>Ga0209342_10000602_pt1 | contig 41898 bp, 39 predicted proteins | sample RifCSP16_2_FD_184023 | JGI IMG/M metagenome (GOLD analysis project Ga0209342, IMG submission 184023) | Soil microbial communities from Rifle, Colorado - Rifle CSP2_sed 16_2 (SPAdes) (version 2) | ecosystem: Environmental > Terrestrial > Deep subsurface > Rock core/Sediment | place: Rifle...
AACCGCCTCCTGACCTTCGAACTGGGCATAGGTGGCGAGCCGACCCTGCAGCTGCAGGGCTGAGGCCTTGTGGTCGTAGGCGCGGGCTGTGACCATCGCCGCAAAGAGTCGCCGGATCTCCTCGACACCGAGGGGAGATTCGCCGAGCAGGCGACCGTCGAAATCGAGGATGCGGACCGGTTCCATGGGGCGGTGATGCTATCGGGGTGCTCTCACCGAGACCACGCCCCGATCAGACGTCGACCGACTCCCCGAGCATCTCGTCGAGTTCCTCGGGAGTGAGCAGGACCTCACGGGCCTTGGAGCCGGTCGAGGGTCCCACGATGCCCCGACGCTCCAGGATGTCCATCACCCGGCCCGCCCGGGCGAAGCCGATCCTGAGCTTGCGCTGCAGCATCGAGGTGGATCCCAGCTGCGATCGCACCACCAGTTCGAGCGCCTGCCGCACAATGTCGGCGTCCACCGCCTCGAATTCGTCATCGCCCTTCCGCGGGGATTCTGCCGCCTCGAACACGGACTCCTCGTACCGCGCACGGCGCTGCTGGCGCACGAACTCGACGACGGCGTGAACCTCCTCCTCGGAGACCCAGGCACCCTGGATCCGCTCCGCCTTCGGGTCGCGGGCGGTCACGACGATCATGTCGCCGAGGCCGATCAGCTTCTCCGCCCCCGAGAGGTCGAGGATCACCCGGCTGTCGGCCTGCGAGGCGACCGAGAACGCCAGGCGCGAGGGAATATTGGCCTTGATGACGCCGGTGATGACGTCGACCGAGGGGCGCTGGGTGGCGACCACCAGGTGGATCCCCACGGCGCGGGCCATCTGGGCGATGCGGACGATGGCGTCCTCGACGGCGCGACCCGCAACGATCATCAGATCGTTCAACTCGTCGACGACCGTCACGATGTAGGGGAATCGGACGGCGCGCTCTCCTTCGAGCATCCCGCGGTCGAACTTCTCGTGATACCCGCCGATGTCGCGGACGCCGGCCTCGGCGAGCAGGTCGTACCGCCGATCCATCTCCCGCACCACCCACTGCAGCGCATCTGCCGCCTTCTTCGGGTTGGTGATCACCCGGGTCAACAGGTGGGGCACGTCGTTGTATTGGCCGAGCTCGACACGCTTCGGGTCGACGAGGATCAGGCGGACTTCCTCGGGCGTGGTGCGCATCAGCAGCGAGGTGACGATGGCGTTGATGCACGACGACTTCCCGGCGCCGGTCGCCCCGGCGATGAGGACGTGGGGTAGCTCGCTCAGGTTGAGCATGTGGGGACGGCCGGACACGTCCATGCCCAGCGCGACCTCGAGGGGGTGGGTGGCTTGCTTGGCCTCGGGGCTGCGGAGGATGTCCCCGAGGGTCACCAGCTGCCGGCGCCGGTTGGGCACCTCCACCCCGATGGCGCTCTTCCCCGGGATCGGGGCGAGGATGCGGACGTCGGGTGTGGCCAGCGCGTAGGCGATGTCGTGCGCCAGGCTCGTGATCCGGGCGACCTTCACCCCCGGAGCCAGCTCGATCTCGAACCGGGTCACGGTCGGACCGGGGACGATCCGCGTGAGGCGGGCATCGACCCCGTGCTGGATGAGGGCTTCCTCGAGCTCCCGCGCCGTGTCGTCCAGAGCCTTCCTGCTGTGCCCGACGCCGCCCCCGAGAGCGAGGAGCTCGAGCGGGGGAAGCGCGTAGCCCTTCTTCGGCGTCGGCCGCATGGCGGCGACAGGTCGTGTCGTCCGGGAAGGCGCCGGGGCAAGAGCGGGTGGCCCGGGGCGCTTCGGAGCGGGTTGGGGAACCGGGTCCGGGTTCACCGCGACGAGCCGCGGGCGGGCCGGTGTCGTCTGGCGCACCTCGACCACCGGCCTGCGCCGCTGTCGGCGGCTGCGCAGGCGGCTCCGGCCGGCAGCGACGGCGGCCTGCATCGCCCGCAAGGCCTCGCGCACGGTGGTGCGGGTCATCAGGAGGACGCCGAGTGCGGTGAAGGCGAGCATCACGACGAATGCCCCCCAGAAGCCAACCAACCGCCGCAACGGGAAAGCAATGATCGAGCCGACGGCACCGCCGCGATCCCGCACCAGATCGAGCGAGCCGGCCAGCGAGACGGTGCCGGTCATGAGGTGGAACATCGCCAGGGAGGCGGCGAAGGTCACCAAGAAGCCGAGCACGACGCGGCGGTAGTCGTCCCGGTACCGGGTGACCAGGAGCAGCACGCCCAGGCCGAGGAGGGCGGGGGCGACCCCGTACCCCCAGATGCCGAAGAGCAGCGTCAGCCCGGCCACGATCCCGGTCCCCAGCGGTCCGGCGAGGCCGAAGAAGGACAGACCGACGAGGATCCCGCCGACCACCAGGATCGCTCCCGAGAGGTCGTCGGTGTGCCTGCCGAATCCGTTTCGGATTCGCTCCCGAAGGGCCGCCAGCATCGACCGTTTCGGTTGCGAAGCCTGCTTATTGGTGCTCCGGGTAGTCCCACTCCGCCCGTTACCCCGGCGGGAGGACGTCCGCGATGGCATCTGGATCGGCAGATTACACAGGTGTGGTCCCTGGGTAAACGATCAAACCTCGAGGACGACCACGAGCACCACCGCCCGCCTTCCCGTCTCGGCGCGGGTGACCCGATTGACGATCCCCTTCACCCGGCGCCGCACGTTGGCGGCGTCGACCGGCAGCTCGACGGCGGGGATCTCGTCGGTGACGGCGCGGGCAGTCTGGGCGAAGACCTCCCGGGGATCGTCCATGAAGCCGTGGCTCTCCAGGTCGGGGCCCTGGACGATTTCTCCGGTGTGGCCGTCGACGGCGAGCGTGACCACGACGACGCCGTCCTCGGCGAGGTGCTGGCGGTCGCGGATGATCCCCTGTACGGAACCGGCGACCTCGAGGCCGTCGACGAACACGTAGGCGGCGGGCACCGCCTTCTCCTCGCGCCGAATCTTTCCGCCGTCGAGCACGACGGCATCGCCGTCCTCGCACACCATCACGTCTGGAACCTTCATCTCCCGGGCGAGCGCGGCGTGGGCGACGAGATGCCGGTACTCCCCGTGGACGGGGACGAATGCACGGGGACGCACGACGTTGATGAACGTCTTCAGCTCCTCGCGGGCGCCGTGTCCCGAGACGTGCACGTTGGCGTTGTTCCCGTGGAAGACCCTGGCCCCGCGGCGGAGCAACCCGTTGATCACCCGAGACACCTTCGTCTCGTTGCCGGGGATCGGCCGCGCCGAGATCACTACGGTGTCCCCCTCGCCCACCTGGACCCAGCGGTGCTGGCCGGCCGCCATCATCGACATGGCGGCGAAGGGCTCGCCCTGACTGCCGGTACACACGATGGCGGTCTCTTCGGAGGGAAGCGTGAGCAGTTCCTCGAGCGGCAGCACCCGGTCGGAGGGGAGCTCGAACAGGCCGAGCCCCTCGGCGGTGGGCACCGTGCGCTGCATCGTGCGCCCCATGAAGGCCACATAACGCCCGGCATCGACGGCGGCGTTGACGATCTGCTGGACCCGGTGGATGTGGCTGGCGAAGCAGGCGGCGATCACCCGCCCTTTGGTTTCGACCACGATCTCGTAGAGCGGCTGGGCCAGGCTCGACTCCGAGGGGACGAAGCCGGCCACCTCTGCGTTGGTGCTGTCCGACAGGAGCAGGCGAACCCCCGTGCGTCCCAGCGCGGCGAACTCGGGGAGGTCGGTCGGTATCCCGTCGATCGGCGTTGGATCGAGTTTGAAGTCGCCCGAATGCACCACGAGTCCTTCCGGGGTGTCGAAGGCGATCCCGGCACCCTGCGGGATGGAATGCGAAACCGGGATCAGCATGAACCGGAACGGGCCGTGCTCGGTCCACACCCCGGTGTCGATGGCCCGGAGGTCGGCGTCGACGCCGGCCTCTTCGATCCGGCTGCTCGCCAGTGCCACCGCCAGCCGGGTGCCGTACACCGGGACGTTCACCTCGGCGAGCAAGTAGGAGAGAGCGCCGATGTGGTCCTCGTGCCCGTGGGTGAGCACGATGCACTCGAGGTCGTCGGAGCGAGCCAACACCGAGGCGAAGTCGGGGAGCACCAGGTCGACGCCGAGCATGTGCTCGTCGGGGAACATCAACCCGCAGTCGATCAGGGCGAGCTTGCCGCCGACCTCGATCGAGGCGCAGTTGCGCCCGATGTCCCCGAGGCCGCCGAGAAAGGAGACGCGGACGCTCATCCCGCCCTGGCCGCGGCCAGCGCCTCCTTGATGGCGGCGACCGTCTCGGTCGCGGCCGGCACGAGCGGCAGCCGGGGTCGCCCGACCGGCTTCCACAGGGCGTCGACCGCAGCCTTCACCGGAATCGGGTTGGGCTCCAGGAAGCACGCGGCGAAGAGCGGGGCGAGGGCGAGGTGCAGCCGCCGCGCCTCGTCCCAGTTTCCGCCGGCGGCGGCCTCCACCATGGCCTTGATCTGCCTGCCGGCGAGATGGGAAGCGACCGACACGACCCCGACCGCACCCACCGACATCATGGGGAGGGTGAGGATGTCGTCACCGGAGTAGATCGTGAGCGAGCCGCCGCAGGATTGCATTGTCTTGGTGGTGAACGCCAGGTCCCCGACCGCGTCTTTGACCGCCGCGATCCGGGGATGCGACGCCAGCCTGGCGAGCGTCGGGACCTCGATGAGTCGCCCGGTTCTCGAGGGGATGTTGTAGAGGAGAACCGGCACCGACGAGGCGTCGGCGATCGCGCTGAAGTGCTCGAACAGCCCCTGCTGCGGGGGTCGTGAGTAGTAGGGAGTCACGGCCATCACCCCGTGCACACCGGCCTCCGCTGCAAGCTTGGTGAGGTGGACCGACTCGGCCGTGTCGTAGGTGCCGGTCCCGGCGACGACGACGGCTCGATCTCCCACTGCCTCGACCACCGTACGGAACAGCATCACCTTCTCGTCGGCGGACAGCGTGGGCGACTCGCCCGTCGTACCGGCGACGACGACACCGTCCGAGCCCTCTTCGACGAGGTGGCGGGCGAGGTCCCACGCCGCCTGGACGTCGACGGCGCCTTCGGCGTCGAACGGCGTGATCATGGCGGTGAGGACCCGCCCGAATGGAGCGGTCATGGAACCTCCTGTAACCATGACGGTAGTGGACTCGGGGGTCGCCAGCGTGCAGCCTGCAGCGTGCAGCCGCGACACCGGGGCTGCAGGCTGCAGGCTGCAAGCTCGACTGCCTAGTCTCGGAATGGCGAACGCGTTTGTATCGTTCTGGATGGTGAAATGCCCCACGTGAGAGACATCGATCAGAGCCAGTTCGGCCCGGAGGTGCTGCAGCGCAGCCATGAGGTCCCCGTCGTCGTCGACTTCTGGGCGGAGTGGTGTGGGCCGTGCAAGGTGCTCGGTCCCATCCTCGAGCGCCTCGCCGACGACTACGAGGGACGATTCGTGTTGGTGAAGGTCGACGTCGACGCCAACCGCGAGCTGCAAGCCCAGTTCCGCGTGCAGTCGATTCCGACCGTCATCGCCTTCAAGGGCGGCCAGCCCGTCGCTTCTTTCATCGGCGCCAAGCCGGAGACACAGGTCCGCACCTGGATCGATGCCATGCTCCCTTCGCGATGGGACCTCCTGGTGGATCGGGCGCGTGACCTGTCTTTGGAGGGTGATGAGGCCGGCGCCGAGTCCCTCTACCGCGAGGTGCTCGCCGGTGTCCCCGATCACACCGAAGCCGCCACCGCGCTCGCTTCTCTTCTCATCGCCCGCAAGGAGACGGATGAGGCGCTCATCGTCCTGGGGCGCCTCCCCCGCACCGCCGAGGTGGAGCGCCTCGAGGCGACAGCCCGGGTCGCGGCGCGCTCGGAGGTCGATCTGACCTCCCTGGAGCACCGGCTCGCGGCGAATCCCGCCGACCATGCCGCCCGCCTCGAGCTGGGAGAGGCGCTGGCTGCCAAAGGCGAGTACGAGCCGGGACTCGATCACCTGCTGGAAGTGGTGCGCACGGGAGGTCCGCTCCGCGAACACGCCCGCCGGGCGATGATCGACGTGTTCGGACTGATCGGACCGGAGCACCCCCTCACCGCCGGTTACCGACGGGCCCTGGCGAACGAACTGTTCTGAGGAGGCCACCCGCTTCCCGCTACCTGCTGCCCGCTTTAGATCCAGACGGCGGGTGGTTGCGGGCGGGTGGCGGGAGGCGGGAAGCGGGGAACGAAAGACTCAGAGCCCCAGCAATCCCTCCAACCCCACCGTCACCGGATCCGGCAATGCGGCCACGGACCGCACCGCCAGCAGCACCCCCGGCATGAAGGAGATCCGGTCGGTGGTGTCGTGGCGGATGGTGAGGGTCTCGCCCTCGCTTCCAAGGATGACCTCCTGGTGGGCGAGCAGTCCCGGAAGCCGCACCGAGTGCACCCGCGGTCCGGCGTCTCCGCCCCGTGCCCCGGGAACCAGCTCGGTCGACTCGACGTGTCGCTCCTGCCTCCCGCCCGCCGCCTGCATCCGGGCGGCGGTGCTGAGAGCGGTTCCGGACGGCGCGTCGACCTTGCGATCGTGGTGCAGTTCGATGATCTCGGACGCCGAGAAGTGACGAGCCGCCATCTCTGCGAACCGCATCATCAGCACCGCTCCGATCGAGAAGTTGGGGACGACCAGGCAGTTCGGAGGTCCGCTCCCCCATGCGGTCCGCACGGCCTCGAGACGAGCCGCGTCAAACCCCGAGGTGCCGACCACGGCATGCACGCCGTGAGCCCGCCAGGTCGCCAGGTTGCCCAGCACCGCGGCGGGAGTGGTGAACTCGACGACCACCTCGGCCTCGCCCACAACCGTGGGGTCGGCGGAGATCATGATGCCTCCCACCGCCACCCCGGCATGTGACGGATCGAACCCGGCCACCAGTGTGAGGCCGGGCGTGGCGGCGACCGTCTCGGCAACGAGACGGCCCATCCGCCCGCCCGCCCCGGAGACGGCGACCTGGGTCATGCCACGTAGCGTTCCAGGTCGAGCGCGTCGAACGGACCGACGGCTCCGATCACGAAGGGACCGCCGAGCACTTCCGTCGCCACCCCGTGGACGTCCTGCAGTGTCACCGCCTCGATGCGCGCCACGGTCTCGTCCAGGGAGAGATGCTCGACGCCGGTGAGCTCGTGGCGGCCGAGACGGACCATGCGGCTGTTGGTGTCCTCCATCGAAAGCGCCACCGACCCTTTGGTGAAGCCCTTGGCGCGGTCCAATTCGTCGAGCGTGATGCCCTCGGCGACCACCTTGGCGATTTGCTCCCTGACCAGTTCCAGCACCTGCGCCGTCTGGTGAGGAGTGGTGCCGACGTACACCCCGAAGGCGCCCGAGTCGGCATAGGGCATGCGGAACGAGTACACCGCATAGGCGAGGCCCCGCTCCTCGCGGATCTCGCGGAACAGACGACTCGACATCCCGCCCCCGAGAACGTGGTTGAGGATCCCGAAAGCGAAGCGACGCTCATCGGCGCGATCGAGCGCCTCGGACCCGATCACGAGGTGGGCCTGCTCGGTGTCGCGCCTGACGACCTTCACGATCGAGGAGATCTTCGGCCTGGAGAACTCGTGATCGGCGGTACCGCCAGTCCACGCCCCAAACTGATCGGAGACGAGGTCCACGACGGCCGAGTGCTCCAGGTTGCCGCTGGCGGCGACGACGACGGTGGCCGGGTGGTAACGGCGCTGCCAGTAGCCGGCGATGACGTCACGGGTCATCACCGAGATGCTCTCCCGGGTTCCGAGCACGGGCAGTGCGAGTACGTGCTCACCCCAAAGGGCCTGAGCGAACTGGTCGTGGGCGACGTCGGACGGGTCGTCCTCGTTCATGTTGATCTCCTCGAGCACCACGTGATGCTCCGATTCGATCTCCTCAGCGCGAAATGCCGGACGCTGCATCATCTCGGCGAGGAGGCCCAACCCCATCGGCATGTCCTCGTCACGCAGTTGCGCCCAAAAACACGTGTACTCCTTGGAGGTGAAGGCGTTGCTCCGGGCGCCCACCGAGTCGAACCCCTCGGCGATGGCCTGGGCGCTGAGATCCTCGGTCCCCTTGAACAAGAGGTGCTCGAGAAAGTGGGAACAACCCGCCTCGACGCCGACCTCGTCGCGGCTGCCGGTGTCCACCCAGGCGCCGACCGCGATCGAACGCACCGAAGGCATCGCCTCGGTGATGACCCGTAGGCCGTTGGGGAGCGTGGTGAGCTGGTGATCCATGGGCGGGGGATGGTACCGGAGACCAGAGACGAGGCACCAGGCGTCAGGTACCAGGGAGATGACAGATGACAGATGGCGGATGGCAGATGGCAGATGGCAGATGGCGGAGGCCCACACCAGCTGCGGATCCGCACTGGTGCCTGGTGCCTGGAGCCTGGAGCCTCCCTACTCCACCTCGCCGAGGTACGCGGTCCGCATCTCGGGATTGGCGAGCAGGCCCTGCGCGGTGTCGGCGAGCACGATCTGTCCGGTCTGCAGCACATAGCCGCGGTCGGCGATCGACAGCGCCATGTTGGCGTTCTGCTCGACCACGAACACCGTCGTGCCCGCCTCGTTGATCTGCTGGATGATCTCGAAGTTCTGCGCCACCAGCACCGGGGCGAGTCCCATCGAAGGCTCGTCCATGAGCAGCACCTTGGGGCGGGCCATCAGAGCCCGGCCGACCGCCACCATCTGTTGCTCGCCACCGGAGAGGGTTCCCGCCTTCTGGTTGATCCGCTCCTTGACGCGGGGAAACAACGTGAAGATGTGGTCGAGATCGGCTTCGAGGTTCTCGGTGTCTTCACGCAGGAACGCCCCGATCTCGAGGTTTTCCTTCACGGTCATCCGCTTGAACAGGCGGCGGTTCTCCGGGACCATCGACACGCCCTTGCGGACCCGGTCGCTCGTCGACCAGTTGGTCACCACCTCCCCGTCGAGGAGGATGTCACCCGCAGACGGGATGACCATTCCCAGGACCGCCTTCAGCGTCGTCGTCTTCCCGGAGGCATTGCCGCCGAGGAGGCAGACGATCTCTCCGGCGTGAACCTCCAGGTTGACGTCCTTGAGGACGTGCACCGGTCCGTAGTGGGTGTCGACGTTGCGGAACTGGAGAACCGGGGTTCCGGCCATCACGCGCCCTCCTTGGTGGCGGGGCGGCCGAGGTAGGCCTCGATGACGTCCTCGTTCGAGGAGACCTCCTCGTAGGAGCCCTCGGCGATCCTCACGCCGTGGTCGAGCACCACCACCCGATCGGAGACGTTGCGCACCACCTTCATGTCGTGCTCGATGACGACGACGGTGAATCCCTTTTCCGAGCGCAGCTTGCCGATGAGCTCGGTCTGTTCGAGGGTCTCGCGCGGGTTCATGCCTGCGGTGGGTTCGTCGAGCAGGAGCAGCTTGGGCTGGGTCGCTATCGCCCGGGCGATCTCGAGGCGGCGCCGGTTGGCGTAGGAGAGTGCGAATGCCGGCTGGTCGAAGCGATACCCGACGAGCCGGGTTCCGAAGAACCCGAGCACCTCCCTGGCGCGCTCGCGGATCTCCGCCTCTTCCCGCCGGAAACCGGGAGTCTGGAACAGGGCCGGCCACATCCCTTTCGTGGTCCGGCAGTGCTGGGCCACCATCACATTCTCCAGCACCGTCATGTTGGGGAACAGCCGGACGTTCTGGAACGTGCGGGCGATACCGCGGCGGGTGATCTGGTCGGGATTGAGGCCTGCCACGTCGGACCCCTCGAACAGGATCTCCCCCGAATCCGGGGGGTAGAGGCCGCTGATGGTGTTGAAGAACGTCGTCTTGCCGGCACCATTGGGGCCGATCACGCTCACGATCTCGCCCGGCTCGACCCGGAAGTCCACCCCTCCCAGGGCGCGCAGACCACCGAACTGCTTGGTGAGCCCGCGGATCTCCAGCAGTGACGCCATCAGGCGTGCTCCTCGATCTCGTCGGCCTTGGCCTTGATCCAGGCATCCTGGAGGAACTCCTCCTGGTGGAGTTCCCGCGTGCGCCGGGCGCTGGGGAGGAGACCCTCGGGGCGCTTCAGCATCATCACGACCAGCAGCACCCCGTAGATGAGCAGCTTGAACTCCTCGAACTCACGCAACATCCCGGGCTGGCTGGGCCCGCCGAGCACCCCGATCAGGACGACGGCGCCCAGGGCGACGCCGCGCAGGCTGCCCATGCCTCCGACGATCACGATCACGAGGATGATGATCGACTGCACGATCTTGAACGACGCGGGAAAGATCGTGCCGATCTTGATGGCGAACAGGGCTCCGCCGAATGCCGCCAGCACGGCGCCGGTCACGAACGCCGCCAGCTTGGCGGTGACGACGTTGATGCCCATCGCCTCGGCGACGTGCTCGTCCTCGCGCATCGCCATCCACGCCCGACCCACCCGGGAATCCTCGAGGCGCCACGAAACGAAGGCGGCGATCACGACGAAGACCAGGGCGAATCGGAAGATCTGCTCGGTGTCGATACCGCGTGCCGTCCAGGTGGCGAAGTCGGGAAACGCCACACCGACTGCGATGGCGACGATGCCGAGCACCGCGACGACCGCGCCCGAGGTGGCGCGGGAATCGTGTTCTCCCCGCTCCCGTGCCAGCGATCGTGCCGCCCACCACCGGAGCCCGCCGACGATGAGCGCCACCAGACCGATGCCTACCAGCACGTACCCGAACATCGTCCGGATCCGGGCGGGATCGACCTTGATGCCCTGCGCTCCCCCGAAGGCGCCCTTCAGCCAGTCGGCCTGGAAAACCAGCCGGGCGATCTCGCCGAATGCCAGGGTCACGATGGCCAGATAGTCCCCGCGCATCCGGATCACCGGGGTGCCGACTACGAGGCCGGCCAAGGCCGCGATCAGGATGACGAAGGGAACCGCGGAGAAAAAGGCGAGCTCGGGGGTGAAGGTCGGCGACGATGCCGACACGAGGATTGCCGTCGAATACGCCCCGACCGCAAAAAAGGCGACGTATCCCAGGTCGAGCAGACCGGCGTACCCGACCACGATGTTCAGACCGAGCCCCATCAGCATGAACAGCCCGACGGTGGTCATGATCTCGTTGAGGAGAGGCCCAAAGTTCGCCGGGACCACCATCCCGAAGATGACGAAGACCGCCGCAAGCAGGAATCCGATGCGGCGACGACGCGGCGCCGAGAGCGCGACGAACCGGGCACGCAGCTTCTGTGACCGTCCCCGGAAGAGGACACTCGGGACGACGACGAGGGCGGCGACGGTGAGCGCCGAGTACCAGGGCACCCTACGGCTCGTGTTGAACAGGTAGTCATCGACCGCCGCCAGTCTCACCTCCCGCAACATGTTCCCCAGCAGTAGCTCGACGAACCCGACGAGCAGCACCCACAGGAAGGCGCGCAGTGCCAGCGACCGGGTGCGAGCCGGCACCAGATGCATCGCCCCGCCGAAGGCGCCGAGCACCGATCCCAGGCCGACGATGATGAGCACCCCGGTGGCGGACCCCTGCCCGAAGGTGAGGAGATCGAGGAGAGCAGGGGTCACGTTGACCAAGACGCCGCGTAAGTCGAAGGCGTCGGTGAGGAGGATGAATCCCGCCATCACGAGGCCGGTCACGGCGCCGGTCGCCGCCCCGGCCACGATGTCGTGCTTGCCGGGGACGGGGCCTGCCACTCCCTCGAGCACCACCCGACGCGACACCCGGAAGCCGACTGCCGCCGGGATGCACAGCAGCAGCAGGTAGCCGAGGCTGAGCCAGGGGTCGATCACCTTGCGGCCGTCGAACACCTCCACCATGCCGATGGCGGATATGAACACCGCGGCGAGCCCGCCGACGCCACCCCAGAACAGCACGTTCTGCCGCAGGATCGTGCTGCGCTCGGTCACACCCGCTCCTCCACCGCCAGCCGCTCCCCGAGCAGACCGATGGGCCGGATCATCAGCACCCCGATCAGCACGATGAAGGCGATCATGTCCTTGAGTTGCGCGGCACCGGGGATGGTGACCGTCGACCCGGGAAGCACCAGCAGCCCGAGGACCAACCCGACCGCACCGAACAACACGTAGCCGAGTCCGGCGCCGAGACGACCCGGCTCGGCGCGGCGCACGATCCGCAGCCCCAACACCACCCCGCCCACGGCGATGATGGAAACCGCCACCCCCGCCCAGGCGGGGATCTGCCACCGGAGGCCGCCGATCAGCGTCGGTCCCGAGGCCTCGAGCAGACCGAGGGTGACCCCGCCGAGCATGGCCCCGACGAGGTTGCCGATGCCGCCGAGGACCGCGGCGGTAAAGGCCTTGATCCCGGGGAGGAACCCCGTCAAGAAATAGACCTTGCGGAACAGCATCGCCCACAGCAACCCGGCGACACCGGCCATGGCGCCGCCGACGGCGAAGGTGGTGACGATGACCCGGTTGACGTCGATCCCCATCAGCCCGGCGATCTCCTTGTCCTCGGAAACCGCCCTGATGGCTCGACCCGTCTTCGACCGGTTGACGAACGCCCAGAGCCCGATCATGGACACGATCGCGGTGCAGATCACGAACAACTTGATGCCTTCGATCTCCACCCCGAGAATCGAGACGCGCTCCTGGAGCCCGACCGGAAGCTGCGGAAACGTCTGGAACGACTCGCCGACGAGACCGCGCACCGCGTACTGGATGAAGAACGACATCCCGATCGAGGTGATCAGCGGGATCAGGCGGGGGGCGCCGCGGAGCGGGCGATAGGCGATGCGCTCGATCAGCACCGCCATCACGCTCGACGACACCACCGCGGTGAGCAGCACGATGCCGAAGGCGAGCAGGAAGGCCGATTCCCACATCCCGGCGTCGAAGAGGGCGTCGGCGACGAGGTAGCCGGTCATCCCCCCGGCCATGAACACCTCGCCGTGGGCGAAGTTGATGAAGCCGAGCACGCCGTAGACCATCGAGTAGCCGAGGGCGATGAGCCCGTACATGAATCCCTGGGCGAGGCCGCCGACCACGACGTCTCTCCAGGCGTCGGCGGGAAGACCCTCTCCGGCCACCTGGAGCGCGATGGTGCCCGCCACCGCCCAGACGGCGACGAACAGCAGGAACATCTTGAGGGCGAACAGGAAAAAGTCGACCGCGAGGGTCGGTGCGTCGAGGGCGAGGATGCGCCGCAGGGCGGTGTTCGACGTCGTCATGGTGTCTTCCGGGTTATGGGAAGGGGAGGCCCGCCCCCATGGCCGGGCCTCCCCTCACCGAATCGAATCCGATGGGCTCAGCCTGCGGCTGCCACCCCAGCGGCTTCGCTGTAGACGACGTTGGCCTTGCTCGCCGCGATGTCGCTCGGGTCCTCATGGTGGATGATCGAGATCGTCTGCGAGGCACAGTCACCAAACGCGTCGCACGACAGCGTGCCGGTCACTCCTGCAAACCCGGACGTGGCGGTCAGCGCATCGCGCAACGCCTGCCGGTCGATCTTCAGGGTGCCGTCGGGCTCCTCGAATGCGATCGCCTCGATCGTGCTCAAGAGCAGCACCGTGGCGTCGTAGGTGTGGGCATGGAACGCTGCGGGCGGCGTCAGGCCGTAGGCGGCCTCGTAGTCGGCCAGGAAGTCGTTGTACGACTTACCCGTCAGCGAGGTGTTGGTCCCGAAGCGAAGGTCCGGACCCGAGAAGTACATACCCTCGGTCTCGGGGATCGCCAGGAAGTCATCCACGAGGATGCCGTCGGCACCGACCCAGATCACGTCTTCGAGCCCGGCGATCCCGCCCGCCTGCTGGATGATGAAGTCACCCGCGGGCTGGAAGATCGGGAAGAAGACGAGTTCGGGAGCACCGGCAGCGACCTCGGTGAGGACCGCGGTCTTGTCGGTGTCGCCGGGATCGGCGATCGTCGCGGTGTACACCGAGACCGTGCCACCGAGCTCGGTGAAGGCGTCGGCGAACGCCGTAGCCAGCCCGTCGGTGTACGGATCGCCGTCATGGATGGCGCCCACCGTGCGGACACCAAGGACGTTGTAGGCGAACCGGGCCACCGCACCACCCTGGAACAGGTCGTTGTGCGCGGTCCGGTAGTAACCGGGGGCGTAGTTCTCACCGGCGGTGCCGAACGGGCTCTGCGTCATCGACGGCCCCGTGTTCGAACCCGAGATGAGGACCGATCCGGCCGCCGAGAGCAACGGCAACGCCGCACGGGCCGCGCCCGAGCAGGTGGTGCCGATCACGCCGAGCGGGCCGGTGAAGCCGTTGTCCGTGCCCGCGATCGGAGCCAGCTGCGCCAGAATGTTCTGCGCGCCCGCCTGGCCACCCTCGGCCGAGCACAGGTCGTCTTCGACGGTGCCCAGGCTCACGGAGTGCCCCGCAACATCGCCGTAGTCGGCGATGGCGAGTTCGACGCCGCGGACCTGGTCGGTACCCAGGAACGACGTATCGCCCGAGATCGACTGCAGAGCACGGATCTCGAGCGGGGCGCCCGGGGCAACCTCGATATATCCAAGCGCACCGGGGGTGAACGTGTCACCGCCGCCGGTCGTCGTGGTCACGGCGTCGTCGTCGCCACAGGCGACGGCAACGAGGGCCAGCACGATCAGCAGCACACCCAGCGGCCGGAAGATGTTGATTCTCCGACTCATTGGTTTGTTTCCCTCCATTGTGGAACCGGACCGGGGCGAGCCCCGGCCCGGAACCAGCGAGTGTAGCCATGCGGGTGCCCGGGTGTTGGGGCCACCCAGGGGCGGGCACGGCCGTGCCGTGGGACAATGGCCGGCTGTGCGTCGCCGTGAAGAACCGTTGCTCACCGAGATCCTCCCGGCGGAAGAACGCGCCGTCGAGGCGGTCGTGGCCCGCTACCAGCGGGTGGCCCCGGCCGTCACCCGATTCGCCAGATCGCTCGCCGGTAACGACGACCTCCGGGTGAGGCTCGGCTCGCGCACCTCGGCGTCGCCGGGCGAGATCGTCATGGATCCGGGGGTGTTCCAGGCCGCCTACGCCCGCCGGGCGCCGGTCACCCCGGCGGAGGTGGCGCTGGCGGCGGCTCTCCACGAGGCGGTCCACCTCGTCGCCACCGACTTCGACGAGCGGCGCCCCCTGCCCCCCGAGTGGTTCTTGGACCGTAACGAAACGCTCCCCGAGGATCCGGTACCGCTGCTCGACGCCATCGACCGGGCCGGCGGCCCGGCGGCCGAGGCGATGTTTCTCGCCGTCGAAGATGCCCGCCAGGAGTCACAGAACCTCGACGTCTACCCCGGGGCGCGCTCTGTGCTCGGCGACATCTACCGGGCCGCGATTCCGGCCGCGATGGAACGGGCGCGGCCGATGGGCCAATTCGCCCTGGCGTGCTTTCTCGGCGTCGGCGGGTACCAGGAGGTCGACACCGTGCAGCGAGGTGCGGAACCGGCCGTGGCCACGGCCCTCGAAGAGGCACGGGCGTTGATCGCCGAGGCCAGGAGGGCGCCGGGGCCCTGGGAAGCGGCGACCGTCGCACTCGAGTTGCTCGCCGTCGCCCGGGAACACGGGCTCCTCACCGAGGCGTCGCCCCGTGAGACACGGTTGGAGCGGGCCGAGCGCGGGGAATCGAACCGCGACGAGATCGACAACGGCGTCGACGCCGTGAGGATGATCTCGCCCATCCTGCGGGATGCCGAGTCGTACGACGCCACCCGGCACAGCATGGTCCAAATGACGTCGACCCAGGGCCGCAAAGGCGAGAGCGACGAGGCAGGTGATCCCGCCACCGACCAGATCCTTCGCGTGTCGGAAGCCCCCGACGTGTACCTCCCGACTGGGCAGTCCGGCAAGCTGATCGTGTCCAGGATCCCCGACCGCTTCGGCCGGTTTGCAGAACCGGGACGGGAGGCTCTCAGCGAAGCTGCGCGCCGCTGGGAGGTGGCCCAGCGCCACATCTCGGGCGAGTTGCACCCGCTCTTCATCGCCAACCAGCGGAGGGGTCTGCGCAGCGGGTACGACGCCGGCGATCTCTCGCCGTATGCCGCGCTCTTTCTCGGCGCCGGTCTGTACCAGCGCATGTTCGAGCGGCGGGCGCTCCCCATCCGGCGCGCCTACGCAGTGAGTCTGCTCGTCGACGGATCTGCGAGCATGCTCCAACCGCGCCCTCTTCCCAGCGGGATCAAGGCGCCGTGGGCGATGGCGGCGGCGACCCTGGGGGCGGTGACCCTGGCCCGCCTCTGCGACGAGTTGCAGGTCGAGTTCGAGGTGGCGCTGTTCAACCGGGCTTTTGCGGCACGGCCGGAGGACACGGAGCGCTTGTACGTCAACAGGCTCAACGCCACCCGGGGAGCACTGCGCAGGTCGCAAGGCGGCGCCGCCGACCGCCTCACCAGGACGGTGAATCACTATGTGGTCAAGTCCTTCGACCAGCGCTGGGAGGCGGCTGAGCCGACATTGGCCGGGCTCTTTTGGACCGCAGCCAAGCCGGCCGAGGCGGCAACCGTGGCCCGCAAGGAACCCGATCAGGCGCCGCCGGTGTCGATGTTCGAGAAGGCGGCCAACGTCGACGAGCTCAACGTGAGCCACGCGGCCGAAAGGCTCGCCGCCCGACGCACTCAGGTACGGATGCTGGTCGTCCTCGCCGACGGCATGACCCGCGGATCCATCGAGACCCTCACCGCATCCGTCGACGCCGTCGAGGGGTCGGGCACGACGGTGCTCGGCATCGGCATCGGCGACGCGACCGTGGAAGCGGCGTATTCGCGAAGCCGGGTGGTCGCCCGGCCGGAGGCGCTCACCCGGGCAATGATCGACGGGGTGCGCTCCGCCCTGCGCCGGAGCATCGTCCTCACGGGAGGCGACACCTGGTGGGGGCACGAGGGCCGCCTCTACGATCAGCAGTCGCGGGCAGAACGGGCGGAGACGCCGCCGCCGGGACAGACGGTCCGGGCGGCACCGCGATGAACCACCGGCCGCCGAGGAGAACCGATGCCTGACTCCGTCACTTTCACCGACCCCGCCGGCCTGCGCAAGCCGATCGAGCTGACCACGTTCTCCGTGCCCGCCGACCTCCCCGACTTCGTGCAGCGCTCGGGGAAAATCCCGGAGCCCGACCCGCACTATGTCGACCTGGGGATGCTCTACAAGCTGGCCGCCCTGGAGCGGGTGCGCCGCACCAGGGTGACCGACACCCCCCTCCACGTGGCACTGCGCGGGCACATGGGCACCGGCAAGGACCACGACCTCGAGCAGTTCGCCTCCCTGCTCCGCCTCCCCTACTTCCGCATCCCGCTCACCGGCGAGGTGCGCGACATCACCCTGATCGGGTCGGTCAAGCTGTATGGAGACGGGAGGGGGGGAACCGAGAGCCGATGGGAAGACGGCGACATCACCCGGGCGCTGCGGGGCCCGGCGCTGCTCAACCTGTCCGAGCTCAACGCGGCAGGGGCAGAAACGCTGTTCGCCCTGCACGCGCTCCTCGACCGCTACCAGGCGCTCGATCTCCCCACCGGAGAGACCGTGCAACTCCGGCCCGACACCCGTGTTTTCGGAACCATGAACCCCACGGACCTGCGCGACTACGCAGGCACCCAGACCCTGAACAAGGCGTTCGCCGACCGCTGGGTGATCTGGGAGAAGCGCTTCCCCGACGTGACCCAGATCGAGGCCATGCTCGGCCGGCGGTATCCCAAGCTGAAGGCGGCCTTCGTCACCACCATCGCCCGGCTCGCCGTCGAGGTCAACGAGTCCTTCACCTCGAGGGACGCCCGCACCCGGGTGGGAACGCCGATGAGCCTGCGCGCCATACTCGACCGGATCCCCGCCGGCCTGTGGATGTACGCCGACGACGCCGATCCGCTGCGCCGCTCCTGGGAGGAGTTCGTGGTGAGCCACATCGACCCCTTCGACGAGGACCACTACGAGACGGTGTGGTCCGCGGTGGCGCGGCGCGGACCCGAGGGACCGCCCTTCGGCAGGTAGTCGCCCGTTACCCGACGCCCGACGCCCGTCGCCCGTTACCCGTCACCCGCTACCCGCTACCCGCTTGAAGATTGCGAATTCGGAGGACGACGCTCCACCAACCCGACGAGATTGCCCTCCGAGTCGCGGAAGAAGGCCATCCATTCCCCGGTGCCTGCGGGTCCAAAGGTGCCGGCATCGTCGCGGAAGATGAGGTGGGGCGAATCCACCGTCTCCACCCCGGACGCGGCGAGAGCGGCATACGTCGCCTCGATGTCGGCGACCTCGAGGTACAGCAGGGCCGACGGGGCCTCCCGTTCGATGAGCAGCCGGACATTTCCCAGGTCGAAGAACGCCAGTCCCGGCGGATCGAACACGGCGATGAGGGGCAGACCCAGCGTGTCTCGGTAGAACGCGACGGCTCGAGCCAGGTCGACAGCGCGTTGTGCCACCTGGTGGGTTCGCTCGACCTGCACGGATGTCCTCCGTCGCTCGCCCGACTCTAGGAGCGGGCGGACATCGCCCGCCGGACGGTCCACCGCCCGGGCCCCACTACCGTCGTGTCTCGATGCGCCGCTACGACCTGGGCGATCCCGACCTCGACGACCGTATCCGGCAACTGGCAGCCGATGCAGTCGCCGGTCACGGGCACGAACACGAAGACGCCGACCTGATCACCGAGATCCTGGTGACGACGCTGAAGCTGCATCGCGATCACCCCGACCGTGCCGACCTGAAGCTGGTCAACGCGGCACTCAAGGAGTTGCGGTACTCGTTCCTCGTGTTCGGCCAGTATCGCTCCTTCAGAAAGCTCTCGGTGTTCGGTTCCGCACGAACACCAATCGGTCATCCGAACTACCGGCTCGCCGTCGATCTGGCGCAGCACATGACCGACGACCGCGGCTGGATGGTCATCACCGGCGCCGGGCCGGGGACGATGGAGGCGGCGAATTTGGGCGCCGGCGGCGATGCCTCCTTCGGAGTGAACATCCGCCTCCCGTTCGAAGCCGAGGCGAATCGCTATGTCGACAACGCTCGCCTCATCAACTTCAAGTACTTCTTCACCCGCAAGCTCATGTTCGTGAAGGAGTCGCACGCTTTTGCGCTGTTCCCCGGCGGCTTCGGCACTCTGGACGAGACCTTCGAGATCCTCACGCTGGCCCAGACGGGGAAGGCACCCCTCCAACCCATCGTGCTGATCGAAGCCCCGGGCGCCGGGTACTGGCAGGGGTGGATCGACTTCGTCACCTCGACCGTCGTCGGTCAGGGGATGATCACCCCCGACGACCTCCACCTCTTCACGCTGGTGACGGATGCCGCCGCGGCCGCCGCCGAGATCTGCGGCTTCTACCGCAACTACCACTCGCAGCGGTATGTGCACGATGACCTGGTCCTTCGGATGCAGCGTCGGCCCGATCCCGGGATGATCGAGGCGCTGAACGACGAGTTCTCCGACATCGTGGTCTCGGGCCGGATCGAGGCGATCGAGGCCACCGACGCCGAACGCTCCGACGAAGACCATGTGGAGCTCGGCCGCATGAGGTTGCGGTTCGATCGCCGCAACCACGGCCGGTTGCGCCTACTCGTGAACAGACTCAACGAAATCGACCCGGGAGAAGCCACTCCCGGCGTCTAGTAAACTCGGTTCCCCATGCGCGAGATCCTCGCCGACCTCGTCGCCGAGCAACAAGGCCTCGACCAATCCCTCCAGCGAGCACCGGACAGGGATTGGCGGCAGCGCGTGACGCCGGGCGGGGTGACCGTCCAGGACACGATCGCCATCCTCGCCTGGGGGGAGCAGCACTCGGCCCGGCTGATCACCGCGAAGTTGTCGATCGACGACCTCCTCGCCGATTTCGGCGACCTCACCACGTTCGAAAAGGCGGGGGTCGTCGAGGGCAAGGGCAAGCGCCCGCAAGAAGTCATCGAGTGGTGGCGGTTCGCCCGGGCCGACGTCGTCGATGCCCTCAGCCGGATGAAGCCCGGCCAGCGGGTGCGCTGGACCGACGGCAGGATTTCGGCGCGGACCTTCGCCACGATCCGTCTGGCCGACACCTGGGCCCACGGCCTCGAGATCCTGACGAGCCTCGCCAAGGAGATCGTGGACACCCCGCGGCTCCGCCACGTCGCATGGCTCGGCTGGGCGACGCTTCCCCATGCCTTCGACGCCGCCGGGGAGGAATACGACGACGTCCGGGTAGAACTCGGGGGACCCAACTACGCCCGGTGGGTGTTCGGCCCGGAGGACGCAGAAAACGTCATACGCGGACCTGCAGGCGATTGGTGCCGCCTCGTCGTGGCCCACACCGATGATCCCGGGGAACTGAGCGCCACCGGCGACATCGCCGAACTCGCCCTCGAAGTCGCCGGCATCTACCGATGACTCTCCGCCTCATCGGGATGGTCCACCTCGGGCCACTCCCGGGCTCGCCGCGCTACGGCGGTGACATCGACGGCATCGTCGCGGCAGCATCCACCGACGCCCGCACATTGATCCAGGCCGGATTCGACGCCGTCCTCGTGGAGAACTTCGGAGATGCCCCCTTCTTCGCTGAGGACGCGCCGAAGACGACGATCGCCGCCATGACCCGGGCGGTGACCGCGATCGCCGCGCTCGGTGTCCCTACCGGCGTCAACGTGCTGCGCAACGATGCCCTGGGAGCGCTGGCCGTCGCCGCCGCCACCGGAGCCGCCTTCATCCGGGTCAACGTCCTCTCCGGGGTGATGCACACCGATCAGGGGACGATCACCGGAAAGGCGGCAGAGGTCGCCCGCCTCCGTGCCGCGGTGGCGCCCGGGGTGGCGATCTTCGCCGACGTCTTCGTCAAACACGCCACCCCTCCGGCCGGCCTCACCATCGACCGGGCCGCGGCCGACCTCTGGGAGCGCGCCGGCGCCGATGGCATCGTCGTGAGCGGGCCCGGCACCGGCAAGGCCGTCGACCGTTCCGATCTCGAGCGGGTCGCCGCCGCAGCCCCGGGTGCTCCTCTCTACGTCGGATCGGGCGCCGATGCGAGCTCGGCGCGCCAACTCCTCGCCGTGTGCGCAGGCCTGATCGTCGGCACCGCAGTGAAGGTCGACGGTGTCACCGCCGCGCCCGTCGACCCGGGGCGGGCCAAGGCGTTCGTGGCGGCGTCCGGCGCGTGAGGGTCTTCCGCTTCCGGCCGGGTCCGATCCACCTGCTCCGTCTCGACCGCGGCGACGACATCGTGGGAGCCATCACCGGGTACGCCGCCGAGCAACGGATCCAGGCCGCCTGGTTCACCTACCTCGGTGCGGTGAGCGCCGCCTCACTGCGGTACTACGACCAGGTCGGACACGCCTACTCCGACTTCACCGTCGATCGTCACCTCGAGGTGCTCTCCGGTTTGGGGAACGTGTCGCTCCTCGACGGAGCGCCCTTCGTCCACACCCACGCCGCTTTCGGCGACGATCAGGGACGGTCACTCGGGGGCCACCTCAACCGCGGGTGCACGGTGTTCGCCCTCGAGGTGAACCTCCAGGAACTCGTCGGTGAGCCTCCGGTTCGGCTCCCGGACGAGTCGACCGGTCTGAAACTGTGGGGCGGCGGATAGGCGCAGACGAACCTTCGACCGCCCGGAGCTTCAAGCCCTCGGATGCTCACGGACGTCGAATCCCGTCTTCAACAGCAGGCTCAGCATGGCCGGTGCCGGATCCCGGAATTGCACCGGGCGGAAGGCGTCATCGAGTCCCGAGAGGAAGCCGAGCATCGTCGTGACGATGTGGCCGTGCCCGATCGTGTGCAGGTCGTTGTGGTCGGAGCGTCCAAACGCGACCAGCCGCACCCGGATCATTCCCCCGCCGCGCCCCGGGACCATGCACAGGTTGCGGCGGGCCAATTCGTCGACGATCTGCGCCAGGTCGGCGGCGAACAGCCATTGGAGGCGCCGCAACACCGAGTGGAGCACCACGTGGCGTCGGAGGCCGGGGTTGAATTCGGCGAAACCCTGCTTGACCTCGCCGAGGATCACGTCGATCTGGTCGGGCTCGAGTTGCAGCGCCGGATCTGCAATGGCCAGCATCCGCGCCTCGATCCCGTCGTGGGGATCGCCGGCGAACACCTCTCCGGGGAACCGGATCGCCATGATGTCGACATCGGTGACACTCTCGAAGGAGCCGCGCTCGTTGCGAGCCTGGACCTCGAACTCGGTGAGGGTGAGATAGCCGTTGAGCCGCAGATAGCTCTCCACGAGGTTCACCGCGATGTCCACGCCTCTCCCATCCCCGGGGTCCGTCGGACCCATCTTGGTCGGTTCGCCGCGGGTGTCCCGCGATAGCCTGGCGGGGTGATCGGCTTCGGCAACCTCCCCTTTTCCTCCCGCAACACCTTCGTCGGCGTCCCGATGCGCACCCTCGAAGACATCGGGGACGCCGCCGTCGTGGTGATGGGCGCACCCCTCGACTGGGGCACCAGCTACCGGCCCGGTGCCCGGTTCGGCCCTGCGTCGGTGCGCGATGCCGACTATCTCGAAGCCGACGGCCGGCGGCCTCACCTCGACACCGGCATCGACGCCCTGGCGGTGCTCGGCGTGGTCGACATCGGCGACGTCGAGGTCGTACCCGGGTACATCGACGACGGGATCGACCGCATTCGCCGAGTGGTGGCGGCCGTCGCCGGCACCGGTGCGGTCCCGGTCGTCATCGGCGGCGACCACACGATCACCTTTCCCGACGCCGGGGGCGTCGCCGACGTCTACGGGCACGGCGACATCGCCCTGATCCACTTCGACGCCCACGCCGACACCGGACAGAGCCAGTGGGGAATGCTCCACGGTCACGGCACCCCGATGCGCAGGCTCATCGAGTCGGGCGCCGTGCCCGGCCACCGGTTCGTGCAGATCGGACTCCGCGGCTACTGGCCCGGACCAGAGACCGTCGCCTGGATGCGGGATCAGGGCATGAGGTCCTCCTTCATGGCCGAGATCGTCGAGCGTGGGCTCGCCGCGGTGGTCGACGACGCCGTGGCCCATGCCGCCGACGGGGCGAAAGGGGTGTTCGTGTCGATCGACATCGACGTGGTCGACCCCGCCGCCGCCCCGGGGACGGGCACGCCGGAGCCGGGTGGGCTGACCGCCAGGGAGTTGCTCGACACGGTGCGGCGTCTCGGACGGGAGTTGAACGTTCTCGGGGCCGACGTCGTCGAAGTCGCACCCGCCTACGACCCGGCGAACATCACGGCGCTCCTGGCGAACCGGGTGATCCTGGAGCTGCTCAACGGGATGGCTCAGCGGAGGCTGGCCGACGGGTAGGGCTGATCGTCGACCGTCGACCGACCATCGACCATGCGGTCACGGAATCCACTTGGGTACCCGGCGCCGGTAGCCGGTGAACTCCTCGCCGAAACCCTCGAACAGCCGCCGGTCTTCGTAGAGACCGGCCCCGACGGTGAAGTTGATCAGCGCAGCTCCCGGAACCACCCACATCAAGGCCACGTCGAATGCGGCGACCGGCGAGAGCGCGATCAGCGTCGTCCCCACGTCGATCGGGTTGCGCACCCGCCGGTACCAGCCGTCGGTCACCAGCACCGGCCCGGGAGTCATCCCGAACAGACCGATCCCCCGCTGCGCCAGCTGCCGAGCGGGGTAGTGGACCAAGCCGGTACCGGCGAGAAGCACGGCGGCGGCCGCGATCACCAGCGGCAGAGGGCGCCAGGGAATCCCGCCGACGCCCTGCTGGTCGCGGATGAGCACCCCGGGAAGGATCACCACCCACAGAGCCACGGTCACGCCCGTGTAGAGAAACGGGATGGTTCGGCGCACGCGCGGCATGTTCCCATGTCGCCTTCTCTCGGTACATTCCGTGCGATGTCCGCCCTCGACCGCTTCACCCCGGCCACCCGCTCGTGGTTCGAGGCCTCTTTCGCGGCTCCGACTCCGGCGCAGGAGCTGGGTTGGGACGCCATCGCCGGCGGGACGCACACACTGGTCCACGCCCCGACCGGATCGGGAAAGACGCTGGCCGCCTTTCTCTGGGCGCTCGACCGCCTGTTCCTGGAGGGACCACCCCCCGAACGCGACCGTTGCCGGGTGCTGTACGTCTCGCCGTTGAAGGCGCTCGCGTACGACATCGAACGCAACCTGCGAAGTCCCCTGCGCGGCATCTCGCACGCCGCAGCGCGCCGCGGTGAACGGCTGGCGGACCTCGTCACCGCCATGCGAACCGGAGACACCCCTGCCGACGAGCGCCGAAGGATGCAGCGGCACCCCCCGGACATCCTCATCACGACCCCGGAGAGCCTGTACCTCATGCTCACCTCCGCCGCCGCCGAGATCCTCGCCCCGGTGCGTTGGGTGATCGTCGACGAGATCCACTCGATTGCCGGTACCAAGCGGGGAGCTCACCTCAGTCTGAGCCTGGAGCGGCTCGAAGAGATCACGAAGGCACCCGCGCAGCGGATCGGGCTCAGCGCCACCCAGCGTCCCCTGGAGCGGATCGCCGAGTTCCTCGCCGGTGGCACCGCCTCGGAGAACGGCTGGACGCCGCGGCCGGTTCGCATCGTCGACGCCCCGAGAGACAAGCAACTCGAGATCGAGATCGTCGTCCCGGTCGAGGACATGACCGCCCCGGACACCACCGACGACGAGGGACACCCGACCCGGTCGATCTGGCCATCGGTGTACCCGGCAATCCTCGACCTGGTCCGCCGACATCGATCGACGATCGTCTTCTCGAACAGCCGCGGGATCGCGGAGCGGCTGGCGGGTGCGCTCAACGATCTCGCCGGGGAGGAGATCGCGCGGGCTCACCACGGCTCGCTGTCGCGCGAACAGCGACTCATCATCGAGGACGGGCTGAAGACCGGCGCGCTGCGCTGCGTCGTCGCCACGTCTTCTCTCGAACTGGGCATCGACATGGACGCAGTCGATCTGGTGGTTCTGGTCGAGTCACCGGGGACGGTCGCCCGGGGACTGCAGCGGGTCGGCAGGGCAGGCCACCAGGTGGGCGCGCCGAGTCGAGCCCGGGTCTTCCCCAAACATCGCGGTGACCTCCTCGAGACCGCTGTGATCGTCGACCGCATGCACCACGGTCTCATCGAGGAGACCGTGATCCCCGAGAACCCGCTCGACGTCCTCTCCCAGCAGGTGGTGGCGTGTGTCGCGGTCGCCGACCGCGCCGCCGACGATCTCTACGACATGGTGCGTCGGGCGACGCCGTTTCGGAACCTTCCCCGGAGCGCGTACGAGGCCGTGCTCGACATGCTCTCCGGCAGGTATCCCTCCGACGACTTCGCCGAACTCCGGCCCCGGATCGTGTGGGACCGCACCAACGGGACACTCACCGCCCGAGGCAATGCCCGGTTGCTGGCGGTCACCAATGCCGGGACGATCCCCGACCGAGGGCTGTACCCGGCGGTGCTGCCCGAAGGGGGCCGGGTCGGGGAACTCGACGAGGAGTGGGTGTACGAGAGCCGCATCGGGGACGTGTTCGTCCTCGGATCCTCCTCCTGGAAGGTTGTCGAGATCACCCCCGATCGCGTGGTGGTCGTCCCCGCCCCCGGCGAACGCTCCGCCCGGATGCCCTTCTGGCACGGCGACGGGCTGGGGAGACCGGTCGAGACGGGACGGGCCATCGGCGCCTTCGTGCGAGAACTGGGGCACCTCGAGCCCGAGGCGGCCCGCGAGTTGCTCACCACCCGGTACCGGCTCGATCCCCGTGCCGCCGTCAACCTGGTCTCCTACTTCGCCGAAGAGGTCGCCGCCACCGGTGCACTTCCGTCGGATCGCATCATCGTGGTCGAGCGCTACCGCGACGAGATCGGGGACTGGCGGCTCGTCGTCCTGTCTCCCTTCGGCGCAAGGGTGCACGCGCCGTGGGCCCTCGCCGTACAGCGTCGGTTGCGCGAGGCCGCGGGCGTGACCACCGAGGCGGTGTGGTCGGACGACGGCGTGATCGTCCGGTTTCCCGACGCCGACGTCCCGCCCGATCCCGCATCGATTCTGCTCGACCCAGAAGAGGTCGAGCGGCTCGTGGTCGACGAGGTGGGGGTCAGCACCCTCTTCGCCGGGCGGTTCCGCGAGGCGGCGGGCAGGTCGCTGCTGCTCCCCCGGCGCCGACCCGGTCACCGCACTCCGCTGTGGCTGCAGCGGCGGCGCTCGGAGGGCCTGCTCGGCGTCGCTGCCCGATACCCCACGTTCCCGATCGTGCTCGAGACGTACCGCGAGATCCTCCAGGAGCATTTCGACCTCCCGGCCCTGAAGGCGCTGCTCGCCGACGTCGCGGCGCGGCGGGTGCGGGTGACCGCCGTCGACACCGCCGGTCCCAGCCCTTTCGCCACGAGCCTCTCGTTCGACTTCGTCGCTTCGTTCATGTACGACTACGACGCCCCTCCTGCCGAGCGTCGGGCCATGGCGCTCACCGTGGACCAGACCCTGCTCCGGGAACTCCTCGGGGAACCGGCGATGCGCGACCTGCTCGAACCCGAGGCGGTGGCCGGGGTCGAGGCCGACCTGCAGTCCCTCAGTCCGGAACGACGCGCCTCCGGCGAGGACGCCACCGCCGATCTGTTGCGCCGCCTCGGACCACTCACCCCCGCCGCCGTGGCCGCGCGGTCTGCCGACGCCGACGCGAACGCGATCCTCTCCCGCCTCGAACGGACGCGAAGGGTGATTCGGGTGACCCTCCACGGCGAGCCGCACTGGGCGGCCGTCGAGGACGCCGGGAGGCTGCGCGACGGCCTGGGTGTCGCCGTGCCCCCCGGCATCCCGGCGGCTCACCTCGAGCCGGGCGATGATCCGGTGTCGGACCTCGTTTCGCGGTTTGCCCGCACGAACGGGCCGTTCACCACGGAGGACGTCTCCGCCGCGCTCGGACTCCCCCGCGCCGTCGTCACCGCCACCCTGGACGCCCTCGAGCACCGCGGGCGGGTCACCCGGGGAGCGGTGCGCCCCGGCGGGCACGGAGTCGAGTGGGTCTCCGTCGAGGTACTGCAACGGATGCGCCGCCGATCGCTCGCCCTGCTGCGGCGGTCGATCGAGGCGGTGGATCACCCCACCTTCACCCGTTTCGGTCTCGGCTGGCACGGCATCGGCACCGGCGGGACCGGCACGGTACGCCTGGTCGAGTGCATCGCCAGGCTGCAGGGCGCCGCCATCCCGGCGTCGATCCTCGAAGGGGACGTGCTCTCCTCCCGACTGCGCTACTCCCCCGACCTGCTCGACTCGCTCACTGCATCCGGCGACGTGGTCTGGGTCGGCAGGGGTCCCCTCGGGGGCCGCGACGGGCGGGTGGCGCTCTATCTGCGCGACCGGGTGCAGGCGCTGGTGTGGGATGCCGGTGCCGACAGACCCGCGGGAACGATCCACGAGCGCATCCGCAGCCGCCTCGCCGAGCGGGGTGCATCGTTCTTCCGCGACCTGTACGCCGCCGCCGGAGGTGGCGACCCGGAGGAGACCCTCGACGCCCTGTGGGATCTGGTGTGGGCGGGTGAGGTGACCAACGACACCGTGGCGCCGCTCCGGGCCTTCCTGTGGGGGCGAGTACGCAGGCCGGCGACGAGGCGCCCGACCCTGCCATCGGCGGCCGCGCCGCCCGCGGGGAGCGGGCGGTGGTACCTGGTGTCCGATCTCGCGACGCCCATCTCACCCACCGAGGCTGCTGCGGCGAGGGTCGACCAGTTGCTGGAGCGCCACGGCATCGTGGTCCGCGACGCGGTCCTGGCCGAAGGGATCCCGGGTGGGTTCTCGGGGGCGTATCCCGTCTTCGCCGCCCTCGAGGACGCCGGACGGGTGCGCCGTGGCTATTTCGTCGAAGGTCTCGGCGGCTCCCAGTTCGCCCTCCCCGGGGCCGTCGATCGCCTCAGGCTGGGTCATGACGAGGGTGGCCCGGCCACCGTCGTCGCCGCCGCCGATCCGGCGAATCCCTTCGGTGCCGCGATCCCGTGGCCCGAGCACCCCGGCCGTCCCTCACGCTCTGCGGGCGCCTACGCGGTTCTCGTCGGGGGACGGCCCGCCGCCTTCGTGGAGCGCAGCGGGAGGTCGGTGCTGTGTTTCACCGGCGACCCGGACGACCTGGCGGCCACCGCGGCTGCGCTTGCCGATCTCGCCGAACGGCGGATCCGGCGCATGGTGGTGACGACCATCGACGGAGCCGAGCCCGGCGGCACCGCACTGGGAATGGCTTTGCTCGCCACCGGTTTCGTCGCGTCGTACCGCGGGATCGCCGCCCGAACGCGTTGACCGTCAGGGCCGGAGCGAGGGTCCCAGCATCGCGGCCAAACGCAGCGGGCCGGGGTCCGCTTCGAATCGGGCCACCCGGCGCAGGGCCGCCGTGGCCCGCCGGTGGAACACCGACCACGGCGGGGCGGGGAACATCACGAACGGTGCCCGGATCACCGTCTTCTCCGGACGATCGATGAGCCGGGCGTTGTGCACGAACCCGATCCCGCTCTGCACGTCGTCGAGACGGTGCCCCGGGTACGCGCCCCAGGGGGCGACGCCGAGTGGGAAGGCCGCTGCGGCCCACACATTGATCCCGATCGAGCCGTAGCGCAGCCGCTCCACGGCTCGCGCCACACCCGTCTCGGGAGCCCGGGCGGTTCGAGGGTCGACGAGGATCGTGGCGTTCAGCGTGCCGCGGAGCCGTTCGTTGCAGAAGTCCACCACCGCTCCCAGAAACCGGCCGGGTGCAGCCTCGGGGAGATCCACGATGGCGACCACCTGGCAGAAGGCCTCCTCGGTGATCGCCGCGGCTTCGGCAGAGGCGTCGAATCCCTCGAGGATCGTCGGGGCAAGGCACCCGTCGCCGTGTTGGCCCAGCACCCGCACCCGCGGTGCCCCGACGATGGCCCGCTCATACCGGGCTTCCGACCCGGGGTAGTAGGCGGGTCGCGGGGGGCGCGATGCCAGGCACGCGGCGACTGCCTCGACGAACTCGTCACGTTGCCGCCAGAGACGGGACAGGAGCACCACCTTTGCGGCGTTGCAGTTGTACCCGCCGTTCTGCACCACCTGGGTGGCCACGTGGCGTGCCTGCCAGGCGAGGGCGCGAGACGACCAGTCGCCCGGGACGACGATGACCGGACTCACGTTGCCCAGTTCACTCGTGATCCGCTTGGCCAGAATCGGCTCGTTGCGCGCCTTGCGTGCCCGTCCTTCGTCGCCTGTGCCGAAGACGATGGCATCGTGGGTCAGCTCGGACCCGGTGATGTGCACCTCGTCCACCAGCGGGTGATGGACGAGGTACTCCCCGACGTCGGGACCGCCGTAGGCGAAACGGACGAACCCGGCGTCGGCCAGAGGGGCGAATGCGTGCTCCACGTGCGGTCCCACGTACTCGTTGATCGGACTGAACTTCACGATGGCGACATGGCCCTCGACGAACAGCTTGTGCACCAGGTCGAGGGGGGCGATGCTCGCCACGTTGCCGGCGCCGAGCACCGCGGCGACCGCCGGCGTGGCGGACCCGGGCTTGGTGTAGATCGACCCGAGGTGCTCCCGGGCTGCGGCAAGGGGAATACCCGGCTCCATCCACACCCGGCCGCTCCAGCGCGGGTACTGCACGCGATCCCACCGATCGCCCGGTATCACGTCCACGGTCACCCGTCCGTCCGGTCGCTCCCCGAAAGCTTCGTCGGGCAGCGGAACCCGGCCGGTTCGTTCGATCCCATCGAGCGTCGCCGCGAGGAATCGGCAGGTGCGCAGGAAGCTGATCGGCCCCGACACCCAATCCTCGGCTCCGTACGACGGGTCGAGGCCCTTGGCCGTCAGCGCATCGGCGACGAGGTCGTCGCTCACCTCGAGGAATCTGGACATCACCGTCCGCAGGTGATCTACCTTCTCTGCAACCGGTACCGCGACCCAGGCCCCGGATCGCTGTGCGAGAGTCTCGACCGACGCGGCGAGCGTCGCCCGGGGGGTCGCCGGGATCATGCGGGCTCGGTCCCGAGCAAACGGAGCAGGTCGAATGGGTAGATGCCGGCGGCATGGCCGTCGGGGGCGAAGGTCACCGCGATCGCATAGCCGCCGACCGGACGGACCGTGCGCACGCTCGTCCCGGGAGGGGCCCCGGCAACCCCGCGGCAAGCCGCGCACGGACACGCCGAGCGGAGAATCGCTGCGGAGAGCCGGTCGACGCGATCGTCGCCCCAGGTGATGGTCACCCCGGCGCCGTCTCCCACCTCGATGCGCTGCGGCACGTCCACGGCGGCGAAGGCTACCGCCGCCTCAAGGGCTCCCGAGCGCCCGCCGATGGGTAGGCATGGCCGAAGTTGTGGCACTTCCCGGTCGCTGGCTATATGACGTCGCTCTGGCAACGCCGCCGCGCCCCCGCGTCCACCCGGCCGGTCTGGAGCACCTGCCGTCCGATTGGAGCGTGGTCGACGGGGTGACCCTGCCATCCGGCCCGCGGATCGATCACGTGGTGGTCGGGCCGAACGGTGTATTCACCGTGGGAGTGGATCCCGAAACCATCCCGGCCGAGATCCACGACGATGGTCTCTACCGTCACGGCGTCCGGGTCACCACTCCGGTGAAGCACGCACTCCTCGGCGCCCACGAGCTGCGCCGGGCACTCGGGCTGGTGACGATTGCCTACCCGATCCTGGTCACCGCCATCCAGGCGTCACGTCATCACCTCGACCGGCTGGGCGTAGTCCCCGGAGAGCGAATTGCCGAGCACATCTGGTCACACCCGGGTCTCCCGCTGCGGCGTTCGCAGCGGGTCGAAGTGCTGTGGGCACTGCGCCGGTACTCCGGATGATCCCGGGAACCACCGCACCGCCGCGCCGTTCTGCGAGGGCGACCCGGATCCCCGTGGCCGACGTCACTGCCGCCTTTGCCTCAGTGGTCGCGGCCCTCACATTGGCGCTCGCCGCCGCCTACGCGACGGCGCCGGGTGTGCGTCCATGGTTGGGATCGGAACACGGCCTGGTGTCGTGGTTCACCCGGGGCGCATACGCCGGCGCCGCCATCGTCGGGGTGTGGGCGGCCCGGCGCTCTCCATCCGACTCGAGGTTCCGATGGGTGATCCCGGGGGTCGCGGTGTGGGGCGTGCTCGACACGGCGCATTACGGTCTCGGTCTCATCGGGGTCCAACCCATCGAGATCGGGGAAATCCGTGTCTCGTCGGCAACGAGTCTGGCCGACGGACTCGGCCGATGGGCGGCTGATCTCGGGCTTGGAACCGGCCTCGGCGCGGCCGGCCTGGTGATCGTGGCGCTCGGCGGATACTGGGTCCTGCGCCGGGCGAGTTCCTGGGCGGCCGGCAGGGTGATGGTCACCGAGCCCCGCGTGGTCGGCTACCTCGTGCTCTCGTGCTGCTGTATCGCCGCCACTCCGGCCGTCGGGCTCCTCGGGGTGGGCGACGCCGTCAGATTCGCCTCACGTCTCGCCGACATGACGGGAGCCACCCTGCTCGTGGTCGCCGCCCTCGCCGCCGGCGATCACCGCCGCACCGTGGCCGGATGGCGGGGAAGGATCCGACCCTGGCTGGGCGATCGGCCGACATCAGACTCGTCCGTCGGAGCACCCGAGCATCAATGACCCCGGAGGACACCGCCGTACTTCATCCGGGTGTCCTCCATTCGGGCGACCGCGGCGTGCTCGCCATCGTTCTGGAAGCCGCAATCGACCACCTCGCCGACGAACAGGGTGTGTGAGCCCAGCGCGAGCGAGTTGCGCACGCTGCAATCGAGATATGCGATCGCTTCTTCGAAGATCGGAGAGCCGGTCACCCCGGGGCGTACCCGTCGGCCGTTGAGCATGCCGTCGCGGTAATCGGCGGGCTTGGAAAACTTGACGAAGGTCCGCGTGTCCTCGCGGCTCCACAGATTGACGCTGAAGGTGCCTCCCGCGGTGATCAACCGATGCGTCACTGAGGACGCGTCGATCGACGCCCCGACCAACACCGGCGACATCGACACCTGGGTTACCCAGGACGCGGTCATGCCGTTCCACTCCTCCCCTGCTGCCGATCCGACCAGACAGAGCACATTGGGGATGGACCACAGAACGGTGTTGAGCGTCTCGGGGTTCAGTGCCATCGCGCCACCCTAGGTCTTCCTGGTGGCGAAGCGCGAGGGCCCGCGTACCGATAGGCTTTCCGTCTGATGCGCATCCTCATCGCCACCGCCGGGGTGCTCAGCCCTGAGGGGGTGGCCCGCATCGTGGAACGGCTCAGCGGACCCGACGGCGAGGTCGTCGTGATGACGGTCATCGAAGTGCCGCGGTCCTTCCTCGACGAGATCCGATCCGACGAGTGGCATCCCCTCACCGAGGGGAGCCCGATGTGGTCCTCCGCCGAGGACGCCATCATCGCCCGGTACGTCGAAGAGCGGGGTGCCCGCCTCACCGAACCACTCGTCTCGGCCCTCGCCGCATACGGCGTCGCCGCCGACGTGGAGTACGTGGAGGGTCAGGACCCGGCAACGACGATCCTCGAGGCCGCCGACCGGCTCGGTGCGGACGTCATTGTCGTCGGTGCCACCAAACAACTCTTCGACGAAAGCCAGTGGGAGAGCGTCTCGACCCGGGTGATCAGTGAGGCGCGTCGCCCCGTGCTCGTGGTTCCCACGCGGGGCCACGCCGGGAACGACGACCAGTGATCCTCACCACGCCCGAGGCCTGCTTTTCCGACCTTCCCGACTATCCCTTCGCACCGAACCACCTCGTCTGGGAGGGCCTCCGAATCCACTACGTCGACGAGGGGAGCGGGCCTCCGGTCGTGCTGTTCCACGGCGAGCCGACCTGGTCGTTCCTCTACCGGCATGTGATCCCACCGCTGGTGGCTTCGGGGTTCCGCGCCATCGCGCCCGACTACCCGGGGTTCGGAAAGTCGGACAAATCCTCTGATCCCGGCTTTTACACGTACGACCGACTGGTCGAAGCCATGCTCGCACTGGTCGATCATCTCGACCTCGATGGAGCCACTGCGGTCGTCCACGACTGGGGAGGGCCCATCGGCCTCGCCGTGGCGGTGCGCCGCCCGCAGCGGTTCCGGCGGCTGTCGCTGCTCAACACCGGCCTGTTCACCGGAGGGACGCGCGGCAACCCTGCCTTCGATGCCTGGCGGGGCTTCGTCGCGGCCAATCCTGATCTCCCGATCGGCATGATCATGGCCAACGCCGCCGCCCGGCCCTGGGACCGATCGGTGATCGCGGGATACGAGGCTCCCTTCCCCACGCGGGAGCACAAGGTGGGGGCCTGGCGGCTCCCCCTGATCGTCCCCCGGTCGCCGGCCGACCCCGGTGCGGCCGAAATGGCGTCGACCCGGGAGGCGCTGGCATCGTGGGGCGGCCCGGCGCAGGTGCTCTTCTCCGACACCGACCCCATCTTCAGCCTCCGGGCCGGCCGGCGGTTCGTCGACCACATCCCCGGAGCGGCCGAGCTCGAGGTCGTCGCCGGCGCGGGCCACTTCCTCCAGGAGGACGCCGGCCCCGAGGTGGCGGGCCGCCTCGTCGCCTTCCTGCAGAGATTCCCCTGACCAACCGTCCCAAACCGGCGTAGCCTGAGGGCGTGACCGAGTTCACCGTCAGACTGGCCAACGCCCCGGGCATGTTGGCTGCGCTCGCAGAACGGCTCGACGACGCCGGGGTGCACATCGAAGCGGTCGCCGCCTTCGGCGCCGGAGCGCGCGGGGTCGTGCACCTCGTCGTCTCCGATTCCGAGATGGCGAGGTCGGTGCTCCGGGGAGCAGGGATGGCGTTCGAAGAGCGTCCCGTGCTGACCACCGAGCTCCCACCGGAGCCCGGCGCCCTTGCTCGAATGGCGCGTCGGCTGGCCGACAGCGGTGTGAACATCGAGGCGCTCTACCTGCTCCGATCGTCGGCCGAGGGCCTCGAGTTTGCCGTCGCAGTCGATCGACCCGACGCGGTGCCACTCGCCTCCTGAGTCCGCTCAGGGTCGCGTCGCCGCCGTCGCCGCCGCTCGCCTCTCGACCGCATCGTCGAGAGGTTGCAGGGTGACGGGCGCACCGTTTCGCCGCTGCAGCGCCCGCCGGATCAGCTCGTCGGCGAATGCCGGGTTCTTGGGGAGCACGGAACCGTGCAGGTACGTCCCAAAGCAGTTCTCCACGCTCGCTCCCTCCTCGGCGGTCATGTCGTTGTTCCCGAACCCCCGCCGCACCCGCCCGAGTGACGGCTGCCCGGGATCGAGCGCCGTTCGGCCGCTGTGGTTCTCGAAACCGACCAGATCTCCCCACGGCGTATCTACGACGACATTGCCGATCATCCTGCTGCCCCCTCCGATGGTCTCGGCGGCGAAGACGCCGATACCCGGGATCTCGGCACCGTCTGCGGTCACGAAACGCCTCCCGAACAGCTGATAGGTGCCGCACACCGTGAGGAAGACGACGCCGTCGCGCACCGCCCGATGGACCGCCGCCCCCCGATCGACGAGGTCGCCGGCGATCGCGAGTTGTGAAGCGTCCTCTCCCCCACCCGCTACCACGATGTCCGCCTCCTCGAGATCGAAGGGGTTGCCCTCGTCGACCGGCACCACCCGCACCGGGTAGCCCCGCCACTCCAGCCTCCGGCGCAGAGCCAGGACGTTGCCGGTGTCGCCGTAGATGTTCATCCGGCGCGGGTACAGGTGAACGAGGACGACCGGTGCCGTCACGACCACACCTCCTCGGGCGAGCGTCCCGGCAGGAGCAACTCGAGGAACGAGAGCATGGCTGTGTAGGTCGGGATCAGATAGACGGCATCGCCCGCGGCCGCGTCCGCCACCAGGCGTTCGAGGGCGCGACGGTCGTCGCGCTCTACCCAGGAGTCGATCCCGGCGTACTTGAAGCGAAGCGCCATGTCGGCGGAACGAATCCCCCCGGCCCCGAACCGGTGCGGGGTCGCCGCCAGCGCCTCCACCGAGGCGTCCCACAGCCACGACACGTCACGACCGTCGGCGTGGTTGTCGTTGATGGCGATCAGCACCGCAGACGGGGTGGGCTCGTCGCACAGCAACCGGATGGCCTGGTTGAGCCCGGCCGGGTTTTTCACCAGGACGAGTCTGACGCGTCTCCCGTGATAGTCGACGACCTGTCCCCGTCCGAACGCGGGGGCCATCGCCGAGAGGTGGACCGCTGCGGACACCGGGTCGATCCCGAGCCGGGACACCGCGAGCAGGGCCGCGGTGGCGTTGTACCCGTTGTACACCCCCGGTACCTGCAGGAAGACCGCCACCTCGCGCCGATCGACGGTCACCGCGATCGATTGGCCGTCACCATCCGGCGTCGTGCGGGTCAACCGCGCATCGAACGGCCCCGCGTGACCGGCCTCGGCGTACCCGTACAACGCCCGGTCGTCGGGCAAGGTCGCCTTGATCTCGGGCACGGCCCCGAACCACGCGATCTCGCCGCCCTCCGGCGATTCGGCGCTGCGTCCTGCGCCGAGCCGGGCCACCATCGGGTCGTCGGCGGCGAGTACCGCGATACGGCTCGCCGCCACGGCGGCGGCGACGTGACGAGCGGTGGTATCCAGCTCCCCGTACCGGTCGAGCTGGTCGCGGGCCAAGTTGGTGACGACGATCAGGCGCGGCCGGAGTCGGGGCCCGAGGTCACGCACGGCCGCCTCGTCGATCTCGAAGACGGCGGCATCGACGCAGAGTCGCCCGCGCCGGACGGCGCCGACCAGGGCCGCGGCCACACCCCGCGCCAGGTTGGAGCCCGTCCGGTTGGCGAGGACCGTCCACCCCGAGCCGGTGAGCATCGTCGTGATCATCTTTGCCGTCGTCGTCTTCCCGTTGGTTCCGGTGACCACGACCACGCCCTGGGGAATGCTCGCCACCAACTTCTCGATCACTCGCGGGTCGATACGGAGGGCGACCAACCCGGGGAATGCGGTTCCTCCGCGCCCGGCCACCCGGCTCAGCGTCCGGGCGAGGCGTGCCAGGGTGACGGCGCAGCGGAAACGGACCATCGCGGCACGATACCCCCGCCCCCGGATCACACCCCGGGATGAGCCGATGCAGGGGCGAACTGGGTCCGGAATAGCTCGGCATACAATCCTCCGGCAGCCAGGAGCTCGTCGTGACGGCCTTCCTTGACGAGACGCCCCCGATCGAGGACGAGGATCCGATCGGCGGCGAGCACCGTCGACAGGCGGTGGGCGATGACGAATGAGGTCCGCCCCGCCATCACCCGTTCCAGGGCCTCCTTGATCAGAGCCTCGGATCGGGCGTCCAGGTGGGAGGTTGCTTCGTCGAGCACCAGGATCCGCGGATCCTTGAGGATCACGCGGGCGATGGCGACCCGTTGCTTCTCCCCTCCGGAAAGGCGGTAACCGCGCTCACCCACGAGGGTCTCGTATCCCTCCGGCAACCCGCTGACGAAGTCGTGGATGTTCGCAGCCGTGGCAGCCGCCTCCAGTTCCGACTGGGTCGCCTCGGGACGGGCGTAGCGCAGGTTCGCCGCGATCGTGTCGTGGAACAGGTAGTTCTCCTGGGTGACCACCCCGACACTGCGGGCGATGGTCTCGAACGAGAGCGTGCGGACGTCATGCCCGTCGATGAGGACCCGGCCTTCGGTGGTGTCGTAAAGACGGGGGATGAGGTACGTGACCGTCGTCTTCCCGGCTCCGCTCGGGCCCACGAGGGCCACCAGGGTTCCCGGCTGCACGTCGAAATCGAGGTGCTCGATCGCCCTTCCCCGCCCGGAGACCGGCGTCGCCGCGGCGGCGTCCTCCTCGGGCGGGTGGGACCAGGAGAACCGCTCCACGTGCTCCAGCCCGGACGGCATCGCCGCCCGGTAGTCGAAGGCCACGTCCTCGAAGGTCACGCGCCCGGCGACGTCGTCGAGGTGTGCCGCCGGGTCGGGTTCGCCCACGTCGCGAGGGAGATCGAGCACCTCAAAGACCCGCTCGAACGACACCAGCGAGGTGGCGAGCTCGACGCGGGTGTTGGAGAGCGCGGACAGCGGCCCGTACAACTGGCTCAGGTAGGCCGACAGGGCGACGATGGTCCCGATGGTGAGGGCACCCCGGATGACGAGGACCGCCCCAAGCCAGAAGACGAGCGCGGTGCCCAGGGCGCTCACCACGCCGAGCGCCATGAAGAACCACCTCCCGATGAGGGCGCGGCGCACCCCGAGGTTCCGCACCGAGGCGGCGTGGCCGGAGAATCGGCGGTCTTCGTCGGCGGTGCGACCGAAGAGCTTCACCAGCAGCGCTCCGCTCAGGTTGAGCGTGTCGTTCATCGCCGAGTTCATGCGGGCGTTGGCCTGCATCTGATTGCGCGTCACCTTGCGCAGTACCCGGCCGACGCGGCGGCTCGGCCAGATGAAGAGGGGCAGGATCGCCACCGCCACCAGCGTCAACCGCCACTCGAGGCTGAGCATCACGGCGATCGTCGCCACCACCGCGAGGCCGTTGGACGCAACGGAGACGAGGGTCCCGGTGATCGCCGACTGGGCGCCGACGACATCGCTGTTGAGTCGGGACATGAGCTCGCCGGGCCGGGTGGTGGTGAAGAAACCGAGCGACATCCGCTGAAGGTGGGCGTACACGCCGGTGCGGAGGTCGAAGATCATCCCTTCACCCGCCCTCGCCGACGCCCAGCGCTGCACCACCCCGACCACACCGCTGAGCAGGGGCACCGCCACCATGCCGATGCCGAGCAGCGTCACCCGGCCCAGGTCACCGGTGGGAATGGCGGTGTCGAGCAGGTCCCGCATGAGGAGCGGGGGCGCGAGCGAGATCAGCGTGATCACCACGATCGTCCCGATCACCACGGCAAGCAGGCCGCGGTAGGGCTGGGCGTACCCGAGGACGCGGCGCAGCAGCGCCCGGTCGACTGTCGGCCGATCCTGCTCCTCGTCGTACTGGATGTAGGACCACCAATTGCCCTGGTGGAACACGGTGCCTCCCGGTGATCGCCGAAGGAGGGTATCGCCGCGACGCGCGGACGCGATCAGGGAAGCGCCACGATGAGCGACAGCGGGATGGTCGACTCGGCCATCTCGAAGCACGCCGCCTCGCTGACTCCGGTGCGGCAGAACAGCTGGTAGACGTAGCCCCCTTCCGTCCAGGTGAGCTCCCGTCCGTCGGTGACCCGGAACGAGAAGACCTCGTCCTCGGCATCGTCCTCGAACGTCTTCAGCCCGACCCGCAGCACGGCGAGCTGACCTTCTGCCCGGGGTAGGTCGTAGGGCTCCCCCGCCCAAAGCCCGAAAGCCGCAGCCGTCGAGGCGTCGAGAATCCCGGTCAGTTGGTCGTAGAGCAGCTGAGACGACACGTGGGTCACGGTCTCGGGGGCCAACTGGGGGAACTCGATGCCGGGAAGCGCCGTGGCGATCTCGCGCCGGCTGGCCTGGACGAACGGGTTGATCTTGTCGCCGCGGAGCCACACCGCCGTGATCATGGGCTCGCGGTCCAGACCGGTGGTGTCGGAGTCGATGCCGTCGTTCCACCAAACCAGGTCGGTGATCCCCCGGAGCCGCAGGACCTGGCTCTGCGCCGGAGCGAGGCTCGTCGTCGTGGTGGTCTCGTCGCCGTAGACGATCCTGTGGGAGAGGTCACCGACACCGCCCAACGCATCACCGCACGATGCGACGAGGAGCGCCATCGCGATCATCCTGATGACTCGTTGCACCGGGGCCTCCGCCGGTCGGTGTAGCGATTATCGTCGGACGGGTGCCCAACCTGGTTCGGTATTTGTCGGCGGCGTGGAACCGGAGCCGGCCCGCCACCCGTCGAACCGGTATGCGATCCGTCGCCGCGCTCGTCTTGGCCCTCGCAGTGGCCGCCTGTGCAGGTGACGCCGGCACCACCACCGCTCCCGCCACCGCCCACCTCGCCGGAGTCGTGACCGCCGGACCCACCTGTCCGGTGGTCCAGGTGGGGGTGCCTTGCCCGGATCGGCCGGTTGGCGATGCCCTGATCGAGATCACCGACGGCGCCGGGGTCACCGTCGCCGAGGCGACCACGGACGCCGACGGCCGCTACTCGGTGGACCTCTCCCCGGGGCTCTACCACGTCGTACCCCAGGCGGTCGATGGGCTGCTGGGAACGGCGCCACCGGTGGACGTCACCGTGGTGGCGTACTCGACCACGGTCCTCGACTTCTCCTACGACACCGGCATACGCTGATCTCTCCGGTGCCGGTACCCTCGCCGGGTGCTGCGGCTGATCACCGACCGCTTCGATCCCCCGGCCCTGGACACCGCCATTTCGTCGGCGATCCTGCACCGGGTCGCAGCCGGTGACGATCCCCCCACCCTGCGCATGTGGACGCCGCAGCGGTCGGTCGCATTCGGGCGCCAAGACCGTGTGCGCCCCGGATACCGCGCGGCGGTGGCGGCGGTCTCTTCCCTCGGATTCGCGCCGGTGGAGCGTCTCGCCGGCGGACGGGCCGCGGTGTTCCACGAGGGAACGATCGCGTTCTCCTGGGCGATGCCCGAGCCCCGGGCGCGCGAGACGATCGGCGATCGGTTTCGCACCGTCTCGGGCCTCGTCGTCGGGGCATTGCGCGCGCTCGGCCTCGACGGTCGCGTCGGCGAGGTGCCCGGGGAATACTGCCCCGGCGAGTGGTCGGTCAACCTCGGAGGCATCCACAAGGTCATGGGAGTCGGGCAACGCCTGGTGCGGGGTGCCGCCCACCTCGGCGGGGTGATCGTCGTCTCCGATCCGGAACTGGTGAACCGCCCGCTGCTCCCGGCGTACCGTGCCCTGGAGTACGACTGGCGTCCCGAGGCAACCGGCGCCCTCGACCTCGCCCTCCCCGGGATCGGTGTGGACCGGGTCGTGACCGCGCTCGTTGCCGCCCTGGCCGCGGCCGGCCACGAGGTCCAAGAAGGCGTCCTCGACGAGGCTTGCCTCCGCCTCGCCGACCGCCTCGCCCCGGAACACGACCCCTCCCGATAGCCTGCGGTCATGCGAGTGCTCGTCGTCAACGGACCCAACCTCAACCTGCTCGGCACCCGCCGGCCGGACGTCTACGGGCAAACCACGCTCGGCGACCTCGAGGAGCTGTGCCGGCAGTGGGGCGCCGAGCTCGGCTGCACGGTGACCGTCTTCCAGTCGAACCACGAGGGAGCCATCATCGACCGCCTCCACGAAGCCATCGGCCGCTTCGACGGCATCATCATCAACCCGGGAGCACTCACCCACTACTCGTACGCGATCCACGACGCCATCGAGGCCGTTGCCATCGACACCGTCGAGGTCCACATCTCCGACATCTCAGCCCGCGAGGAGTGGCGGGCGAAGTCGGTCGTCGCGCCGGCGTGCCGGGCGACGATCAGCGGCGAGGGCGTGGCCGGATACCGGAGAGCGATCGAGGTGCTCGTGTCCGGCGGCGCCGGTTAGCCGGCGAGATCCCGCCACCGGCCGAGACCGGTGACGAGGTCGTCGTCTCCCAGGGCGAACGAGAGCCGGAGCGATCCGGGAGAACCGAAGGCCTCGCCGGGGACCACGGCGATCTCGGCGAGCTCGAGGAGTGTCTCGGCGAGTTCCACGGTCGTGGACGGCGTTCTTCCGCCCAGGGCCCGGCCCAGGGCGACCCGCGGGAAGGCGTAGATGGCGCCCTCGGGTTCGCGCACCTCGACCCCGGGGATGTCCTGCAACAGTCCGTACATGGTCTTGCGGCGGCGGTCGAATGCGGACCGCATCGCCCACACCGGGTCCATCGGACCCTCGAGAGCAGCCAGCGCCGCGAGTTGCGAGACATTGGCCACGTTCGACGTGGAGTGCGACTGGAGGCGGCCCACCGCAGCGGCAACCGCGGGAGGCCCGACCAGCCATCCGACCCTCCAGCCCGTCATGGCGTAGGTCTTGGCCACGCTGTTGACCACGACGCAGCGCTCGCGCGCCGCCGGGGCCTCGACGGGCAGGGAGGAGAACTCGGCATCCCCGTATACCAAGTGTTCGTAGATCTCGTCTGTGAGCACCCAGATGCCGTGGTGGGCGGCCCAGCGGCCGATCGCGGCGACCTCGTCGCGGCGGTACACCGCACCGGTGGGGTTCCCCGGCGAGACGAAGATGAGCATCTTGGTGCGAGGGGTGCGGGCCGCCTCGAGATCATCGACCGAGACCTTGTAGCCGGTGGCGATGGTGGAGGGGACCGGCCGGGTCACGGCGCCGGCGAGGGCGACGATCTCCGGGTACGAGACCCAGTAGGGCGTCGGCACCAGCACCTCGTCGCCCGGGTCGAGGAGCGCGGCACAGGTCCCGAAGACCGCCCCCTTGGCTCCCACCGTGATCGTCACGTTCTCCGGCCCGCAGTCGAGTCCCGAGTCACGCCGGGTCTTGACCGCCACCGCCGCCCGCAACTCGGGGAGCCCGGCGGCGGGCGAGTAGTGATGTGCCCTCGGGTCGGCGGCGGCTTGCTGCGCCGCGGCCACGATGTGCTCGGGGGTGGGGAAGTCCGGTTCGCCGACACCGAAGCCGATGACGGGGCGGCCGGCGGCCCGCAACGCCGCCGCCCGGGCGGTGATGGCCATCGTCGCGGAGTCGGAGATGGCGGCGATGCGGCGCGAGATGGGTGAGGTCACGTCGGGCGCAAGGTAGCGGGCATCTGGTGTCTGGAATCTGGTATCTGGTCCCTACTCTCCCCCGCCATGCCCACCTTCGTCCTCGTCCGGCATGCCAAGGCGGAGCGTTCACCCCGCGTTGCCGATCTCGATCGGGCCCTCGCCGATCGCGGGCGGAGCGATGCCGCACTCATCGGAGCCTTTCTCGCCGGGGCAGTCCCCCACCCCCGAGCCCTGGTCTCATCGCCGGCGCGCCGGGCCCGGGAGACCGCTGAACGGGTGGCGGCCGCGGCCGGATGGAACGCCTCCATCACCGTCGACGATCGCCTTTACGGGGGAAGCGTCGCCGACCTCCTCGCGGTGCTCGCCGAGCAGCGCACCGATTCCACGATCGCCTTCGGGCACGAGCCGGTGTGGTCGGCAACGATCTCGGCAATCGTGGGAGGCGGCACCGTGGGCATGGTGACGGCGGCGGCGGCGTGCATCGAGGGCGAGCCAGAGCCCGGGGGCGGCGTCCTGCGCTGGATGATCGTTCCCGCCGCGCTCGGCGGCGGACCCTCGTGAGGTCGTTTCGCGGCGCGATCACTTTCCTCACCGGGACCCGCTTGCTGGTGAACACGACGCATCGCTTCGTGTCCCCGTTCCTCCCCGCCATCGCCCGCGGCCTGGGCATCTCGTTGGAGCGAGCCGGCCTCCTGCTCTCCGCCCGCTCCCTCGCCTTCGT
>Ga0209342_10000603_pt1 | contig 41868 bp, 38 predicted proteins | sample RifCSP16_2_FD_184023 | JGI IMG/M metagenome (GOLD analysis project Ga0209342, IMG submission 184023) | Soil microbial communities from Rifle, Colorado - Rifle CSP2_sed 16_2 (SPAdes) (version 2) | ecosystem: Environmental > Terrestrial > Deep subsurface > Rock core/Sediment | place: Rifle...
AGGGCACCCCGCCCATCGAGGTCGTTCCGGCGAGGCAGGTCACATCTGGCGATGTGGTCCCTGTAAGCCGCCTGGTTCCGCGCGAGGCCGCGCGCCGCCGACCAGATCCCTCCCGTGTCCAGCGTGTCGAGCAGCATCGCGTGCGTCACGAGGCGCGCGACGCGGCCGTTGCCGTCGAGGAACGGGTGGATCCACAGCAGGCGATGATGGGCTGCTGCAGCCGCGAGGATGGAGTCAGTCTTCCCCAGCCCGCCATAGGCTCGCTCGAAGCGGTCCAGGAACCGTGGCACCGCCCCCGGACTCACGGGGACGTGCTGCGACACCTTCACGTCGCGACGCCTCGGCTCGCCGGGCATGATCCGCGTGCGCTCGCCGGTCTCGGGATCCGTGGCCCAGAGCAGCTCCTCCGGCAACCCGTCGCAGAAGCGCCGGTGGATCTCCCGGATCGCTTCGACGGAGCACGATCTCCCCTCCAGCGCACCGCCGTCGATCCACCGCTGGACGGCGATGTGCGCCTTCGCCTCGAGCTGCAGATCGCGCTTGCGCGGCTCCGCGCTGTAGTCGTTCCGGAGCGCCCGCTCGATGTCTACCGGGTGCGTGTCGTGCCCCTCGATGAGGTTGCTGTAGTAGCAGTTCATGGCACGGACGAGATCCGCCAGCGCCGCGCGCACGCCCTCGGGGAGGCTCCGCCGGAAGCCAGCCGACCGAGCGGCTAGATCCACTGCCAGATCTACGAGCGGTCCGCGGTGTTTCGAGCCCTCGCCGATGAGCACGGGCTCCATCCCCAACGTGCACTCCCCCCTGTCGGAGAGAATCAGGTCCGCATCCGTGTCCGCACGCAACTTAGCCACAGTTGAACTATACTAGCCACTTACAGCACCATCAACCGTCGCCGTAGCCGGCGCCATGTCCGCTTCCATGTCCGCCCGAATCGGACCCCAGGCCCGTGGCAGGCGGCCGAGCCTCACCCCTCGCCGGCCGCCCTCGCGCCGAAGTAACCGAGCTTCTCCCCGCCCCCCAGCCGGTAGCTCTGGCGCAGCTCCCTGAGCATCCCCTCCGCGTCGGCGTCGTCGACGAAGCGCTCCTCGAGCCAGCGGGCGTAGCCGCCGCCGAGCCGGTTCGCGAGCCGGTAGCGCTCCAGGGCCTCCTCCTCCAGGTGCTCGTGGTAGCGCACCCGCTCGTAGAGCCGGCGCCTGAGAGCCGGTGAGCGGCGCCGGAGCCCGCGCCGCCAGAGGTGCAGGACGAGCAGGGCGAACTTGTCGACCTCGGCCTGGACCTCCAGCTCGAGCAGTGACACCGGGCGTCCGGCCGCCGCCCGCGTGGCGAGGTAGACGAAGTGCGAGACGCCCTCGGCGGCGCAGGCGATGCTGGGGAGCGCAGCAGAGCTGGTGAGGAGCGGGCGTGGGTCGTGCGGATCGGACCGGAACACCCACTCGAGGACCTCCTCGTCGAGGAACAGCCCCACCTCGACGCCATCCGGGAACTCGCGCACGAGCAGCGCCTCCGGGACGCGCGGCTCGCCCGCGGCGGCGCTGGCTCCGGCGCGGTCGACGAGGAACCCCTCGACCCGCGGCGCCTCCACGCCGTAGATGGCCTCGAGCTCCGCCTGAAGGAATCCGATGATCACGCGCTACTGCTTGAAACCGCCTGGGCGGCGTGGGGGACCGGAGAAGAGGGCGACGCCGCGCTCCCGGAGCCGGTCGGCGACGCGCTCCGAGCCGGTGAGGAGGAAGCGCTCGTACAGCCGGATGAGGCCGCGGTTCGAGGAGAGCTCGGAGAGCTCCGCGATCTCCGCGAAGAGGTCGACGAACTGGGCGAACCTCTCCGCCAGCTCCCCGAACAGCTCGTGCGTGCCCGAGGGGCCCTGGGTCTCGCTGAGCGCGTCGTACGCTCGCTCGCCCATGGCGATGTAGTACCCCACGTCAACGAGGGACCGGGCGAGGGAGTCGCCGAAGAAGCCGGACACGAAGAGCGAGGTGTCGCCGAGGCGCCTGAGGTGCCGGTAGCGGTCCTCGCGGCTCCCTTCCAGCGCGCGCTTCAGGATCAGCGCCAGGGGCTCGGTCCACGTCTCGCCGCCCTCGGTCCGGACGAAGAGGCGATCTCTCTGGAGGTACTGGGCGAGGAGGTTCACGAGGTAGAACTCGGTGACCTCCTGGACCCTGAGACTCCGATGTGCGAGCGCGTCCGACACGAGCTCCCGGAAGAACTCCTGCGCGCTCTTCCCGACTAGGATCCTCTCGGTCACTGCCGCCTCCGGCGATGCCGGCCTCGATCCGGGAGCCCCTCCCTGCCCCGGATGCCTCCCAAAAAGGTACCACCGCCGTCGACGCTCGGCAACTAGCGGGAATTAAAGATCTTTTTTGGCACTCGGGACCGCCAAGCGCTAGCGTCGCTCGAGTGCCAGCGAACCCTAAAAAGCCGCCCTGAACCACGGGCCTACGAACGCGAGTGGCTCGCTTGACACCCCCTCCTCCGTGGTTACAGTACGCCGCGTCGTTGGCAGTCGACCATTTCGACTGCTAACGGCCTTTCATCTTACCCACGCTCGAAAGCCCGGTTCGGGCCCGAGCAAGGACGAAGGAGAGACCCCATGAAGATCCGTCCGCTCCAGGACCGCATCATCGTGAAGCGGCTCGAGGGCGAGGAGAAGACGAAGGGCGGCATCATCATCCCCGACACGGCCAAGGAGAAGCCGATCGAGGGCAAGGTGATCGCCGCGGGCAACGGCAAGGTGCTCGAGGACGGCAAGGTCCGCCCCCTCGACATCAAGGCCGGCGACCGCGTCCTCTTCTCGAAGTACGCCGGCACCGAGATCAAGATCGACGGGGAGGAGCACCTCATCATGCGCGAGGAGGACATCCTCGGCGTCATCGAGGACAAGTAGGGCGGAGGCTCGTCCCCGCCGCGGCGGGGATCGTCCCGACCATTTGCCTGTCAACAGCTGAGGAGAACACATGGCAGCCAAAGAGATCATTTTTGACCAGCGCGCGCGAGAGGCGATCCTCAAGGGCGTGAACACGCTCGCGGACGCGGTGAAGGTGACGCTCGGCCCGAAGGGCCGCAACGTGGTCATCGAGAAGAGCTTCGGGTCCCCGACCATCACCAAGGACGGCGTGACTGTCGCCAAGGAGATCGAGCTCGAGAACAAGTTCGAGAACATGGGCGCACAGATGGTGAAGGAGGTCGCGTCCAAGACCTCCGACGTGGCCGGCGACGGCACCACCACCGCCACGGTCCTCGCCCAGGCCATCTACCGCGAGGGCGCGAAGCTCGTCGCGGCTGGCCACAACCCCATGGAGCTGAAGCGCGGCCTCGACAAGGCCGTCGAGGCGGTGGTGGCGGAGCTGAAGAAGCTCTCCAAGCCGACCAAGGACCAGAAGGAGATCGCGCAGGTAGGCACCATCAGCGCCAACGGCGACGTCACCATCGGCAAGATCATCGCCGAGGCGATGGAGAAGGTGGGCAAGGAAGGCGTCATCACGGTCGAGGAGGCGAAGGGCCTCGAGACCACGCTCGAGGTCGTCGAGGGCATGCAGTTCGACCGCGGCTACCTCTCGCCCTACTTCGTGACCGACCCGGAGCGGATGGAGGCCGTCCTCGAGGACGGGTACATCCTCATCCACGAGAAGAAGATCTCGAACATGAAGGACCTCCTGCCGCTGCTCGAGTCGGTGGCGCGCGCGGGCAAGCCGCTCATCATCGTGGCCGAAGAGGTCGAGGGCGAGGCGCTGGCGACGCTGGTGGTCAACAAGCTGCGCGGCACTCTCCACGTCTGCGCGGTCAAGGCGCCCGGCTTCGGCGACCGCCGCAAGGCCATGATGGAGGACATCGCCATCCTCACCGGCGGCAAGATGATCGCCGAGGAGCTGGGGCTCAAGCTGGAGCAGGTGACGCTCAAGGACCTCGGCCGCGCCAAGCGCATCACCGTCGACAAGGACAACACCACCCTCGTCGACGGCGCGGGCAAGAAGGCCGACATCGAGGCGCGGGTCAAGACCATCCGCGCCCAGATCGAGGAGACGACGAGCGACTACGACCGGGAGAAGCTGCAGGAGCGCCTGGCCAAGCTGGTCGGCGGCGTCGCCGTCATCAACGTGGGCGCCGCGACCGAGACCGAGATGAAGGAGAAGAAGGCCCGGGTCGAGGACGCGCTGCACGCGACCCGCGCCGCGGTCGAGGAGGGCATCGTCCCCGGCGGCGGCGTGGCCTACCTGCGCTGCCTCAAGACGCTCGAGAAGCTGGACGTCACCGCGGGGGAGAAGTCCGGTTGCGATCTCGTGCGGCGCGCCCTCGAGGAGCCCATCCGCCAGATCTCCGAGAACGGCGGCATGGAGGGCTCGATCGTCACGAACAAGGTGAAGGAGTCGAAGGAGCTCAACTACGGCTTCAACGCCCAGACCGGCGAGTACGAGGACCTGGTGAAGGCGGGCGTCATCGACCCGACCAAGGTCTCCCGCACCGCGCTGCAGAACGCGGCCTCGGTCGCCTCGCTCATGCTCACGACCATGGCGATGGTCGCCGAGAAGCCCAAGGAGGAGCCGGCCGGCGGCGGCATGGGCGGCGGCATGGGCGGCGGTATGGGCGGCATGGGCGGCATGGGGATGTAGGAACCCCGGCAGTTCTCCCGGCGTACGAGGGGAGGTCGCTCATGGCGGCCTCCCCTTCTTGCTTCGAGGTCTCTCGAGACGACGGCTACCCTGCCGGAAAGAGCCCCGTCATCAGCCGGTCGAAGGCAGCCAGGAACGCCTCCGGGAAGACGAGCACGGGGGTCGCGAGCACGAGGCCGACGCCGAGCGCCCACGCCCGGGGTCGCGCGAGCGGAGCGCGCGTCTCCACGAAGATCGACGTGCCGAAGATCGCCAGCGTCAGGGTCGCGCCCACCGCCAGCGCCGCCGGCAGGGGGAAGCCATAGGCGCGGAGCGCGGCGGTGACCGCGGCGAAGCCCAGGAAGTTCAGGAGATCGCGGCCGGTGCCGGCCCACCACGCCCGGCTCTCACGGCGCCTGAGCCGGAGCCCGAACTCCTGCAACATGACGAAGAGCGCGACCGCCGCGAGGTAGCCCGCGGCCGCCAGCGCTCTCGCGAGCCCGCTCCTTGGCTCGAGGCTCCACATCCAGGACGCAGCCTACACCGGCGGCTGCGCCGGCGGCGCAAAACGGGCCGCCGGCTTCGCCGTCTTTGACATCGGGGGCTCAGCCCCCGATACCCCCGGCCGCGACGATCAGGCGGCCTGGGATCTGGACGCGACCACCTCCTGCCTCTGGCCGACTCGGATCGTGACGGTCTTCTCAGGGACGTCCACCGAGAAGGTCACGCTGTTCAGCATCGCGAGGACGAACGCGAACAGGACGAGGCCGCCGGCGACCTGGTAGGCGCCCGCGTAAGAGCCGGTTGCGTCTGCGATCTTCCCGGCCAGGATCGGCCCCACGACGCCACCGAGGCCCCAGGCGGTGAAGAGGATGCCGTAGTTGAGCCCCAGGTTCTTCGTGCCCCAGCGATCGGCCACCGTCGCCGGGAAGAGCGCGAGGCACGCCCCGTAGCTGAAGCCCACGACGGCCGAGCCCAGGATGAACCCACCCACCGTGCTGAAGCCCGAGAAGACGAACATGGCGCACGTCTGCAGGACGCAGACGAACCCGATCGTCACGACGCGGCCGACGTGGTCGGAGATGACGCCTGCCGCGATCCGGCCGGCGGCGTTGAAGGTGGCGAGGAGCGCCACGAAGACGAAGCCGATCTGGATGGTGTTCCCCGACTGGACCGACACGATCCGGGCCATGTGACCGACGATCATGAGGCCAGCCGTGGCGGCACAGGCGTACTGTAGGTATATGCTGTAGAAGAAGGGTGTCCGGACCATCTCGCGCCAGGTCGCGTCCGCGCCGGCGCGGGTGGACGCGGCGCTCTTCCTGGTCGCGAGCTGCGCCACGGGCGGGTTGCGGATGAACTGTGCGAAGGCGGTCGCCACCACCAGGAAGGCGACCCCGAGGATCCGGAAGGAGGCGTTCACGCCGTGGGTGACGAGGAGGTGCTTCGAGAGGGGCGCGATGTACACAGGCGCGATGCCGAACCCGGCCACGACCAGCCCGGTGATGAGCCCCTTCTTCTCCGGCGGGAACCACTTCACGGCGGCGGGCGTGGCGGCGGCGTAGCCGAGTCCGAAGCCCGTCCCCGCGAGCAGCCCGAACCCGAGGAGCGCGGGCATCATGGAGGCCGCTGACGCGAAGCTCGCCACGATGAGGCCGGCGCCGGTGAGCACTCCGCCCGCCGAGGCGATGACGCGCGGCCCCAGGCGGTCCTGCAGGCGGCCGGCCGGGATCATCGTCAGGGCGAAGCAGGCGATCGCCAGGGTGTAGGGGAGCGTCGCCTGGGTCTTGGTCCAGCCGAACCCACCTGCCGAGACCGGCTCCGTGAGCTGCTTCGAGAAGACGCTCCACGCGTAGAGAATGCCGAGAGCGAGGTTGAGGCCCATTCCGGCGAGCGTGACCACCCAGCCGCGGCGCTTCATCGACGCCTCCTGTTTCCGGGCACTTCCGAGCGACGCGCTCCCGCGGTTCGTCGCGACGTCGCGACTCGGCGTGAGGTGCGCGGAGATGCAGTTCCCGATTTCGGATCCGAGCATGTGCGACAGGCCCACCATGGGCGCGTCCGGCGTCAGTGCAGCGCCCGTGCCGGCTCGTCATGCGCTCGCAGTGCAGTAGGCCACGTCTCGCCCGCCCCGCTGCAGGTGCACCAGCGCGCAAGAAGGGCTCGCGCAAAGGCGCAAAGCCGCAAAGGGAGAAAGGAGGGGGGGTCGGCGCGCTGCCCCCGAGATCAATGACAGCGAAACCGACGGCTCGCTCGCGAAGCGAACGAAGGAATTCCGTCGCCGCTGCAAGGGGGTGGAGCTCACCCAGGGTACGAGACGCGACCGCTGGCGGGCCTCTGGCGGTCCCTACAACGCGAGCCCACCGTCCACATCTATGGTACGTCCGTCGAAGTAGTCGCACTCGAGGATGAAGCGGACGGCGAGCCAGACGTCCTCGGGCGTCCCGATCCGGCCCACCGGCACCGCCGAGACGAGGGCGTCCCGCGCCTTCTGGTTCATCCCCTCGGTCATCGGCGTCTCGATGATGCCCGGCGCCACTGCGCCCACGCGGATGCCGAAGGGGGCGAACTCGCGCGCCCAGGTGACGGTGTTCGCGGCCAGCGCCGCCTTCGCCGCCACGTAGTTCGACTGGCCCCGGTTGCCGTGCCTGGCCACCGACGAGATGTTGACGATGACGCCCGGGCGCGTGCCGCCGCGGGCCATGTGCGCCACCACCTCGCGGGCCATCAGGGTGGCGCCGGTGAGGTTCACGGCGATGACCGCGTTCCAGTCGGCAGTGGGGAGCGTCCGCACCTCGCCCGTGGCGCGGTCCTTCCTCACCAGGAGGCCGTCGCGGATGATCCCGGCGTTGTTGACGAGCACGTCGAGACCGCCCATCGCCTCCGCGGCCCAGGCGACGAACGCCTTCACGTCGCTCTCGTCGGCCACGTCCAGCCTGCGCCGCTGAATGGCGGGAGGGAGCTCGGCGAGCTTCGCCGCGTTCACGTCGCCGGCGGCCACGGCCGCGCCGGCCTCGGCGAGGCGCCGCGCGAAGTGCGCCCCCATCCCCTGCGCGCCCCCGGTGACGATCGCCTTCACGTCGGCCAGTCTCATGAGCCGATCGTGCTAGCACATCGCTCGCGCGCGGGCACGAGACCCGCGCGGTATCTCACCCACGCTTCGCCGGCCCGCGAACCACGGTGCCCCGCAGGATGACCTGGTACTCGCGGACCTTGAGGCCCTTCAGCGCCTCGATCCGGTGCACGTCGAGCGCCTCCCAGGGGATGTCGTGAATCGCCCCGGTGTCCTCGTCGATGAAGTGGTGGTGCGGGGCGACATGGGGATCGAAGAAGACCCTGCCCTCCGCGAGCACGAGCTGCCGGAGCAGGCCCTTCTCCACGAGGAGGTGCAGCGTGTTGTAGACGGTCGCGCGAGAGATCATGGGGATCCGCGAGCGGACCTCGGCGAAGACCCGATCCGCCGAGGGGTGCGCGTCCGTGTCGAGGACGTAGTCGGCGACCGCCAGGCGCTGCGCCGAAGGCTGGATCCCGCGATCCGAGAGGAGCGAGGCGAGCGCGGGGCGCGTCATCGCCCTCTTAGGTAAGGGCGGCGCGGGCGCGATTCAACGGGGCGCGGAGCCCCTTCACGTTCGGTTCCGGAGCGATGCGCGCACGGCCGAGCCCGAGCGGGGGTCGCGCCAGCTCGCGTCCATGTTTAGAACAGTTCCAACCTCTCGGAGCGGGGCGCGAGGCGCCCCGAAGGAGACGAGCATGTCCAGCATCCGTGGCACGAAGACGCACGAGAACCTCAAGGCCGCGTTCGCCGGAGAGTCACAGGCGAATCGCCGCTACCTCTACTTCGCCAAGGCCGCGGACGTGGAGGGCTACCCCGAGATCGCCATGAACTTCCGCGAGACAGCCGAGGGAGAGACCGGGCACGCGCACGGCCACCTCGATTATCTCAAGAACGTCGGCGACCCGGCCACGGGACTGCCGATCGGCGACACGGCGACCAACCTCAAGGCCGCCATCGCCGGCGAGACGCACGAGTACACGGACATGTACCCGGGCATGGCCAAGACGGCTCGTGAAGAGGGCTTCCCCGAGATCGCCGACTGGTTCGAGACGCTCGCCAAGGCCGAGAAGTCCCACGCGGGGCGCTTCGCCAGGATGCTCGAACAGGTGTCGTGACGCCCCGCCGCACGCGCCCGGCGGACCGGCCTCATGAACCGTTGGAGACCTTCGCCGCCTTGGTCTCTCGCCGGGACGGCCCGGGCCGCGCGGCTGTGGAGGGCTTCTCCGATCGCTTGGCGGCCGCCCGCGATTCTTCGAGAGCCGCGTTGCATGGGCGGCGGTCGCAGAAGACCGCGTCGGGGAGGATGGTCCACATGCGGGGATACCTGCCTTCGTAGACCGCCCACGTTCGATCGCAGTGGGAGCAACGGATCCGCTCGATCGGTTGGCGAGAGGGCGGCAAGGGGTTCGAACGGGAGGGACGGGCCATCAGCGGGCTCCTTTCGCCGAGGCAAGGTGCTGCATTGCACGCGGCCTGACAGGGTGACGAACGAACGTCATACCGCAACAGCCTGCGCCTGCGCGACGATCGGGCTGGCAAGCGCCTGTCGGGCACGTGGTAGAGCGGCGACTCGGTCTCTTACTAGCCGGCGCCTCCGAGACGTCAACTCCCCATGGCTGCGGACGCCCCAAGGGGAGCTCAACCGCAAGTGAAAGCAGGCAGGCGTGCAAGCGGCACCGTACCCGCCTGGCGCTGAGGATCAGGGCCCGATGGCGCGCGCGAGCCCCTCCCAGCGGTCGCCCCGGCCGTCGCGCCGGGTGCGCGCGGCGAGGAGCGCCCGCAAGAGATCGTCGACCGCCGCCTGCGCCGGCAGGTACCAGCGCGCCGCCGAGCGCGCCGTCCGCCCGACGCGCACGCCCACCTCGATCAGAGGCGAGCGGAACACCTCCTCGTCGGTGCGATCGTCGCCCACGTAGAGCACGGGGCGGTGGCCGATGCGGCGCAAGAGCTCTCCGATCGCGGTCCCCTTGTCCGGCGCGTCGGCCGGGGTGACGTGTACCACGGCGTGGCCGCCGGAGACGCGCGCGCCCTCGAGCGAGGACGCGGCGCGGAGCGAGAGGTGCCGCGCGGCCGCCCACGAGGGAACCTGACGGTAGTGCACGGCCAGGGAGAAGCCCTTGTCCTCGACGTCGATCCCGGGGACGAAGGAGAGCTCCGACTTCAGCCTGCGCTTCCACGCTGCGAGATCTCCGCGTAGGCTCCGGTCCACGGGTCCGTACCCCGCCTCCGCGCCGTGGTTCCCGATCACCGCGATGAAGGGGATGCGCGAGACGCGCGCCGCGACGTCCGCGCGGGCGCGCCCGGAGACGATCGCGCACGGGTACAGGATGGCGAGGACGCGAAGGACCGCCAGGGTCTCGGGCCGGACGCGGGCCTCGTCCCGATCGGCCACGATGGGCGCCAGCGTCCCGTCGAAGTCGAAGGCGAGCAGCGCGTGCCGCGCCGCGAGGTCGTCGAGCACCGCGAGCCCATCGGGAGACAAGATCGACCTCATACCGGCACCTCCTCCATTCCGCCGGGGCGCGTCGAGAGCCGCTCCGAGAGCCGGCCGTGCTGTCGCACGCGCGCGGCGTCGGTCAGGATCTGCCCCGCCCAGCGGAAGACGTTGAACTCCGACACGACGCCCCGCATGGCACGCATGCGGTCCGCCTGCTCCCGGGGCGACATCTCGAGAGCGGCCGCCAGCGCCGCGCTCGCCTCGTTGAGGTCGTAGGGGTTCACGATGAGCGCCTCCGTCAGCTCCCGCGCCGCGCCGGTGAAGCGGGAGAGCACGAGCACGCCGCGCTCGTCGTCCCGGGCGGCGACGAACTCCTTCGCCACCAGGTTCATCCCATCGTGCAGGCTGCTCACGTAGCACACGTCCGCGGCGCGCAGGTAGCGGAACACGGCCGGCGGCTCGTGGTGGGCGCGCAGGAGCACGACGGGCCGGTACGCGCCCGCCCCGAAGCGCTGGTTCACGCGCGCCGCCAGCTTCTCCACGCTCTCGGCGAGCGCGCGGTAGCGCTCGATGACGGTGCGGCTCGGCGCCGCCAGCTGGACGAACGTGAACCGCCCGCGCAGGTGCGGGGCGCGCTCCAGGAGCCGCTCGACTGCCATCAGGCGCTCCTCGATGCCCTTCGTGTAGTCGAGGCGATCGACGCCGACGCCGAGCAGCGCGTCCGGCGCCAGCCCGAGCTCGGCGAGCACGGAGCGGCGGCACTGGGCGACCGGCTCCGCAGACTGCGCCAGGCTGTTCGGCCACTCGATGGAGATGGGGTAGCTCCGCACGAGCGACGGACGGCCCCCCTGCACGACGGCCTGCAGCTCGCGGTCGATGCGCGCCTCCGCCAGGCGCTCGACCGACTCGATGAAGTTGTTGCAGTGGAGCTGCGTGTGGAAGCCGACGATGCTGCTGCCGAGCAGCCCCGAGAGCAGCTCGGCGCTCCAGGGGCACGTCCCGAAGCGCTCCGCGTTCGGCCACGGCACGTGCCAGAAGGTGATCACGGTCGCGCGCGGGAGGCGCTGCCGGATGAACCGGGGCGCGAGCGCGAGGTGGTAGTCCTGGACGAGCACGATCGGGTCGGCGACCTTCGCCTCCTGGCACACCGCCTCCGCGAACCGCTCGTTGACGAGCTGGTAGTGGGCCCAGTCGTCCGCGCGAAACGCTGGCCGCGCGTGCGCCATGTGGCACAGCGGCCAGAGGCCCTCGTTGGAGAACCCGTTGTAGTAGCCGCTCTCCTCCTCCGGAGAGAGCCACACGCGGCGCAAGGCGTACGCCTCGCGGCCGGGCGGCACCATCACGCGGTCGTCGCGGTCCACCGTGACGCGATCGGCGCTGCCGCTGCCGTGCGCGATCCAGGTCCCGGAGCAGGCGCGCATCACCGGCTCGAGGGCCGTCACCAGGCCGCTCGCGGGGCTGTGCACCCTGACGCCCCTCGCGCCGTCGCGCTCGTGGACGTACGGCTCGCGGTTCGACACCACCAGCACGCCCTCGCCGCGCAGCGTGCGCTGCAAGACCCGCTGGAGGCGCTCCGCCGACCAGGGGCCGCCGGCGGCGCTCGGCTCCTGCGCAGGCACCAGCTCGGCCGCCATCCGCTGGACGTCCGCGAGCAGCGGCTGGAAGGGACCGCGCCAGATACGATCCGGACACGCGCCGCGTCCGAGGATGAGCAGGCGGCGCATCTCGTGCGTCCAGGAGCGCCACGACGTGCTCCGCAGGGCGAAGGTCAGGATGCCCGCGAGCACCGCCACGACCGCGAAGGCGCCGATGCCGAAGTAGCGCACCTCGTCCTGCCGCTGCACGGCGTAGCTCATGTCGTGCACCAGGACGACGTTCCCGAGGAGCGCGTTGCCGTCGAGCAGCGGGAGGACGCTCACGAGCACCTGGCCGCCGTCGACCAGCGTCGAGAAGTCGATCTCGTGGGAAGAGAGGCGCGGCGCGCCGGCGCCCGGCGACGTCCGACTCAGCGCGTCGCACGCGAGCGGCGCGGGGAGCCCGCGCGTGCGCGCCAGCGTGCCCCCCGCGGTCCCGCACGCCGCGGCCGCGACGACGTGCTCGTTTCGAGCGATCTCGTCCAGGACCGCGGCGACCCGCAACCGGTCTCCCGCCCCGATATGGGACACGAGCGCGTCGCGGGCGACGCTGACCGCGAGGCGTGCGCGCGTGGCGATGTCGCGCTCGAACCAGGAACGGGCGGTGGTCTCGAGCAGCGAGGTCGCGGCCCACGCGACCAGCGCGAGCACGGCGAGGTGGACGGCGAGGACCCTGGGTAGCGTTCGTGGCACATGAAAACGGTACACCCCGGATAGTTTGCCGTGCAATCGTCGGGCGTCGGTATGGGTCCCGTTCACGCCGCCCGTGGTCTCCGCCGCAGGCAATCGCGGTGGCCACCGGTCGCGCGCAATCGCGTCGGGCAGGCGTCTTCGTGGGGCAGGTGGTGACCTACCCGCGCCCCGTCGACGGCTGGAGCGCTATGGTCGATTGGGCGACTCGATAGCCTATCCCCACAGCGCCATACCCGCCGGGCTCCGGAGCCGGCTCACAGCCTCACACCTGGGAGCACGGACCGGTGGGACCGCCCTCCTCGTCCCGCGAGGCGCCTCGCACCCGGGGCCGCCTGGACCCGCCGGATCACGGAGCCGGCTGCTCCGGCCGGTGCTCCTTCGCCCCCGGGCCGCCGGGCGCGCGCTCGGGAAGGCGATCGAGCGCGGCGCGATCCCAGCGCCCGAGCGCCGCGATCGCGTCGTAGGCTGCCTGGTAGAAGGCGAGCACCTCGTCGAGCGGCGCGGGCGATCGGCGGACCTCGTCGTAGGGCAGGAGGAACTCGCGGAGCGTGCCGTCGTAGCGCGCTGGCGTCGAGATGGGGGCGCTCCTCAGTCCATCGGGCTCGGGCGCGCCGTAGGCGTAGAAGGCGGCGTCGCTGACGCCCTCCGACCCTGGCCAGAACCCGAAGCTCGCCACCTCGTGCGAGTACGCCTCGCGCGTGATCCGATCGGCGCCGGGCCGGGCCGGCGCGCACCGGCCAGAGAAGCGCGTGCAGGCGAGGTCGAAGCTGCCCCAGAAGAAGTGGACGGGGCTCTGCTTGCCCTGGAACCGGGAGGCGAAGCTCTTCAGCGCGATGTCCGCGTGCTGCAAGGCGCGGAAGCAGCGGGTCGCCCACGTCGCGTCGTACTCGGTGTGCCGCCGGTCCCGCTCGAAGGGGATCACCTCTCTCGGGATCTCCACCGGAGTGGTCCAGATCCGCACCTCGATCCCGAGCGCGCCGAGGAGCGTCATCAGCTCGCGGTAGAAGTCGGCCACCGACCGCGGCGCGAGGGGCAGCTTCTCCCGTCGCCCGTCGCTCACCGCCACCAGGAGCTCGTGGTCGAGGAGGTCGAACGCTATCTCGAACGAGCCGGCGGCAGCGCCGGCGGCAGCGCCTTCGGCGCAAGACCGGCCGCCGGCTTCGCCGACTTCGACATCGGGGGCTCCGCCCCCGATACCCCCGACCTCCCCGGCTCCGCCCCCGATACCCCCGGGGGCCCTGACCATCCCGTACGGGATGCTGCCTGTGGTGAGCCCCCGCGGGGTCACGTAGAGCGTAACGTGCCACCAGTGGTTCTGCGGCGGCGCCAGCGCGAGGCGGACCTTGCCCACGATCTGGGTCCAGCGGTGGAGCGTCTGGTAGGTCGGCTGCCAGGCGTCGAGGGGGAGCGGCGGCCAGCTGCCCGCGGGATCGAGAGGAGGGTTCTTCATCGCGCACCTCGTGCGCGGAATCTACGCATCGCGCCACCGCCGCGGGCACCAGGCTCTGGCTTCGGTTCGAACGGGGGTCGCTGAGCCAGCGATCGCAGTTCGCCGTTGCCGGCGACTCCCACGTCAGCATACACTGCCCCATTCGGGACGGCCGGCAGCAGGTGGGTCGTTCAGTGAATCCGGGCTCGGCCTCATGGGATCCATGCTGAAGGGGAGGACGTCGATGAAACAGGTGGTCGCGGTCACAGCTCTCGCCGTCGTGCTGGCAGCGTGCGCCGGAGTCCAGACCGGAAGCGACTCCGCGCGGACTCCGGTGACTGGATCCGCGGCCGGCTCGACGAGCACCAACGCGAGCTCGAAGCTCGAGCAGTGCGACCAGACCCTGGGCACCCTGTCCGTGCACGAAGACACTCACTCGAAGTGGTACAGGCAGCTCAGGAACGAGTACCAGCTCGAGTCGACCGTCCCCCTGATCCGCCTCCTGGTACAGCAGTCGAACTGCTTCGTGGTGGTGGAGCGCGGCAGGGCGTTCGGTGACGTCATGCGCGAGCGGGAGCTCGAGGCCTCCGGCGAGATGCGCCAGGGCAGCAACTTCCAGAAGGGCCAGATGGTGGCCGCGGACTACACCCTGAGCCCGAGCATCGTCTTCAGCAGCAAGGACTCCGGCGGCCTCGGAGCCGGCGCCAGGATGGCGGGTCGCAAGCTGGGCCCGCTCGGCAGGATCGGGGCCTCGGTGGTGGGTGATCTCAAGTTCCGCGAAGCGGCCACCACGCTCACCCTCGTCGACAACCGCTCGACGGTGCAGCTCGCGGCGTCGGAGGGCGCGGCCTCGAAGACGGACTTCGGCGGGTGGGGCTCCGTGTACGGGCGGGCCGGGGCCGGCGGGCTCGGCGGGTACACCAAGACGCCCGAAGGCAAGGTCATCGCCGGCGCGTTCGCCGACGCCTACAACCAGATGGTGCAGTCGGTGAAGAACTACAAGGCCCAGGAGGTGCAGGGCGGCCTTGGCACGGGCGGGCGGCTCGGCGTGCAGGGCGGATCGACGCCTGCGTCGCGGGAGCTGGCCAGGTAGGGGCGGGCCAGGATCACTCGACGGTTCGACTGGATCCCTACCAGCGAGCGGGGCGCAGGGTGTTGTCAACGCACCTCGACCGCCCCGGCGGTACAGGGATTGCCTCGCGTGACCCCGCGCTGATCGGCTGGCGGACAGTCGCTCGCGGCACCGATGACGGGGCTCCCCGTCGCTGGAAGAACGGTCCTCGTGGGACCCCCGTTGTCCTGCAGGCCGAGCCTGCCATCGCCGCTTCTGCAACAGCCGGTGAGGGACCCGTGAGCCTCGAGGACACGCTGGGCGCGCTCCTCGAGGCTCGCGTCACCCCCCTGCGCGTGGCCGTCGAAAGCCTCGCCGAGCTCGAATGGGATCCGGCGCGCCAAATCGGCACGCCAACATCCCGAAACAACGGACAAAACACCGGAGCCGCCCTGTAAGCCGAGTCCTGTCCCGCGACCGACCGACCGCTCTCGCGACCGGCCGCCCGCGGCGGCGAACATTCCTCTAGGACGCGCGTTGCCGCGCGCCTCCAGCGAGCTATACCCGGAGGCCTCGACCGGGCCAGTCGTCGCCCGCCTCGCGGCGGGCATCGCCTCCCTATTCGCTCTTGCACCAGGTGGGGTTTACCTTGCCACGCCGGTCACCCGGCGCGCGGTGCGCTCTTACCGCACCGTTTCACCCTTACCACGCGCTCCGGGGAGGTGCCGGAGAGGGCAAAGCCCCCTCCGACTTCCACGTCGCCGTTCGGCGGTCTGTTCTCTGTGGCACTTTCCTGCGGGTCACCCCGACCGGCCGTTGGCCGGCACCCTGCCCTGTGGTGCTCGGACTTTCCTCGGCGGCCCCAGTCCTGCAGACCGACGCGTTCGCCCGAGCGGCTCCGGCACACGTGAGATAACACCTGGCGGCCGGAGCGCAAAGAGCTAGCCGATGCGCACGGACCGAACGCTCACGGTCCAACACGTCGTAGGACCCATGGGGGTCCGGACAGGCGTGGCCATGGCCATAAAATGGACTGACTCACTCCATCATCTGGCTGCGGCGCCGAAAGGCCCTGGCCAGCGCTGCTAGGCGAGCGGACGCATGAAGATCTTCATCCCCACCCCCCTCAGGCAGTACGTGGACGGCCAGGACTCGGTCGAGGTCCCTGCGCGGACCGTGAGCGAGGCCCTGGAGAAGCTGGTCGCCGGCCACCCAGCCCTGCAGGCACACCTCTTCGGCGCGGACGGACGCCTGCGCGCCTTCGTGAACCTCTACCTGAACGACGAGGACGTCCGGTACCTGGGCAAGGACGCGACGGAGGTCAAGGAGACCGACACGCTCTCGATCGTGCCCTCCATCGCCGGTGGGGCGGGCATCGCCATCGGCGGAAACGGGGCACCCACCGCGCGAAACAGGGCGGTGACCCTCTCGAACGACGAGATCCTCCGTTACTCCCGCCACCTCATCATGCCCGAGGTGGGCATGGAAGGGCAGCAGCGCCTCAAAGCGGCCAGGGTCCTCTGCGTCGGGGCCGGGGGCCTGGGCTCGCCGCTCACCCTCTACCTGGCCGCCGCCGGCGTGGGGACGCTCGGGCTCGTGGACCACGACGTCGTCGACTACACGAACCTCCAGCGCCAGATCCTCCATGGCACCGCCGACGTCGGGCGCCCCAAGCTCACCTCCGCGTCGGAGAAGCTCCGGGCCATCAACCCCTACCTCAACATCGAGGCGTTCGAGACCCGGCTCACCAGCGAGAACGCGCTCGAGATCGTGCGCCGGTTCGACGTGGTGGTGGACGGCACCGACAACTTCCCCACCCGCTACCTCGTGAACGACGCCTGCGTCCTCACCGGGAAGCCCAACGTCTACGGCTCGATCTTCCGCTTCGACGGGCAGGTGAGCGTGTTCGCGACCGGCGACGGTCCGTGCTACCGCTGCCTCTACCCGGAGCCCCCGCCGCCCGGGCTCGTGCCCTCCTGCGCCGAGGGCGGCGTGCTCGGGATCCTCCCCGGCCTGGTGGGCGTCATGCAGGCGACCGAGGCGGTGAAGCTCATCCTGGGCAAGGGCCAGCCGCTCGTGGGCCGGCTCCTCCTCGTCGACGCGCTGGGGATGCGCTTCCGCGAGCTGAAGCTCCGCAAGAACCCGCAGTGCCCGGTCTGCGGCCCGAACCCCACGGTGACGGCGCTCGTCGACTACGAGGAGTTCTGCGGAGTGCGGGGCGAGGAGGCGGCCTCGACCGCCGCCGTCCCCGAGATCCAGCCCGAGGAGCTGAAGCGGAAGCTGGAGCGGGGGGAGGACGTCTTCATCCTGGACGTGCGCGAGCCGCACGAGTACGAGATCTGCAACCTCGGTGGCCGCCTCATCCCGCTCGGCGACCTCCCGCGACGCGTGAGCGAGCTCGACTCGGCTCGCGAGATCGTGGCGCACTGCCGGTTCGGCCCGCGCAGCGCGAAGGCGGTCGAGTTCCTGCGCCAGGCCGGTTTCCGCAAGGTGAAGAACCTCGTGGGCGGCATCCGCGCCTGGGCGGACCGGGTTGATCCCGAGATGCCCAGGTACTGATCGGGCAGGAGGCCCGAGCCCGCGAACGAGCCCGCGCCCGCGCCCGGCATTTGTCGGGCTCGGGACTCGGGCTCGTTCACGGGTTCATCTCAACCGAGCAGCGCCATCAGAGGTGCCTCTTCGCGAAGTACCAGTCCTTCACGTCGAACTGCTTCGCGCTGGCCCGCTCCGCGGCCGCGTCGTAGGTGACCGGCGCGGGCACGATCACGTCCTCGCCCGGCTTCCAGTTGGCCGGGCAGGCGACGGCGTTCGCGTCCACGGTCTGCAGCGCGTCAACCACGCGCAGGATCTCGTCGAAGCTCCGCCCCACGTTGAGCGGGTAGTAGATCATCGCCCGCAGCGTCATCTTGGGATCGATGAAGAAGACGCAGCGCACGGTCGCCGTCTGCGAGCTCGGCTCGTGGATCATCCCGTAGAGCCGCGACACCTTCTGGTCGAGGTCGGCCACGATGGGGAACGGGATCTTGATCCCGAACTTCTCCTCGATGTTACGCACCCAGGCGATGTGGCTGTATACCGAGTCGACCGAGTTGCCGAGCAGCGCCACCCCTCGCTTCTCGAACTCCGAGTGACGACGCGCGAACTCCAGGAACTCGGTGGTGCAGACCGGCGTGAAGTCGGCGGGGTGCGAGAAGAGGAGCACCCAGCGGCCCTTCTGCCAGTCGGAGAGCTTGATGGGCCCGTGCGTCGTGTTCGCCTCGAAGTCGGGCACCGGCCCGTTGAGCTCGAGACGTGGCGGCTGCTGCGGTGGGGTGCTGGTGGGGATCTGCGCCGTCGAGGTGGCGGTGGCCATTGGTTCCTCCTCCGGCGACGCGGCGCTCCAGGCGCCGGCGCCACCGTTCGTGGAGCACAATGCGTTATGCACCTGGAGGCCTCGCGCCGTTCCCGTGCGGGAGTCAGCACTTATTCACGGCGAGTGGTCAGACGAGGGCCGGAAGGGCTGTCGCTCGCCCGCCGGCTGGAGCACCGAACGTCCTGTTCCATCTCCCCGCTGGCGTACTTCACCCAGCTCCTCCCCCTTTGCGTCTTGGCGCCTTTGCGCGAGCCCTTCTTGCGGGCGATCGCCAGGATCGCCGCTCGAGATCCATGGCGGGCCCTGCGAGGGAGAGGGATTGCTCGCGCGCGGCAGCTACAGCCGCTCGTCGATGGCGCGGTTCGACATCTCGTCCGCCGCCTCGTTCTCCTCGCGCGGGATGTGCGCGACGTGGACCTGGGGGAACGCGGCGAGGAGGGATTTCGCCTCTTCGTGAAGCGGCTTCAAATGCTCGGCCTTGACGGCGTAGTCACCGTGGAGCTGCTTCACGAGGAGCTCCGAGTCGCTGAAGACGTCGAGCTCCTTGATGCCCATGGCCTTGGCGCGGCGGAGGCCGAGGATGAGGCCCGTGTACTCGGCCGCGTTGTTCGTGCTCTCCCCCAGGAACTTCCCGATCTTGGCCATGATGTGACCGGCGGGGCTGATGATGACCGCCCCAGCACCGGCCGGACCAGGGTTGCCGCGCGCGGCACCGTCGGTGAATAGCTGCACGCGCGGCGGCCTCTCCGCTGCCTTCGCCACCAGCTCCACCCGCTCCCGCTCGGCGGCGGCCGTGCGCTCGCGCCGCCTGGCCTCGCGTTCGGTCTTCGACTCGTTCATCGCCGCCTCGAGCTCCTCGGCCGAAGCCCGCGCGGCGCGCTCCACCTCGCTCTGCTTCCTCACCTTGACGCCGCCGGCCCGGGACCGGGGGCCCGCCTGCTCCTGCGCCACCTTGTCCGCCTCCTCCACGCGATCGGCGGCAGCGTTGATGAGCTTCCCGATCGCGTCGCGGCCGTACCCGGGGTAGCGCTTGAGGGTCCGGGGGAGGTCCTCGTTGGCGGCGATGAAGCGGAGGAGGTCGGAGAGGACGGACATGGCTCGGCGCCCGAGTCGTCAGGCCGGCGTGGCCGCCGGCGCGTTGAGCGCCTCGGCCGAGTAGATGATGCGGTGGCAGTTGGGGCAGGTCTCGAGCGAGTTGGCCCGCTGCAGCACGATGTTGAGCTGGGGCGGGATGTGCCGATTGCAGCCACGGCAGGTGTTGCCCACCACCGCCGCGAGCGCGATCCCCGCGCGGCGCCGCTTTATGCCCTCGTAGCGCGACAGGAGCGCCGGCTCGACCTTGATCGCCGCCTCGCCGCGGCGCGCCTCCAGCTCCGCGAGCTTCTTCGCGAACTCCGCCTCGCGCTTGGACAGCGCCTCGCTCTCCTCCTGGGCCGCCATCTCGCGCTCGGAGAGCGCCTCGGCGCTGGTCTCCAGCGTCTTCTGGAGCTGCTGCGCCGCCAGCGCCAGCGTCTTCAGCTGCTCCGACTGCGTGTCGTTGGTCTTCCTGGCGATCTCGATCTCCCGGGAGAGCGCCGCGTACTCGCGGGGCGTCCGGATCTCGCCCAGCCGGCCTTCCCATTTCCTCACTTTGTCCCGCTCCATCCCCAGCAGCGTCTCGACCTGGCGCCGCTCACGCTCGTTGTCGTCGAGCCGCGCCTTCTCCGCCTCGTAGCTCTTCCGAGCGGCGGACACCGAGACGTCGATCTCCGCCCGGCGCGCCGGTACCGCTCCGGCCTCACCGCGCACGACGCCGATGTCGAGGTCAATCTGCTGCAGCTCCTCCAACGCCTTCAGCTTATCTCGCAGCGGCCGCGACAAGGCTCTTCCCTCCAATGGGCGTCCATCGCCCTGAAATCCGATCGGTTTCGGATGGGCCCACCAGGATTCGAACCTGGATCCGATCGGTTATGAGCCGACTGCTTTGCCGTTAAGCGATGGGCCCTCGTCTCCCGGCTTCTCCTCTTATTACACTGCTAGTTCTCGACGAAGCTCTTCAGCCGCTTCGAGCGGCTCGGGTGGCGGAGCTTCCGCAGCGCCTTGGCCTCGATCTGCCGGATGCGCTCGCGGGTCACCTCGAAGTCCTGGCCCACCTCCTCCAGCGTGTGGTCGGACTTCTCACCGATCCCGAAGCGCATCCTGAGCACCTTCTCCTCGCGCGGGGTCAGGGTGGCGAGCACCTTCCGCGTCTGCTCCGCCAGGTTCATGTTGATGACCGCGTCGGACGGAGAGACGATGGCCTTGTCCTCGATGAAGTCGCCGAGGTGGCTGTCCTCCTCCTCGCCGATGGGTGTCTCCAGCGAGATGGGCTCCTTGGCGATCTTCAGGACCTTGCGGACCTTGTCGAGGGGCAGCTCCATCTTCTCGGCGATCTCCTCCGGCGTCGGCTCGCGCCCCAGCTCCTGCACGAGGTAGCGCGAGGTGCGGATGAGCTTGTTGATGGTCTCGATCATGTGGACCGGGATCCGGATGGTGCGCGCCTGGTCGGCGATGGCGCGCGTGATCGCCTGCCGGATCCACCATGTGGCGTAGGTCGAGAACTTGTATCCGCGCTTGTACTCGAACTTGTCCACCGCCTTCATGAGCCCGATGTTCCCCTCCTGGATCAGGTCGAGGAACTGCAGGCCGCGGTTGGTGTACTTCTTGGCGATCGAGACCACGAGGCGCAGGTTCGCCTCCACCAGCTCGGTCTTGGCGCGCTCCGCCTTCCGCTCGCCCTCGCTGATCGCGCGGTAGGTCCGGCGCAGGTCGTCGACCGGGAGGAGCGCCTCCTCCTGGACGCGCATCATCTTGCGGACGGCGGTGCGGACGACGCGGTCGACCTCCTCCAGCCCTTCAGAGGACAGCCTGAGCCTCTTCGCGAGCTTCTTCCGCTCCGCGTCGTCGGTGCGCGCGTCGCGGAGGAGCCGCTTCAGGTCCCTCATCGGCAGGCCCACGCGCCGCTCGCAATCGACGAGCTCCTTCTCCGCCTCCTCCACCCGCTTGATGAGCCCCTTCAGCTTCGAGACGATGCGGTCGATCTGCTTCTTGTTGAGCTGAATGGCCTCGAGGTTCTCGACCATCTGCTCCTCGATCGCCCGGATGTCCGCCTTCAGCTCCTTGCGCTTCACGTCCGACATGCGCTTCGAGGCGAGCGTCTCCTTGATCTTGGCGACGTCCCGCTCGAGCTTGCGGATGCGGTCGATGTGCTTCAGCACGTGCTCGACCTTCTTCTCCTCCTCGCGCGCGAGCTTGGGCGCGGCGGGCTCGCCGTCTGGCCCAGGAGCGGCCTCGGCCTGGACCACGGGGGCCTCTGGGCCGGCGACGACCTCGGCCTCGACCACCTCCGGCTCCAGCTCCTCGGCCTCCTCCTCGCCCTCACCCTGCGTCTCGTCGCCGGCGTCCTTCACGATCTCGCGCACGCGGAGCTTGCCCTTGCGCAACCGCTCGCCGAGGTCGAGGATCTCCTTGATGGCGATGGACGACCCGAGCACGGAGGCGAGCACCTCCTTCTCGCCCTCCTCGATCCGCTTGGCGATCTCGACCTCGCCCTCGCGCGTGAGGAGCGACACCGACCCCATCTTGCGCAGGTACATGCGCACCGGGTCGTTCGACTTCCCGTAGCCGGCGTCCTCGTCCTCGTCCCGCTCCTCCTGCTCCTCCGGCTTCGTCTCGACCTCGACGGGCGGCTTGTCGGGGAGCTTCATCTTCTTGGCGTCGTCGACCACCTCGATGTCGTGCTCGCCGAACATCGACATCACGTCGTCGATCTGGTCGGAGGAGACGATGTCGCCGGGCAGGGCGTCGTTCACCTCGTCGTAGGTGAGGAACCCCTTCTCCCGCCCCCGCTCCATGAGCGCCTTCACCTCGGAGCGCTCGGTGATGTCGGAGAGGTCGTCCCCGACCTCGTCATCCGCGTCCTCGTCGACGACCTCGGCCTCCTCGGCCTCCGCCTCCTCCTTCGGCTCCTCCGACTCCTCGACTTCGATCCGGGGCGCCGCCTTGCGCTGGCGCTTCTCCTCGGCCGCCTTGGACCGGGAAGAGCGCTTCGACTCGGTCTCCTTGGTCCCAGCCTCCTTGGTCCCAGCCTCCTTGGTCCCAGCCTCCTTGGTCCCAGCCTCCTTGGTCCCGGCCTCCTTGACCTTGGCCTCCTTCGCCCTGGCCTCCGGCGCCGGGGCGCGCTTCTGCTTGCGGTCCGGCTTCTCCGGCTTCTCCGCCTTGGCGTGCTTCTGGACCTTGCGCGCGACCTTCGCCTCGCGCACCGCCCTGGTGGCCTTCGCCGCCTTGGACATCCGCTCCTTCTCCAGGCGCTCGGACCCGGCCTTGGCGGGGCGGGCCTTCTTCTGCGTCTTCTTGGCGGCGTGGGACTTCGACGTCGTCATGTCTGGGCGCTCCTTGGAGCCCGAGGCCCGGCTCCCCTGCTTAACCGCTCGGGGGCGGCCAAGCCCGCCGAACTGACTGAGAATCCTCCGCAGCGCGCCTTTCATCCGGGCCTCCGCCCGTCGCGCCTCTTCTCGAGATCGGCGCGGCGGCTCTTCGCCACCAGCATGGCGGTGCGCAAGTGGTCGGGGATCGGACTGCCTGCGCTCGCCACCTCGGCGGACAGGCGGTCGATCTCGTCCCCGAGCTGCTCGATCTTGGCCTCGATGGTCGCCTTGCGGAACTCGCGCTCGGCCCCCGCGGGCTCGGGCCTCGCCTCGGCGAGGAGCTTCTTCACGCGGCTGAGCGAGTGCGCGGGCAGGAGCGGTTCGAGGCGCGACACCGCGCCAAGATCGAGCAGCTTCTGCTCGAGCAATGCGCGGGCGACAGGCTCGAGCGGGAGCCCCGTGAAGAGGTCGAGGAACCGCTCTTCGCGCGCCACCTCGGTCAGCGCCGGGAACGCGGCCAGCACACCCAGAGCGTCGACGGCCTTGCTCCCCTTGCTCCCATGGGCGGGGCGCACCTGCGTCCGGACCGGCGCGGCACCCGGTCCGGCCCTCGCCTCCATCTCCGTGTACGTGCCGAGCTCCTGGGAGAGCGCCTTCTCGTCGAGGCCGATCCTCTTCGCGACGCGATCCTCGAGGATCGACTTCGCGAGCCCCCTGGCGGCGTCGAGGAGCGGCCGGAGCTGCCTCACCGCCGCCGAGCGCTGCTCGAAGGAGCTCTCGCTCGCCGAAGGCCCGCAGTGATCGCCGATGGCGCGGTCGATGAGGTACTCGGTGAGCGGCTGCGCCGACGCCACCAGCTTCTCCACCGCGCCCGCGCCCTGCGTCCGGGCGAACTCGTCCGGATCGACCTTGCCGCCCTCGCCCTGGAGCAGCGCCACCTTGCCCGCGAGCCCCGAGGGCAGGACCGAGGCGGCCGCCTTGGTGGCCGCGACGACGCCTGCCGCGTCGCCGTCGAAGAGGAGGGTCAACGTGCGACAATCGAGGCGCTGCAGCGCCTCCACGTGCTCGGGCGTGAGCGCGGTACCGCAGACCGCGACCGCGTTCTTCATGCCCGCCTGGTGGAGCGCGATGACGTCGAAGTACCCCTCCACCAGCACCGCACTCCGGGTCCGGCGGATGTGCTCGCGGGCGAGGTCGATGCCGTAGAGGACGCGGCTCTTCTTGTAGAGCAGCGACTCCGGCGTGTTGATGTACTTCGCCAGCTTCTCCGGCGCGCCGGGGAGCGTCCTCCCGCCGAAGCCGATCACCTCACCGTCCGCGGCGGCGATGGGGAACACGAGGCGACCCCGGAACCTGTCGTAGGTCCTCCCCTCGCCCTCGCGCCGCGCGACGAGCCCGGCCTTCTCCAGCGCCGCGGCGGAGATCCCCTTGCGCTCCAGGCGCGGCGTGAGGTCGTCCCACGCGCTCGAGGCGAGGCCGAGCCGGAAGGCCTTCGCGATGGGCTCCGCCACGCCGCGCGCGCGCAGGTACGAGGACCCCGGCTGGCCGTGCTCGCTCCACAGCCGGGCCGCGAAGTAGCGCGCCACCGCGTCGCAGGCGGCGAGGACCTCGCGCCGCTCCTCGCGGCGCCGCCGCTGCTCGGCCGAGTCCTCCTCGTGCTCCGGGATGGCGACCCCGACCTCCTGGGCCAGCGCGCGCACGACCTCGGGGAACTCCTTGCCCTGCAGCTTCTGCAGGAACTTGAAGACGTCGCCGTGCTCGCCGCACCCGTAGCACTTGAAGTGCTTGTCCTCGGGGTAGACGTGAAAGCTCGGCGTCCTCTCTCCGTGAAACGGGCAGCAGGCAGTGAAGGTCCGGCCCGATCTCTTCAGCTCCACGTGGCGGCCGATCACCGCCACGGCGTCGACGCGCGCTCGGATCTCCTCGATCACCGCATCCGGGATCACGCCCCGCGCGCCTCCATCCATTCTGCGGGCGGGACTGGACAAGTCCTGCTCACCGCCCCGCTAGCTTCTGCTTCACGAGCTCCGACACGACCTTGCCCTCGGCCTTGCCCTGCACCTCGGAGAGCACAGCCTTCATCACCTTACCCATGTCCTTCGGACCGGCGGCTCCGAGGCTGGCGATCGCCCCGTCGACGATCCTCTCCAGTTCCTCCGCCGCGAGCTGCCGCGGCAGGTACTCCTGGAGGATCCGGATCTCCGCCTCCTCCTTCGCCGCGAGATCCTCGCGGCCCCCCTGCCGGTACTGCTCGACGGAATCGCGGCGGCGCTTCAGCTCCGAGGCGACGACACCCTCCACCTCGGGGTCGTCGAGACTCTTCATGAGCTCGATCTCGCGGTACTTGACGGCGCTTTTCAACATCCGGACCACGCTCACCTTGAGCTGGTCCCTCTCCTTCATGGCGACCTTCAGCTCCGCGTCGAGCCGCTCCTTCAGCATCGCGTCACCTGGGGCACCGCCGGCGGCTGCGCCGCCGCCAGCGCCTTCGGCGCATGCGCTCGCTTCGCGAGCGGGGGCGGCGGCTGCGCCATCATTTTACCTCGGGGGCTCCGCCCCCGAGCCCCCCGGCTCCGCCATAGACGCCCCACAGATCCGCTCTTGCGAGTCCGCGAATCATGAACGCCCGTCTAGAACCCCTTCCGCATCTTCTTCAGGGCGCGCTTCTTCGCGGCGAGGGCCTTCTTCTTGCGCTTCACGCTCGGCTTCTCGTAGTGCTCGCGCTTGCGGATCTCCGAGAGGATGCCCGCCTTTTCGCACTGCTTCTTGAAGCGCTTCATCGCGTTCTCGAAGGACTCGCCATCCTTGACTCGCACACCCGTCATGCGTGGTATCCCCGGACCCGTAGGGGCGGAGCCCAGAGCTCCGCTCAATTCACAAAAGGCGACAAGCCGGGCGGCGACCGCCCGGCCTGTCCAGTGACTGGAGGCGCTGTGTAGAGAAAAAAAGGCTTTCTGTCAAGGGGCCTTGGCCGCACTGGCAGAAGGATTGTGGCGGCGCTCCAGCACGGCATACACCTCCGACGGCGTGACGTCCACCGACGCCAGGAGCACGAAGAGATGGTAGAGGAGATCGGCCGCCTCATGGGCCATGTGGTCCTTCGAGTCCTTGCCCATGAGGAGCGCCTGGTGCGCCTCGTTCACCTCGTAGGCTTCCTCGGCGATCTTCCTCCGGATCTTGCCGGGCTCGGCCAGGAGCTGGCGGGTGTAGCTCTCGACCGCCGACGCATCGGCGCTGCGCGACTCGATGGTCGCCCACAGCTGGGCGAGGAAGCGCTCGTCAGGCATCCTGGGGTCCCCCTCTCTCAGACTCGCTTCTCACCGTTCTCGTGCTCACGATCGCCATCCAAGGCGAGTCAGAGCGATTGTCCGGTCGAGCTTCGCTCGACCTCTACTGGGGGAAGCGACCGCCGCTCCTCGACCCATCGGCGCGCGCCCGATCGGAGCGCGCCGACGGGTGCCCCGACCCCCACCGGAGCCAGGGATACGCGAGTCATGGAGCCCGCTCACGGCCTCACCTCGATACCTTGCTGCCGAAGGAACGTCTTCGCCTCTCCCACAGTGTGCTGCCCATCGTGGAAGATGCTGGCCGCGAGCGCGGCGTCGGCGAAGCGGAGCCCCTCGGCGAGGTGCTCGAGCGTCCCCACGCCCCCCGAGGCGATGACCGGGATCGACACCGACCCGCACACCCGCTCGAGGAGGTCGAGATCATAACCGGCGCGGGTGCCGTCGCGGTCCATGCTGGTGAGGAGGAGCTCGCCCGCCCCCCGCCGCGCCACCTCCACCGCCCAGGCGAGGCCGTCGACGCCGGTCGGCTTCGTGCCGCCGGCGATGTACACCTCCCAGCCCCCGCCGGGCCGCCGCTTCACGTCGATGGCGACGACGAGCGCCTGACAGCCCGCGACCGCGGAGAGGCGGTCGACGAGCGAGGGGTCTCTCACCGCGGCCGAGTTCACGCTCACCTTGTCGGCGCCGGCGCGGAGCAGCGCGACCATCTCCGCCTCGCTCCGGACGCCCCCGCCCACGGTGAGGGGCGCGAAGACCTGGGCCGCGGTGCGCTCGACCAGGGCGAGCAGCGTGCCCCGGTTCTCCTGGGTGGCGGCGATGTCGAGGTAGGTCACCTCGTCCGCGCCCTGGGCGTCGTAGCGCGCGGCCGCCTCCACCGGGTCCCCGGCGTCGCGCAGGTTCTGGAAGTGGATGCCCTTGACGACGCGCCCGTTCTTCACGTCGAGGCAAGGGATGATGCGCTTCGCGGGCACGTTACTCGCTCGCCTCCCGGATCGCCTCGGCGAGGTCGATCCGCTTCTCGTACAGCGCCTTCCCGATGATGACGCCGAACAGGTGCGCCGCCTTGCAGGCGCGCACGTCCGCCAGGGAGGCGACGCCGCCCGAGGCCACCACGTCGACCGCCGCCTCGCGCGAGAGCCGCGCGGCGCCGGCCGCGTCGACGCCCGAGAACATCCCGTCGCGCGCGACGTCGGTGTACTCGACCAGCCCCACGCCGACCCCCTTCACCCGTCGCGCGACCTCGGCCGCCGGGAGCCCGCTCCCCTGCTCCCAGCCGGAGATGGCCACCTCGCCGCCCTTGGCGTCGATCCCGCACACGACCTGGCCCGGGAAGCGCTCGCAGGCCTCCCGCACCAACTCGAGGCGCGACACCGCCGCCGTCCCGAGGACCGCGAACGCGGCGCCCGCCGAGAGCAGGTGCTCGACCTGCTCGATGCTCCGGAGCCCCCCGCCCACCTCGATGGGGACCCCCACCGCCGCGATGGCGCGGATCGCGTCGAGGTTGACCGGCCTGCCCGCGCGCGCACCGTCGAGATCGACCACGTGGATGCGCCCGGCGCCCGCGTCGCGGAAGCTCGCCGCCACCTCGGCCGGGTGGGCCGAGTAGATGGTGCGCGTGGCGAAGTCGCCCTTCTTGAGGCGAACGACCTGGCCATCCATGAGGTCGATGGCGGGAATCACCAGCATGTGTACCTCGCGGCCCCGAACCTGACCTAACCACTACCACATTCGGCTGCGGGCTTCGGGCTACGGGCTTCGGCCCAGTTCACGCGCCGCCCAGCGCCCGAGGAAGAGCTCACAATCCGGCATCGGCAGCCGGCCGGCGTGGTTCCCCGGCGACCGAGAGCGAGCTAGGATGCTCCTTTGACGTGCTGCGGCGGAGGCGCCGCCACGTCGAGAACGGGGACATCGTGGCCGACGCGAGCGGTGTGATCACCTCCTGGGGAACGACGCGGACCTTCCTCAAGGTCGGGACCTGATCGGAAGCCCTCTCCACGGTCGTGAACCGTGCATTCGGCTACCCGTCAAAGCCGGAGGAGCGCGCCGCCGGGCCGCTCGCGGGCGGGATCGTGCGGAATGGCTACCAGTGCGGCATGGTCTGGGGCTCGGCGCTCGCTGCCGGCGCGGAGGCGTACCGGCGCTTCGGCGCGGGGCACCGGGCCGAGACGGCGTCGCTCGTCGCGGCGCAGCGGATCGTCGAGTCCTTCCGCGCCCAGAACGGAGCGGTGGACTGCTTCGATCTCACCGATACGGACTTCAGCTCGACGGCGCAGATGTGGAAGTACCTCCTGTCCGGGAAGTTCATCGGTTGCTTCCGCATGGCCGCGCGGTACGCACCGGTGGCGTTCGCGGAGATTCACGCCGCGCTAGGCAACGAGCATGCCGATGCGCCGGCCGCGCCGGTGAGCTGCTCGGCGCTGGTGGCGAGGAGGCTGGGCGCGTCGGACTTGCACGCGGCGATGGTGGCCGGATTCGCGGGCGGCATCGGCCTGTGGGGAGGCGCGTGCGGGGCGCTCGGCGCGGTCGTGTGGCTCGATGCGATGAGCGGCGGCGGGGACTACAAGGCCCTCGAGGCGAGGGCAACCCCCATCCTCGAGCGATTCCTGAAGGCCTCCGGCAAAACGTTCGAGTGCTCCGAGATCGTGGGTCGCAGGTTCTTGGACGTCGCCGATCACGCTGCGCACGTGCGCGGCGGAGGATGCGAGAGGATCCTCGCGGCGCTCTCCGCCGGCCTACCGACGTAGGGCCGTTTCTACATCCTCACGAACCTCTCCAGCAGCGCGAGCCCCACCTTCTGGCTCTTCTCGGGGTGGAACTGCACCCCGAACACGTTGCCGTCGGCCAGGGCGGCGCAGTAGTCGCGCCCATGGTGGCAGAGGAGCGCCGCGCCGCGAGCGTCGGCCGGGGCCGCGAACGAGTGCGCGAAGTAGACGTACTCCCCGTCGAGCGGCCGGAAGAGCGGGTGACAGGCGGGCGTGGCCCTGACCTGGCTCCACCCGATGTGCGGCAGCTTCACCGAGTCGGGCAGGCGCGCGACCTTGCCGGGGAGGAGCCCCAGCCCGCGCGCGCCCCCGTGCTCCTCGCCCTCCTCGAAGAGCATCTGCAGGCCTACGCAGATGCCGAGCACGCGCGCGCCCCGGCCGATGGCCTCGACGAGCGCGCCGGCGCAGCCGGAGGAGAGCATGGCGTCGGCGCACGCTTTCATGGAGCCCTGTCCGGGAACCACGATGCGCTCCGCGCGCCGCACCGCCTCCGGGTCGTGCGTCACCACCACCTCGGCGCCGACCGCGCGCAGCGCGTTCTCGACCGAGCGCAGGTTCCCGGCACCGTAGTCCACGAGAGCGATCATCTCACGCGCCCCTGGGGCATCCCCTTGGCCCGCGCCCGGAATCTCGCGCAAAGGCGCCAAGGCGCAAAGGGGGTCTTCCGCTCTGGTCTTGCGCCTTTGCGCGAACCACAACCGAGACGTGCCCGCCTTTTCGGCCCGAGCGTCACAGCGTCCCCTTGGTGGAAGGCACGCCCCCTCCCTCCAGCGCCGTCGCCGCCCGGAGCGCCCGCGCCGCGGCCTTGAAGGCCGCCTCCACCACGTGGTGCAGGTTCCGGCCGTAGCGGACGTTCACGTGCAGGCAAGCCTGGGCGTGGTTCACGAACGCCTGGAAGAAGTCGCGCGTCAGGTCCACGTCGTAGGTGCCGATGAACTTCTTCCCCGAAGGGAGGTCGGCGTTGAAGGTGAGGTGGGGGCGGCCTGAGAGGTCGATCACGGCCTCCACCAGGGCCTCGTCGAGCGGGACCACCGCGTGCCCGTAGCGGGCGATGCCGACCTTGTCGGCGACGGCCTGCCGGAGCGCGTCGCCGATGGCGATGCCCACGTCCTCCACCGTGTGGTGCGCGTCCACCTCCAGGTCGCCCTTCGCGCGGACCTCGAGCGCCATGCCCCCGTGCTTCGAGAGCTGCTCGAGCATGTGGTCGAAGAAGGGGATGCCGGTGGAGATGCTGGCCGGCCCGGGCCCGAGCGAGAGCGACACGGCCACGTCGGTCTCGCGCGTCTTCCGCGCGACCTTGCCGGCGCGCGGCCGTCGGGACTCTCCGGCCGCTACCGCGCCGCGTGTCCTCGCGCTCATGCCGCCTCCACCGCCGCCCGCAGCGCGGCCAGGCAGGCCTCGTTCTCCTCCGGGGTGCCGGCGGTGATGCGCAGGCACCGCTCGAGCGGCCCGGGCCGGGAGAGGTTGCGGACCAGCACGCGGCGCTCGAGCAACCGGAGGTACACAGCCTGGGCGTCGCCGGGCGTCCGCACCAGGACGAAGTTCGCGTCGCTCGGGAACACGGTCAGGCCGGGGATGCGGCGTAGCTCCTCCTCCAGCTCGCGCCGGCGGTCGGCCACGCGCCGGATGCGCGCCTCGAGCCGGTCGGGGCGCGCCAGCGCCGCGCAGGCGAGGGCGATCGAGAGGGCGTTCACGTTGAACGGGAGCCGCACCTTGTCGAGCTCCGCGATCGCCTCGCGCGGGCCGACCAGGGCCCCGAGGCGCATCCCCGCGAAGCCGATCTTGGAGAGCGAGCGCATGACGAAGAGACCCGGCACCTCGCCCACGAGCGGGAGCAGCGTGGCACCGCCGAAGTCACCGTATGCCTCGTCGACCACGAAGGCGGCGTCCATCTGGCGCGCCAGGCGCTCCAGCACCGCAGCGTCGAAGCGGTTCCCGGTGGGGTTGTTGGGGGAGGCGAAGAAGGCGAGCGCGGGGCGCTCGCGGCGGATGGTCTCTGACACCCGCGCCTCGTCCACCTGGAACCGGCCGTCGAGCGGGACGGGCAGCGGCCGGAGGCCGTGCGCGAGCGCGATCTGCTCGAACTCCCCGAAGGTGGGCGTGGGATAGAGCACGCTCGCGGGCGCGGCATCCCGCCCGGCGCCGAAGGCGGTGACGAGGATGGAGATGATCTCGTCGGAGCCGTTCCCCAGGAGCACCTCGTCGGGCGAGACCTTCCAGCGAGCCGCCAGCGCCTCGCGCAGGGGCCGCCCGGTCACCTCCGGATAGCGGTGGAACGCGAGCCTCCCGATCCGGTCCAGGAAGGCGGCCACGTCCTCCGGGTCGAGCGGATAGGCTGCCTCGTTGGCGTCGAGCCGGACGAGGTCGCCGGGCGCGGAGGCGTAGTCGAAGGTCCGGTAGGCGGAGAGCGACCAGATCGTCTGTCGCAGGTGATCCTTCCAGCTCATCGACGGCCCCTCGTCGCAGCGCGCGCTCTCCCTCCGGCTGCGGGACGCCTCGCGGCCTTTCGACGGGCGGGGGCAGCGCGCGCGGGTCGAGCACCGTTCACCCGGATCCTCACCGCGCGCGCGTGCGCCTCGAAACCCTCGGCGGCGGCGAGGGCCTCGACCGCCGGCGCGACCGCGGCCAGGGCCTTCGGCGAGAAGTCGAGGACGCTCATGCGGCGCCGGAAGGTGGCCACCGACAGGGGCGAAGCGAAGCGCGCCGTCCCGGCCGTCGGCAGGACGTGGCTCGGCCCGGCCACGTAGTCGCCCACCGCCTCCGGGGTGAAGGTGCCCGCGAAGACCGCGCCGGCGCGCGAGATCTTCTTCACCCAACGTGCGGCATCGGGGAGCAGCAGCGCCAGGTGCTCGGGGGCGAACTCGTCGGCGAGCCGGACCGCCTCCGCCACGTCCCGGGTCACGACGAGCGCGCCGCGCTCCTCGAGCGAGCGCGCCGCGATCGCGCGCCGCGGGAGGTCCTGGAGCTGGCGTTGCACCGCGGCGTCGACGCGCTCGGCGAGCGCCGGCGACGGGGTGAGCAGCACCGGCACCGCGCGCACGTCGTGCTCGGCCTGGGCGAGGAGATCGCTCGCCGCCTCCTCCGGGTCCGCCTTGGGCCCGGCGACGACCACCACCTCCGTCGGCCCCGCGATCATGTCGATGTCCACCTGGCCGAAGACGAGGCGCTTGGCAGCGGCCACGTAGGCGTTGCCGGGCCCGCAGATCTTGTCGACCGCGGGGACGGTCTCCGTGCCGTAGGCCAGGGCGCCGACGGCCTGCGCGCCGCCCACGCGGAAGAGGCGCGCCACGCCGGCAACGTGGCAGGCGGCGAGGGTCCAGGCGTCGACCTCGCCCGAGCCGCGCACACCGGGAGAGCAGGCGATGATCTCGCGGACGCCGGCCACCCTCGCCGGGATGGCGGTCATGAGGATGGTGGACGGATAGCGGGCCGTGCCGCCGGGGGCGTAGACGCCGACCCTCGCCAGGGGTCGCGTCACCTGCCCCAGGAGCGCCCCGGCGCGATCGCGGAAGGTCGGGACCTCGGCGTCGCGCTCGCGCCGGTGGAAGGCGGTGATGCGATCGGCGGCGAGCTTGAGCGCCCGGCGGGCGCTGGCGTCCAGGCCCTTGAAGGCTGCGGCGAAGTCCGGTTCTGAAAGCACGAGGGCCGCGGCGGACTCCGGTCGCCAGGCGTCGAGGCGCTCCGTCGCCTCGAGGAGCGCGGCGTCGCCTCGCGCGCGCACGTCGGCGACGAGGCGCGCCGCCGCCTCGCGCACGGGGCCCTCGTCCTCCTCCGAGCCGCGGGCGCAGAGCTTCGCCCAGACCTGGGGGAAAGAAGGATCGTCGGTGCGGAGCGTTTTCAAGGCGTTGAACCTCGCGGGAACCGGAGTTTATAACTCGAAGGGTCGGGCCGTGGCGAGAGGTCGAACGATGGGCGCCGGCCCGGGAACATGGTTCACGACAGGTCGAATGCGCGGGACCAGTCGCCGGAACCGGTCCGCCGTGACCACCCTCCATCGGGGTATGGTGCGCTCTCGAGCCACAGCGTTCGTGCGCCTGGTAGGTAGTAGTCCTATGGAGACGTCCCACGAAGGCCACGCCCGCGCCTGTCGTCGCGCCCCGCCATGAACCCTCGCACCGACCTCTGGCTGCAGAATCTCCTCGACGAGCGAGACGGTGCCGCTCTCTACGACGCCCTCGCCAAGGTGGAGCGCGATCCCGATCGCGCCCGGTCGTTTCGCGACCTGGCGGCGGGAGAGCGGCGGCACGCGGAGATCTGGGCCCGGAAGCTCGAGAAGGAGGGCGCGGCGCTCCCGCCCGAGCGCGCGAGCTCGCGCGTGCGCGCGCTCATCTGGCTGGCGCGACGGCTCGGCACCACCGCGGTGCTCCCGCTCGTCCTCGAGACCGAGGGCAACGACGCCGAGAAGTACCAGAAGCAGGGCGGCGAGGCGACGGCGATGGCGGAGGAGGAGCGCGCGCACCGCACCGTGCTCGCCGGGATGGGGCGGGGACAACCTCAGGGGGCGCGCGCGCTGATCGCGGCGCGGGAGCGCTGGCACCGCGGGGGCCGCGCGGGCGCGATCCGGGCCGCGGTGTTCGGGATGAACGACGGCCTCGTCTCCAACCTCTCGCTCGTCCTCGGCGTCGCCGGCGCGGTGAACGAGCCGCGCACGATCCTCATCACCGGCTTCGCGGGGCTGCTCGCCGGCGCCTTCTCAATGGCGGCGGGCGAGTACACCTCGGTGGCGAGCCAGCGCGACCTGCTCGCGCGACAGGTGGCGCTCGAGCGCCGCGAGGTGGAGGAGGCGCCGGAGGAGGAGGCGGCCGAGCTCGCCCTCCTCTTCAAGCAGAAGGGCCTCTCCACGGAGCAGGCGAGCCGCACCGCCGCCGAGCTCTTCAAGAACCCGGAGCACGCGCTCGACACGCTGGTGCGAGAGGAGCTGGGCCTCGACCCCGAGGACCTGGGCTCGCCCATCCAGGCGGCGCTCTCCTCCCTCGTCACCTTCGCCGTCGGCGCCGCGGTCCCAGTGCTCCCGTTCCTCTTCCTCGTAGGGAGCGCCGCCGTGGGCACCGCGGCCGGGCTCGCGGGCACGGTCCTCGCGGCGGTCGGCGCCCTGGTGGCCTTCCTCTCGGGGACGAGCGTCCCCCGCGGCGCGGCGCGGATGGTCGGGCTCGCGGCGCTGGCTGCGGGCATCACCTACGGCGTGGGCAGGCTCTTCGGGGCGACGGTGACGTGATGGTGCCACGCCCGTCGGCGATTGCACGACTGGTGCGCATGACGTCTCAGCGTTGCTTCGGTTCGCCGCCCCTCACCTCGTGAAGCACGACGTGCTCCTGCTCGTTGGGGTCGTTGCGGACGACAATCGCCCGCGCCGGCTCCGTGGCGCTCAGGTTGACGGGCTGGTGCTGAAGGAAAGGAACGGCCAGGCTGGGGCGGCATTCCAGGTCGATTGAAGGTTCCGGCTCCTCGCGCCCATTGCCCCGTACGAGGCCCGACATGCCGGTTCGTGAACCCGTCGCGCGGAGCAAGCCTGTTCCCCGTCCTCGGCCGGATGAGGCGGTGCCAGGCATTGGAGGGGGCCCCACCGTGATCCGCCGAACCTGGACACTCGTGCTCGCACTCGGCCTCGCCTCGGCTCTCTCGGCGTGCAGCGGCGGGGACGGCGGAAGCGATCCGAGCAGTGGAGGCCCGTCGGGCGACGGCGGCGGCACGGGTGACGCGGGGAGCGGCGGCGCGAGCGCGGGCGGCGGTGGCGGGGATGGCACCGGCAGCGGCTCGTCCGGCGCGTTGCCGGCGTGGGTCGCGAACCTTCCGCTGTGGCAGTGGTACCGGATCCCGAACACGCGCCTCTCGAGTGTCGATCCGACTCCACGGCCGCTGGGCGTGACGGGCCCGGCGTCCAAGATCGACGCCTGGTGTGGCGCGACGCTGAAGCGCGCCGGCAGCGTGTACCTGCTCGGCGCGGCGGGGGGTCACAACGACTACGGAGGAAACGAGGTCGATGCCCTCGCGCTGAACACGGCCGCGCCGCGGTGGGTGCAGCTTCGGGGCCCGACACCGAACGCGCAGGTCGTCGGCGACACTCAGTTCTTCCTCGACCTGCGGCCCTCTCCCACGCACACGTACTACGCGACGCAGTTCATCGAGTCGCAGGACCGCATGATCGTGTTCAACAGCCCGGGTGTGAACGGCTCGGCATACCCGCCCGCGCCCGCGGACTTCGCGTACACGGGCAACGCGCGCTCGTTCGTCTTCGACCTCGGCACGAACGACTGGGAGGACCCCGACTTCCTGGCTCCGTTCCCAGGGTCGGGCGACTGGACTGCGTGCCTGGTGGTGAAGCACCCCGTGACCGAAGACGTGTACCGGTCTCCGAACGCGGGCAGTGGCTGGTACCGCTGGCGGCCCAGCACCAATGCGTGGACGAGGCTCTCGGACACGTCGCGCGGCTCGTGGTACGGCGGCGCGGCGATCGACCCGCAGCGCAATCACGTGCTCGTGGTGGGCAGCTACAACGCCGACCCGCCCGAGGTCTTCGACCTCGACGGCAACGGCGTGCCGGTCACCTTCGGCGGCCTCGGCGCGAGCGTACTCGCCCGCAGCGGCTACCCCGGCGTCGTATTCGACGAAGCGAACGACCGCTTCCTCGTCTTCTTCAACGACGGATCGAGCATTCGAATGCTACGCGTGCACCCGACGACGTGGGTGATCGACGAGCCAGCCACCACCGGCCCACGACCCGAAGCGCGCACCAACGGCATCCAGGGGTCGGCGCAGTACGTGCCCGAGCTGCGCGGAATCGTCATCGCCAACCGTCACGACGGTGACGTCTATTTCCTGCGCACGGCGCCGTAGCACGACGGGCTCGGCGGCGTCGTCTACCATCCGCACCATGACTCGAACCTCTGGTTTCTTCGCACCGAGTGTTGCACGACACGAGGAGCGGGGCTCCATCCGCTCCGGCACCACGGGTGACCAAGGATGAGAATCGGCCTTCGAATCGTCTTCGCGGTCGCGGCGACCTCGCTGTGCTGCAAGGGGAGCGCGCCGTCGAACGCCGCATCGGGCACCGCACCGCCGGGCGACCTCTCTCCCGTCCCGGACCGTCCGCCGACCCCGGTCGGCCAGACGATCACCACCGTCCGCGTCCAGAACCTCGGACTGACCGCTCTCGCGAATGTCCCCGTCACGTTCGCGCTGCCGTTCCGGCGCGGCGACGTCCCGGCCGCGCACTTCGTCGTCGCGCGAGAGGCGGGCGAGGGCCTCGCGACGCAGCTCGACCGGAAGGTGTCGCACACCGACGGCTCGCTCCGCCACGGCATCCTCACCGTCTCGGTCCCGTCGCTCGGGCCGAACGAGACGAGTACGCTCGAGCTCGTGGCGAGCCCGACGAGCGGCGCCTCCGGAGAGCCGCTCTCGATCGACGCGCTCCTCGCGGCGGGCTTCTCGAGCGAGGTCGCGCTCGACTCTGGCAGCGCCGCAAGGTTCGCTCGCACGAGCGATGCGTGGCTCGCCGGCCCGCTCGCGTCGGAGTGGACGTCGGTCGCCGACGTCACCGCCGGCGGCCACCCGCTGTCGGTGAGATTCGACGTGCGGTGGTACGGGGGCGGGCGAGCGCGCGTGGCGGTCACCGTCGAGAACGCCTGGGCCTTCGAGCCGGGCCCCCGGAACGTCTCCTACGAGGCCACGTTCCGCGTCGGCGGCCGCGACGCATGGTCCAGCGGCGCGATCCAGCACTACGCGCACGCTCGCTGGCGGAGGGTCGCGTGGTGGGGCGATCCGGTCGACGTCCACGTCGCGCACGACCCGGCCTACGTGATCTCGACCGGCGCGGTGGCGGCCTACGACACCACGATCGAGTTCGGCGACGCGCCCATCGAGGCGCTCCGCGCGGAATGGAACGGGCTCGACACGGGCCCGATGTCGGCGGGTCTCGTCGAGGAGTACATGCCCGCGACTGGAGGCCGGCGCGACATCGGTCCGCTCCCGAGCTGGGACGCACTGTACCTCCTGACCGCCGACGCGCGCCTCCGGCCCGTCATCGAGGGGAGCGCCGATCTCGCGGGGAGCTGGCCCATCCACTACCGCGATCGAACGACGGGGCTGCCGCCCACCCTCGACGAGCGCCCGTACATGACGCTCCTCGGCAACCCCGGCGACGCCGTCGATCCGGAGAGCGGCCGCTCCGACGCCTTTCCCGAGTGCACTGCGTGCGACACACCGCTCCACCCCGATTCGCCGCATCAGCCCTCGCTCGGCTACCTCGCGTACCTGCTCTTCGGCGAGCGGGCGCACCTCGACGAGCTCCACTTCTGGGCGAACTGGAACCTCCTCGAGGCGAACCCCTACTACCGGGGTTTCGCCAGCGGCTGGCTCGACTGGAACCAGGTCCGCGGGCAGGCCTGGTCGCTCCGCACGCTCGGCCACGCGGCGTGGGTCACCCCCGACGACCACCCGCTAGCGGTCTACTTCCGCGAGAAGCTGCACCTCAACCTCGTCCGCTACGGATCCGAGTACGTGCGCGGCCCACAGGCCAACGCGCTCGGGCTCCTCCACGCGGGGTACGCCTTCGTCTACGACGTCGAGCCCGGCGACAAGCGCGGGATGGCGCCGTGGATGGACGACTTCTTCACCTGGACGGCCGGCCAGCTCGTCTCCATGGGCTTCGACGAGGCGCGGCCGCTCCTCGCCTACAAGGCGGCGTTCGCCGTCGGCCGCATGACGGCGCCGGGCTACTGCTGGATCTTCGCAGCGCCCTATACGCTCGTCGCGCGCGACGGGCCCGACGCGCCGGTGTACGCCACGTTCGCCGAGACGTATCGCGCCACCGTAGATCCCCCCGAGCGCGATCTCCCGTGCGCGAGCGAGGAGATGGGCGCGGCCCTCGACCTCGCGCCCGGCGAGATGACGGGGTACTCGACCTCCCCCACGGGCTACCCGTCCAACATGCAGCCCGCGCTGGCGGTGGCCGCCGAGCACGGCGCAACTGGCGCGGACGAGGCGTGGCGGATCTTCTCGACGAGGCCGTTCCAGCCCGACTACCGCGACGAGCCCCAGTTCGCGATCGTCCCGGTGCGCTGATGGCGATGCTCCTCATGCACAACGGCGACGAGCGCCGCACCGTCTACCCCTACCGGCGCACCTGACCAGCCCCGAAGCCGCGCAGGCCCCGCAGCGCGAGCGCAAGGAGCGCGGCCACGGCGGCGCCCGGGCTGGAGCTGCCGGAACAGCCGCCGCTTGCCTCGCTCGCGGTGCCGCCGTTCCCTCCACCGCTCCCGCCCTCGCCCGGCTCCGAGCCGCCGGGCGTCTCGCCCTTGAACCCGGCGGCGAGCGTCCATCCGGGGTTGGAGCCGGTCCCGTAGGCGTAAGCGCCAGCGTCAGCCACCCCGTCTCGCAGCGTTCCGTTGAAGTCGTCGTCGGCGACTCGCGCGACGGTCCCCGCGCCGATGAGCGCAGAGCCGGCCTTCGGGAACAAGCTCATGGGCGGCTCCCCCGCGAAGCTCGCCGACGCGAGGTCACCCCCGACCGAACCAGCCGCGAGGGTCCCCACCGAGACGGCGCCGGAGCCGACGTTGCCGTCGGACGTGACGAGGGAGGAAGTCCCGCCAACCCGCAGGGCCATACCCGACTGAGAGTAGATGGTGTTGTTGGCGACGATCACCGGGCCGGTGGGGCCGCTGACGGAGATGGCGTCGCCGCCTGTAGCGAGCACGGTGTTGTGAACGACGAGGAGGTCCTGAGGCGTCCCCGACTGGTGCGGCTGCATGGCGATCCCGTCGGCGTTCGCGCCCAGGATGACGTTGTTCCGGATGATGGCGTCGGCGGCGGCCTGGATGGCGTGATCGCCGCAGTTGAAGAGCAGGTTGCGCTCGATCACGTTCTGCGGGCGGCCTCGCGTGCTGTAGACCAGGATGCATGGATAGCCGGTGTCGTGGATGACATTGTCGCGCACCACGTTGCCGCCGCTGCCCTCCTTGATCTCGATCCCGTCGCCCTGGGTGACGCTGGCGCCGTTGGTGTGGTGGACCCAGTTGCCCTCGATGAGGGCATCGTTGAACGAGCAGCCGCCCTCGTTGCAGCCGAGGTACATCCCCTCGCCGGTGCCGTCGGTGTCGTGGATGTGGTTCCGGAGGATCCGGAAGCCGACATAGGTCTCCCCCGCGTCGTTGGCCCGCAGCGCGACGTCGTCGGTCCCGGAGATCTCGCACCCCTCGACGGTGACGTGCGCCCCGCTCTCGAAGCGCAAGCCGGCCGAGCCGCCCTCGAACTCGATGTTCCGGATCTCGAGGTACTCCGCCCGCACGAAGTCGATGAGGTTCTGGTCGGTGTTTGACCGCACGAGCCGGGCCCGCTCACCGTCCTTGCTGCGGATGACGATGGGGAGCTCCGCGGAGGCAACGAGGTCGACCGAGAAGCGCTCCGAGGGCAGAGAGTAGAGCCCGCCCCGCAAGACGAGCTCGTCTCCCGGGGCGAGCGCGGCGATGCTCCCCTCCACGTCGTCACCGGGGCCGATCTCCCGGCTCGCGGCGGGGGTCAGCGCGGGGAGAAGGAGGAGCGCCAGAGCGACCGGCTCGATCAGGCGTCGTCGCATGAGGACCTCACCAGGGCTGCTGCTCGTGACCGGAACCTTCAAACGAAACGTGCGCGGCGCGGCTCGAATACCTTGCCCGATCTCTTCGGCTCTGGCACGTTCTTCTCGGCGTGAGACCCCGAGTCATTCGCATGAACACCATGGCGACGACCCGACGCCCGACCTGGCTGGTCGCGCTCCTCGCCACGCTCCTCGGTGGGTGCGAGAAGGCCATCGTCCTGGGTCGGGGCGGCGAGCGCGGGAGCGGCTTCGCGACCGTCGAGACCTTCCAGCTGGAACCAGGCCAGAGCGCCGGGCCCACGGGCGCCGCCGCGGCCGCCTCGGGCCGGGTCTACCTCTGTGGACAGGCGACGGACGGCGCGGGCAGCTCGCACTGGGTGGTCCGCATGGCCGAGAGCGCCCATGGCCCGTTCACCACCGTGGACGACTTCCAGCGAACGGCCGGGAGCGACGCGACCGCGACGGCGGTGGCCGTGGACGCGGCCGGGGAGGTGTGGGCCACCGGAAACGCCGACGCGCCACGTCGGTGGCTCTTGCGGCGGGGGACCGCAGCGGGCTTCTCGACCGCCGACGACTTCCAGCTCGCCGAAGGCGAGGACTCCTTCCCTGCCGCCATCGGCGCGGCGCCCGGGGCCCTCTTCCTCGGAGGCAGCGGCGCCGACGGGGCCTCGGTCTCGCACTGGCTCGTGCGCAGCGGCGGCGCCCCGCCCTGGCCGGTGAGCGACGACTTCCAGCTCGCGCCGGACAGGAACTGCTGGGGGGAGAGCCTGAGGTGGAGCGCGTCCGGCCTCTACGTCGGAGGAAGCTGCCGGGACGCGGCGGGGAGGCTCCGGTGGCTCGTCCGCAGGAGCATCGACGGCGGGGCCACGTTCGCGACCGTGGACGAGTTCTCCCTGGGGGACGACGACGCGTACGTGCGGGACATCGGCGTCGACCCCTCGGGCGGCGTCTACGTCGTCGGCAGGGCCGACAGCCCGGCCGGATGGCGCTGGATCGTGCGCCGCTGGACCGAGGGCGAGAGCGGGTTCAGCACGGTCGAGGACTTCCAGTACGCGCCCGGCCAGAACGCCTTCGCCAGCGCGATCGCCTTCGACACGGGGGGGCGCGTCTACGTCGCCGGGCGCGGGGCGGACGGCGCGGCGGTGACGCACTGGCTCGTGCGGGTGAGCGCGGACGGTGGCCGAACCTGGGCGATCGCCGACGACTTCCAGCTCGCGGCAGGGCACGACAGTGCGGCCGACGTCGCCCTCGCGGGCGGGTCGGGCGAGCTGCTGGTGGCGGGCACCGGCAGCGACGGCAGCTCGGACCAGTGGGTGGTGAGGGTCCTCCGGTGAGCCGGGCGCTGGCTCCTCTCCTCCTGGCGCTCTGCTGGGGATGGCCCGCCGCGGCGCAGACGCAGGAGACGCGCGTGCCGTCCGCCCTCGAGGTGGGCGGCAGCGAGGGCGGCTGCCCCGCGGCCGCCGACGTGGCGTCGAAGCTGGCTCGGCTCTTGCCCGGGGTCACGGTGACCGCGCACGCGGCGGGTCGACCGGGCGAAGCCGAAGCCGCCGCCGGCCGTGCGCTGGTCCAGGTCGAGGACCTCGGCGAGCGCTTCAGCATCTCCGTCGCCGGCGCCACCCGCGAGATGGCCGACGGCAAGCGACGCTGCGCCGAGCGCGCGCACAGGGCGGCCGTGGTGGCTGCCCTGGCCCTCGCACCACCCTGGGTCGACCTGCCGCAGCGGGAGGGCCCGCCTGGTGCCGCTGCGCCCCTCTCGCTCTTCCTCGAGGCGGCCGGCGCCCTGGATGCGGCGCCGGGCAACGGCCTCTCGACGGGCGGAGGCGCCCTCCGGTTCTCGGTCCATGGCGAGAGGCTAGGTGCCTCGCTGGGCGCGGCGCTGACGGCTCCGGTGACGATGGACCTCACGGGCGCGCGGGCCCGCCTCGGCCGGCTGGAGCTCGATCTCTCCGGGCGCGCGCTGTGGCAGCGGAGATGGTTCCACTGGGGGTTCGATCTCGGGGTGGCGGCGACGGTGCTGTGGGTGGAGGGGCGCGACGTGCCGGGGCCGGCGCACGCCACGCGGCTAGAGCCGGGCCTCCGCGCGGCGACGTTCGTCCGGTTCTGCGCGGCGAGTCGGCTCATGCCCTTCCTGGCCCTGGAGGCCATCGCCGCGCCGCGCAGGTACGATCTCGTCGTGGAGCCGACCGGCGTCGCGGGGAAGACGCCCTGGCTCTGGGTCGGCGGCCTCGCGGGAGTCGCCTTCCGCATGCGTTGAAGGTTCTCTTGCCTCGCGGCCATTCCCCCGTACGAGGCCCGGGGTGCCGGTCCATGAATCCGCCGCACGGTGCGCGCCTGCTCCGCATGATCCCGCCGGATCGAGCCGGCCCGCCCGACTTCGCGCAGCTCTACGCCGAGTGGCTCGCGCCCGTGTCGCGCTGGGTGCACGGGCTGGGAGGGCCCGAGAGCGAGCTCGACGACCTCACCCAGGAGGTGTTCCTGGTCGCTCGCTCGAAGCTCGAGGAGTTCGACGGGGAGAACGTCGCCGGCTGGCTCTACCGCATCGCGGCCAACACGGTGCGCGGTCACCGCAAGCTGGCCTGGTTCCGCCACCTGTTCCAGCGGCCGAGAGACGTCGTCCTCGAGGAGCA
>Ga0209342_10000605_pt1 | contig 41817 bp, 34 predicted proteins | sample RifCSP16_2_FD_184023 | JGI IMG/M metagenome (GOLD analysis project Ga0209342, IMG submission 184023) | Soil microbial communities from Rifle, Colorado - Rifle CSP2_sed 16_2 (SPAdes) (version 2) | ecosystem: Environmental > Terrestrial > Deep subsurface > Rock core/Sediment | place: Rifle...
CTCGATGTAGGTCGTATTGGACGAGGACGACGCGAGCCCGCCCGCGGCCGCGGCGAGCGAGTCGACGAGGAGCACGCGGTTCATCCCGGGGAGCTTCCCCTGCTCGTCGAGGAGCCCCGCCTCGCCTCCCAACCCGATCGCCGTTCCCATGGTGTCGAAGAAGTCCGAGAGCATCACCGATACGATCAGAGCGATCGCGGTCAGGACCTTGACGGCGTCGAACACCCCGAACGGCGACACCTTGCCGAGGAGGCTGAAGTTGGGAGTAGCCACCACGTCGCTCGGGATCTGCGCGACGCCGGGACCGACGGCCTCCCAGATCTTGCCGTCGCCCCACGCCTCGTTGATCACGATCGCGATGATCGTCGTCGCGATGATGCCGATCAGGAGCGCGCCGGTCGTCTTCCTCGCGACGAGGGCCGCCGTGATCGTGAGCCCGATCACGAACGTGAGGATCCGCAGCGTCGTGAGGTCGGGGTTGAGCGTGACGATGGTCCCGGCCTCGGGATGGATGACCACGCCCGAGTTCACGAGACCGATGAACGCGATGAACATCCCGATCCCGACACCGATCGATCTCTTCAGGTCCATCGGGATCGCGTTCAGCACCGCCTCGCGGAACCCCGTGAGCACGAGCACCGTGATCGCCGCGCCCTCGAGGAAGATCACGCCCATCGCCTGCGGCCACGTGAGACCGAACGTCCCGACGAGTGTGAAGGCCACGAAGGCGTTCAGCCCCAGACCGGCCGCGAGCGCGAACGGGTAGTTGGCGACCAGCCCCATCGCGATCGTTATGACCCCGGCCACCAGCGCGGTGACGGTCAGCACCTGGTCGAACGGCAGCTGGGTTCCCTCTGGGTCGGGCAACGCCCCCAGGATCTGCGGGTTGACGAACAGGATGTAGGCCATCGTCAGCCACGTGGCCAGGCCAGCGATCACCTCGGTGCGAACGCTCGAGCCGCGTTCCGAGATCTTGAAGTAGCGGTCCAGACCCGAGCCGGCTTGCGTAGTCGCCATGCGCGCCCCCTTCGCTGCGTCCCGGGGCGCACGTCCCCGGGGCCGGACCAGGGAAGGCAACCAAAGCATAGGGAGACCGGGGCGCGCGGGCAACGACCCCTGTCCCGATATCCTGTGGCCCGAGGGAAGGGAAACCGTGGACCACAGGAAGACGACGAAGGCGGAGCGCAAGGAGCAAGCCCGGCGGGAGCGGGAGGAGATCGAGCGGCGCCGCGCCCGGGCGAGGCGCAACCAGCGCATGGGGGTCCTCGCGCTCCTCCTGCTGGTCGCGGGCGGCATCGCGTTCGCGGCCACGCGACCCAGGCCGGACATACCGCAGGTCGGCGACCTGCTGGCGCAGGCGGATGCGGCCGCCGACACGGCCAGTTGCACCAAGGTCTCCCAGCCCGGCCCCTACGACCCCGCGGACGAGGATAGATCCCATGTCGACTCGATCCCGTCGCTGGAGACCTATGCCTCCACGCCGCCGGCCTCGGGTCCCCATTCCGCCTCGACCCTTCCTGCCGGGGTCTACGACTCCGCGCCGCAGATCGGCCAGGCCCTCCACAGCCTCGAGCACGGCGCGATCATCGTCTGGCTCGACCCGGGGGGGCCCGGTCCGGAGCAGGACCGGATCGAGGCGTTTTTCGAGCAGAGCGAGAGCCGCGATCACACGATCGTCGCGCCGTACGACTACGAGGGCGCGGCGGGCGTGCTCCCCGGCGGCACCGGCATGGCGCTGGTCTCCTGGCACCACATCCAGACGTGTGCCCGCCCCAGCCTCGCAGTGGCTGCGGCGTTCGCCGACGCCTACCGCACGCCGACGATCGCAGGAGGGGACTACCTGGGCGACGCGCCCGAGCCCGGGGTGCCCCTCTGATGGCAAAGAAGCGCAAGCGCCGCCCCCAGGGTCCACGTCCCGGACGGATGCACGCCGCACCGCGACGGGAAGACGCGACACGCCCCGAGAGGCGCGCGCTGAAGGAGGAGGTCCGGCGGGCCAAGGACCAGGCTCGACGGCGCGTCAGGCGTCGGGCGGCGGCCCGACGCGTCGCGGTTCCGTTCATCCTCTTGCTCGTGGCGCTCGCCGTGTTCCTGTTGCTCACGAGAGCCGGAGCACCCGGCGACGTCGGGGAGGCTGCGCTCCGGGCGGCGCGGGAGGCCGGGTGCGGCGACATACAGGAACCAGCTGGAAGCGCGCCCGGGGGCCAGCACGCCGCCGCCGGCGAGACCGTCACGTCGAGCCAGCTACCACCGACCTCGGGCCGGCACTACGGGGACAGGGTCCTTCCCCCGGCCACCCACGTCTACGACTCCCCCGTCGACGAGATCGCCGCTGTCCACAACCTGGAGCACGGCTACGTGGTGCTCTACTACCGCGCAGAGGGCGAAGGCGCCCTGGGGAAGGCGGTCGTCGATCGACTCTCGAGCTTCGCGAAGGGCCAAGACAAGGTGATCCTCGCGCCGTCGGCGAGCCTACGGCCGGAGACCGCGGTCGCGGTCACCGCGTGGAACAAGCTCTGGGAGTGCCCCCAAGACGTCACGCCAGAGCAGGCCGTGACGATGGCTTCCGGATTCGTCGAGGCCTACCGCGAGACCAGCAACGCTCCGGAGCCGTTCGGCACGTGAGCTAGGAGACCGAGCAGCTCCCGTCCGCCTCGCACGTGACGGTTCCCCCCTGGAAAACGGCGTACTTCGAGCCGTCGTTGTTCCTCCGGACGTCCGTCTTCGGGAACCCGAGCGGCCCGTCGGGACCGTGCTTGCGACCCTCGTAGAAGGAGAGGACCGCACCCCGGATCGCGTGCGCGCCGAGCTTGCTGCGGAAGTAGATGTTGCCTCCCTCGAACCTCGTCCTGCTGCAGTCGTTGGCGCGGCAGCCGTCCGGGGACGACAGCTTCTTCGTCGGCCCGACCGGCAGCCCGAGCCTCCCGCTTGCTCCCCCGAGCTTGCGGTACTTCTGGTAGACGATGCCCCGCAGCCACACGGTCACCGACGGGTCGCGGTTGTGGTAGATGGCGCCGTGACGGAACGTCTGCCTCAGGCCGCCCGGCACGTCGCTCCTCGGAGACGTGGGGAGCCCGGGAGCACACCCGAGACGGTCGTACTTGTCGCGGATCGCGCCCTCGACGTTGCGGTTCGTGTTGATCCACACCCGGTCGTCGCGGAGCCCCAGCCCGGCGCGGAGCTCGGCGCCGGTTACGAGGGAGGAGCCGGACCTTCCGACGACCCGCACCGTGACGATGCGCCCGGAAACCCCACGGTCGTAGTTGGTGAAGCCCCTGATGGTACCGATCCCGCCCGTGTAGGGACGAAGACGCGTCGTTACGTTGTCGGCGGTGAAGGAGACCTTCCACACACGGCTCGGGTTCGCCCGAGTGTAGTCTCCGGGATCGCAGACGCCGCGGAGGTAGCCGACCGGGGAACCTCCCCAGACGTTCTCGTTGTTCTCGGTGTGCCCGCCGCTGGAGGACGAGTAGAAGGCGGTCACGATGTTGCCCTTGTAGGTCAGGACCCGGTTCAGGGTGTCCTGGACGGCTCGGACCCACCGGTTGCCGAGGTAGCCGCCCTCCTTGTCCCATCCCGCGTAGACCTGGTCGGCGGCGGTGCCGTAGAGTCCGCAGTTGCAGCCCGGACGGTGCTGACCGTAGGACCTCACCTTGGCGAAGGCGTACGAGCGCCCCGCTATCGCCTGTGCGCGAAGCGCGGCCATCGGCCAGCTGCTGGGAACCTCTGCGAGTCCGAACAGGTACGCCTGCGCCGACAGCACGGCGATCAGCCGCAACTCGCAGCCGCCGCTGCAGGAGTACAGGTTGAACTCGAGGAAGCCGCGGTTGTAGGTGTGGCCGGCCTCGGGGATCCTCGCCTTGGACCCCGGGCTCGCGAACGTCGCGTAGAGGTGGCGGTCGGGGCTCCCCCAGAGCCTGCGCCCCACCACGTGGCCCCCCGCATCGAGGACCTTGTACCGGCGCTGGCTGGGGCGGATCGTCCAGGTCTCGTCGGCCGGTATCCTTCCCACCCGCCGACCGCCCGGCCCCTCCACGTGCAGCTCCACGGCACCGCCCACCGCGCGCACGCGGATCCCGTCGTCGAGCTGCGTGAGGCCGATCCGCATGCGGCCGGGCGCTCTTGCTCGCTCGAGCCTGGTGCCGGAGTAGAAGTGGGTGAGGATCTGCCGCTCGTTCCAGCCGTCTTGAGCGAGGCCGAGGGCCCCGTACTGCGACAGGCCCAGCCCGTGCCCGTAGCCCGAACCGAACAAGTCGAAGGAGTCGGCCGCCCCCGCGGAAACGGGGGTCCAGAGCAACCCTAGGACGACTAGGAGGGGGATCGTTCGGCGCATGGCTCGATCGGAGTTCCGCACCCTACCACATCGACCCGTCGGCAGCGGCCCTTTAGGAGCCCGGAAGTGCCTCCTGACCTGCGGAGATGCGTTCGCCCGCGATGGAAACTCCCTCCGGGACCACGGCGTTCTCCGCGAGCACGCTGTCGGTCACGGTCGCCCCCGCGCCCACGCACGCTCCCGGCCCTAGGATCGTCCCGAGCACCCGGGCGCCCACACCGACGACGGCCCCCACGTGAAGGACCGAGTCGTCCACCTGGGCTCGAGCGCCGACAACCGCCCGCTCGCCGACGACCACCCACCGCCCGAGGTGCGCCCTCAGGTCGATCTCGGCATCCGGCGCCACGAAGGGCGCCGCGTAACGCACGCCGTCGAGTCGGCCCCCGAGCATATCGAAGTGCGCCTGCAGGTACATCTCGGGGGTCCCGATGTCGAGCCAGTACGCGTCCGAGGGGAACCCGAACACCGGCCGCCCGGAGGCGATCATCTCCGGGAAGATCTGGCGCTCTATCGACAAGTTCTCGCCTCGCGTCCAGTCGCCGAGTTGTCCCGGATCGAGGATGTAGGTGCCGGCGTTGATCTCGCCCGGCACGGGCTCCGATGGCTTCTCGCGGAACTCGATCACGCGGCCGTCTCCTGCGGTCGGCACGAGGCCGAACGGCCGGGCATCCTCCACGCGGTGCAGCGCGATCGTCGCGGCCCCGCGGCGTTCGCGGTGGAACGCGAGCATGGCCGTGAGATCGAGGTCGGTCAGGATGTCGCCATTCAACGCGAGGAACGGCTCGTCGCCGACGTGCTCGAGGGCGTTCACGATCGCCCCACCGGTGCCGAGCGGCTCCTCCTCGGTGATCCACACGATGCGCGGATCCCCGTGGCGGGCCTCGATGAAAGCGTGGAAGGTCGCCTCGAGGTACGAGGAGGAAAGCACGACCTCGTGCACTCCGTGGCGCGCCAGGTGGTCGAGCACGTGGTCGAGCGAGGGCCTGTCCACGAGCAGCAGCAGCGGCTTCGGTATGGTCTCGGTGAGCGGCCGGAGCCGCGTTCCCTCGCCGCCGACGAGGACCACCGCCTTCACGTCCGTACCCTATCTCGCAAGGCGACGAGCTCGGCTCGAGCGCGGAGAGCCACCCAGGCGAGCGGCAGGAGCGCGCGGCCCCACCCTCGCGCGCGGTGCTTGCGGAAGTACCGGTACACGCTCGCCGAGTGCATGAGGTGCGTGCGCCGAGAGCGCCCTGTGGATACGCCGCCCTCGTGAACCACTTCGAGAGCAGGGGTGAAGAGCACCTTCCATCCGGCGGCGCGCAGACGCGTGCAGAGATCCAGCTCCTCGCCGTACAGGAAGAACGACTCGTCCATGGGTCCCACTTCGTCCAACGCGGCCCGACGAACGGCCCAGCAGGATCCCGAGACCCAGTCGACCTCGCGCTCGGTCGTCCGATCCCAGTCGGTCATCCTGTAGGCACGCGTGAACCGGTTCTGCGGCAGGAACGGACCGAGGAACGCGTGTCCCACGGCCTCGGCGAGCGTCGGGAACCTCCGGCCGGACTCGTACATCGTCCCGTCGGGATTCCGGACGACCGGCCCGACGACGGCGACGGCGGGACGGTCCTCGAACGTCCGGACCAGGCCCGCCAGATCCCCAGCCCAGAGCTCGGCGTCGGGGTTCAGCAGGAGCACATAGGGCGCGAACGTCGCCCGGATCCCCTGGTTCCACGCGGTAGACAGCCCTCGGTTGTCCTGGTTCTCGATCAGACGGATCTCGGGGTGCGCCTCAGCCACAGAGCGGGCGCTACCGTCCGCCGAGGCGTTGTCGACGACGAGTACGTCGACCGCCGCGCCCCCGGTCGACCGCAGCACCGACGCCACGCACCGGCGGAGGTACTCGCCGGCGTTGTAGTCCACGATCACGACGGCCAGGTCGGCCGGAGGCACCTGGAGCATCTACCGGTGGGGAGTCTGCGCGACCAGGAAGATCCCGGTGGCGATGAACACCACCCCCGCCCACCGTAGCCCCGGGACGTCCTGGTGCAGGATCAGCTTGTCGAACAGCAGGATCATCACGTAGGTGAGGGCAGCGAACGGGTACGCGAACGACAAGGCGGCCCGCGAGAGAACGACGAGCCAGACCATCGCCGATAGGCCGAACAGGAGCAGCCCGGCCCACACGGCGGGCGTCGTCGCGACGGCGGAGACCGACCGACCGTCGACACCGACCCTGCCAATCCGCTCGACGACCTGGTTCATGCCTTGCTTCAGGGAAAGCTGCGCGACGGCCGCGAGCGCGACCGAGAGCAGGATCATGGCGATCAGCTTCACGGGGACACCTTTCTGCCTGACCGACGGCGCCGTTGCTGCCTCACGGGTCGAGCTCAAAGATCCTCGACCTCCACCTCGACGGGGATGAAGACCTGGTCCCGGCGGTCGCCGTTCGACACGACCTCGAAGGGGTACCGCTGCTCCTGAAGGTGGTACACGCGCTTCGGGTCTCGCGCGTGCACCCCGAGCGTCACCCAGTACTTACCCTGCACGAACGGTACCGACCGGAGGTTGAACCGAACCCGGCGCTTGCCCTCGAACCGCGGCAACAGCACACCGCTCTGCTCGGAGCTCGCACCGAAGACGAAGTGGCTGCCCTGATCGTGGAGCGCGAACGACACGACCGCGTCGTCGACCGGAGCGTTCGAGCGGAGGTCCACCTGGATCGTCAGCGACTCGCCGGGGCGCACCGGCCGCGATACCGAGCCGTCCTCGCGGATCAGCTCGGCCGAGACGATCTCGATCTCTCGGGTGCCCTCCTCCCCGGCGTAGTCCACGTCGTGCCTGAGGCTGAGCAACCGGAGCTCGCGAACCACCTCGTCGGGTCTGCCGCTCGCGTGTATCCGCCCCCGGTCGAGCATCACGGCGCCGTCGCAGATCGAGCGCACCAGGTCCAGAGCGTGAGTAACGAAGACGATCGTGCGACCGTCGCGTTGGAAGCGACGGACGCGCTCAAGGCACTTCGCCTGGAAGGCCTCGTCGCCTACCGCCAACACCTCGTCGATCAGAAGGATCGCTGGGTCGACGTGGACGGCAACCGCGAACCCGAGCCGAACGAGCATCCCGGACGAGTAGAACTTCACCTGGTTGTCCATGAACTCACCGAGTTCTGCGAACGCCACGATGTCGTCGTAGGCGCGATCGGTCTCCTTGCGAGAGAGCCCGAGGAACGACGCGTTCAGGTACACGTTCTCTCGGCCCGTGAGCTCGGGGTGGAAACCGGCCCCGAGCTCGAGGAGAGCCGCGATCCTGCCGCGCGTCACCACGCGGCCGGTCGTCGGGCGCAGGATCCCCGCGATCACCTTGAGGAGCGTGGTCTTGCCCGACCCGTTCACCCCGATGAGCCCGAGCGACGTTCCCTCCTCGACCGCAAAGGCGACGTCGCGGAGCGCCCAGAAGTCCTCCGCGCGGGTCCGGGAGCTGATGAGACGGGCCTTGAGCGAGCTCGGCTTCTCGCGGTACAGGCGGAACCTCTTGCTTACGCCCTCTACCTCGATCGTCGACGCCATCTAGAGCTCCTCGGCGAAGTCCCCGGACAGGCGGAAGAACGTCCGCCAGGTCGACCACAAGAGCACCACCGACCCGAGGGCAACCCCGGCGAGGATCGTGGCGACCCAACCGACGCTCACCTGCACCAGCACGGGCTCGGACGCTCCCTGCGGCGTGACAACGCCGTAGAGCGCCCTCTGGAACCCGACGACGATCGAGGCTAGGGGGTTGAGTAGGTACAGGTAGAAGCTGGTGAACCCGAAGGGCTGGTAGGCGGCCAGCTTCTCCTGCACGAAGTGGCTCGCGTACACGATGGGAGTGAACCAGAACCACACGAGCAGACCGAGGTTCAGCAGGTGCTGGATGTCGCGGTACCGCACGTTCATCGCGGAGAGCCAGAAGGACATGGCCACCGTGAAGACGAGGAGGGTGAAGAACGCCAGCGGCCAGAGCGCCAGCGTCCCGACCCGGAAGTCGTACCCGGTCGCGATCATGAGAAGGAGCAGGACCAACGTCTGCAGCACGAAGTCCACCAGGGCGACGCCGATCTGCGAGAGCGGGAGGATCTCTCGCGGGAAGTACACCTTCTTTACGAGGTTGGCGTTGTCGATCACCGAGCGCGCGCCCTGGGTGACCGAGGTGGAGAACAGGTTCCACGCGAGCAACCCGGAGAGCAGGTACACCGGGTAGTTGGGAACGTTGTTGTCCAGCGCGAACGAGACGAAGGTGAATACGCCGAGGAACACGACCGGGTTGAGCAGAGACCAGATCGCCCCGAGCACGGACGCCGCGTACTTGACCTTGAGCTCCTTGCGAACGAGGTTCAGGAGGATCTCGCGGTGCGCGTAGAGCTCGCGGACGCGCGCGAGGACCCGCAGACGAGGCGGCTCCGACGTGCGCTCGATGACGTCGATCGTGGTGACCATGGGTGTCGGGCGCGCTCCCGCGCGCTCACGGCGAGTCTACCAACGCCCCTCCCTCGGGTATCGGCTTCCCCTGTTGCGATCGCGTCACGGTCCCTGCGGGTGGCGGACCGCCGACGCTCTCCAGGCCCCGCGCGTACGACAGACCGTAGCCCCTCGCCAGCTGGCGCTCGTCTACCCCGATGTCCAGCAGCGCCCCTGCCCATCGGGCCAGCGCCCGCCGGGTCGGGTCCTCGAGCATGGCTATCGTCCCCTCGATCGCCTCGACGTAGCCGCGAGCCGTGACGTCCCGCTCCGCCTGCAGCCGCATGCGTGTGCGGGCACGCTCACCCATCCGAGCGCGCAGGGTCGGGTCGTCGACAAGGCGCCGGATCGTCTCCGCAACCTCAGCGACCGGGGGCCGGCCGGCCGGCACCCGGAGGACGACGTCGTCCGGCAGGTCCAGGTAGGTCCCCGTGGCGGAGACGATCGCCGCCCGGCCCACCTGCATCGCCCGAGCCAGCGATCCGCTCACTTCGCCCCGATGAGGGAAGCGCAGGTCGACGACGAGATCGCTAGCGGCGAGCAGCCCGAGGAAGTCTGCGTTGGAGACGTTCGGGCGAAGCGTCACCCGCTCCCCGAGCGACGAGGCCTCGACTATGGCGTCGATGTCGGTGCCTTCGATCCGCCGGCCAACGACCAACACGTGAACCGACGCCGGCAGCCGTCCTACGGCCTCGAGCACGAGGTCGATCAGCTTCGCATCGTTCAGGTCCCCGAATATCCCCACGATGGCCTCGGCGCCGCGCGCCTCCAGTGGGGCTCGAAGCTCGGCGCTGCGGCGTTCGGCCCTCCGCACGTCCCCGGCGTGCTCGATAACGGGATGGGGCACGACGTAGATCGGTGTGCGGCAGCCGATCTCATGTAGGTACCGGCGCGAGAACTCCGAGTGCACTATGACGCCGCGTGAACGGCGCGCGACGTGCGCACACCAGGGGATCCGAAGAGGCTCGTGCATCAGGACGTCCGGCGACGTGAGCAGTGGTCGGGCAGCCATCGCCTCTCGCGTCGCGGGGTAGGCGAGCGGGTCACCGTGCGCGTGTAGCCCACGGACGAAGTCGTCGAGAGCCAGATCGTGGAGCACCGCGAGCCCCGGACTCTGGACCGCGTGCCGGTAGACGTCGCGGTGGTATAGGACGTTGTTCCCCAACTGGTACACACAGAGTCGGTACCAGGGGATCGCCGCCTCATGGTCCTCTCGCACCGGCCAGATCGTCACGAGCTCGTGCCGGTCGCGGAACCCGACGCGTGCGAGACCGCCGAGAACGGCCTCCGCGTAGGTCGCTATCCCGGTCTCCGCCGGCGGAAGCGGGGAGACGAACGCGAACCGTGGATCGGCGTGCGAATCCCACGGCTGTCGCGGGCGGATGATCCGCGGGCGGCGGAAGCGGAGGCGCCGCATCAGGCAAGGAGCCGGGCTACTATCTCCGGCCACGTGGGGATCTCGGAGGCGATCCGCTCACGGCCCGCGTTGCCCAGCCGCTCGGCCAGCCGCCGATCCTCGTAGAGGCGATCGAACGCCCCGGCGATCGCGCGCGGCCCGGAAGCCACGACCAACCCGGTCTCGCCGTTTGCGACGAACTCGAGGGGCCCGCCGCTGTCCTCGAGCGTCACGACGGGTCGCCGGGCCGCGAAGCCCTCAAGCGTCACGTATCCGAAGTCCTCGTCGTACGGCCCGTAGTACACGGCAAGCGCAGAGAGCATCAGCTGCATCAACCGCTCGTCGGAAGGTCCAACCTCGATGGAGACGCGGTCGGCGACCCCGAGGTCCTCGATCTGGCGTCGGAGGGCCTGCTCGTCTGGACCGCGACCGACGAGAACGAGCTTCACATCGCTTCGCACGAGCGTCATCGCGTCGACCACGAGGTTCTGCCGCTTCAGACCCTCGAAGCGGCTTGGGAAGAGGATCGAGTCGCCGTAGGGCCCGGAGTCCATCGTGAGGAGCCGCTCGGACATCGGCGACGGGTGGTACAAGGGATCCGAGCTGATCCGGAGCGAGTTCCAGAGGCGCGTCTGCACGTTCCGCGAGTTCGTGAAGATACGCTTGGCCTCGCCGAGGGCGACCCGGTCGGCCTCCCACACCATGTCTCGCACGGCCCGACCGTCTTCCTGCCGCGAGAGATCGGCGTAGACCGGGTGATCCCAGAGCTCGTACGCGGTGCGGTGCTGGTGGATCAACCACACGATCTTGCGCTCGTGTCTGACGAGGTATGCGGGGAACTTGAGGGCGATGACGGCATCGATCTTCAGGCCGTTGGACTCGGAGAGGTCCATGCTGCGCCACACGCCCATCTGGTGGACGAGCTCGGTCGGCGGGTACCACTTGCCTGCCACGGAAACGATCTCCGCCTCGTGGCCGCCGTCGCGGAGGGCACGCACCAGCGCCTCCGTGTGCGTCTCCGCCCCACCGCTGACGAAGGGGGTCTGCGGGTGACAGACCGCGATCCGCATCAGCGGTCCTCTCGCTCCTCGCCGGAGCCGTCGAGCTTCGATCGAAGCCTCGTCACCTCGGCCTCGAGCGCCGTTACTCGGTCTGCGAGCGCCTGGGTCAGCTCCGCGAGGTCGCCGGTCAACCGGTCGTAGCGGCGAGTGATCGGGCGCAGGACGCGGAAAAGTCGCAGCTTGGTCTGTCGGCGCCAGCGGGAATGGCTGCCCAGGTTGGGCTCGCCCCGGGGGATCAGCTCACGCTCGTCGGCACGAAGGAGCGCGGCGAAATCGTGGATCGCGTCGCGGAGCTCGCCGGAGCTGAGGTGAGCCTTCGAGGCCTCCTCTCCCCAATACATCTCGCGCTCAAGAGAGGCGCGGAGGTCGGTCACCTCGGCATCTGCGCCCGCCCGGACCTCCTCATCGTCCGCAGCCTCGGGCTCGTCTTCGGCCCGCTGGGTCACCATGTCTGGAGCGTAACACCCCCGGGCCGGGAAACCACCCGGCCGGAGGGCTCGAAAAGCACTGGTCAGGCCCCCTGCGGAGGTGGGGGCGACCAGATGGACCCCTCGCAGTCGGTCCGCAGCGGCAACGGGTCGGGCGGTCGCGGGTCCTGGGAGAAGTCGAACAGGTGGCTCATGTCGTTCGCGCGCCGGTCACGCTTCGTGAGCTGGGCGACACCCCAGTTCTCCTCGATGAATCGGAGCACCGAGGAGAACTCCCCCTCCTTGCTGTCGATGTACCCGGCCTTCGCGTAGGGCGAGATCACGAGCATCGGAACGCGGATCCCGAAACCGAACGGGTCGACCCGGACGGGAGCCACGTGGTCGTAGAAGCCGCCCCAGTCGTCCCACGTGATGAAGATCGCGGTGTGTTCCCAGAGGGGGCTCCGCATGATGGCGTCCACGACCTTCGTCGTCCAGTTCTCGCCGTGGCACATGCTGTACTCGGGGTGCTCCGAGAGCTCGAAGCGGGGGGTGACCCACGACACCGGCGGCAGACGGCCCTCCTTGACGTCGGCGATCAGGTTGTCGACGCCGAAGATGTGCTCGTTCCAGCGCTTCTGGTTGTTCCGGTATCGATCGATCGCCGCGTAGGCCGACCAGATGTACCCCTTCTGGGTGTTCGTCGCCGCGTAGTAGCCCCACGGGATACCCGCGTCCGAGAGGAGATCCCCGACGGTGGGGAAGTCGAAACAGGGGTCGACGCGGACGAGCTGCCCCTCGGGGTCGAGGATCTCGACGTAGCCGCCCTCGGCTATGTCGCAGCCCCACGACTTCGCGAGGCCCTGGTTCAGCATGTCGTGCAGGGCTCCGGGCGGCTGCCATGGGTTGTCCAGCGTGCGGCCCGACTGCGCCGCGATCGTGAACATGTGGTTCGGGAACGAAGGGCCGGTCGCGGAGGCGAAGAAGTTGTCCGAGAGCACGAACTCCTTCGCCCAGTGGAAGTAGTTCGGCAGCTGGTCGGGGCGGTACTGCGTGTAGGCGTACTGGTCCCCGTACTCGCCCTGGTTGAAGCCGTCCATGCGTCCGCCGTTGATCATCGCCAGCGCGCACTCGTAGCAGTGGGGGATGTCGTGGGCCCGGCCCTCGGGGGCAGGAGTGAGCGGTCGCTCCACCCCCCGGTCCATGCCGCTTGTAACGCCGTTCGCGCCGGGGAAGCGGCCGAACATGTGGTCGAAGCTACGGTTCTCCTTGACGAGGAAGACGACGTACTTGATCGGCCACTTGGTGTCGTACTTCTCGCCCTCGACCTTGGGGGGCCGTGAGGTGGGCGGGTCGACGACCGTGACGTCCGTGGGTGGGTCGTCCTGCGGGTCACCTGGGTTGCACGCCACCGCGACGAGCAGCGCGGCGAGCAGCCAGGCGACCGAGGCGAACGTGCGGGAGCGTTTCCTTGCCATGGGGGGCATCGAGTCTACCCGCTGGAGATGAGCCTTCCGAGGGCGTCGTCCAATGAGGGCAACGGTGACAGGCCGACCTGCCCGGCGAACACGCTCGCCAGCGCGGAGTTGCGGGGTCGGGGCGCCGGAAGGCCGAGGTCGGCGGCGCGTTGAGGCTCCACGCTCCCCTCGAGGCCCCCGAGTGCCTTCGCGCGGAGGAGCACCTCGTGCCAAGTCGTCGGCTCGGTCCCGGCGACGTGGTAGGTCCCGAACCGTCCCGTCAGGAGGAGAGGCAGCATCGCCTCGGCCAGGTCTCGGACGAAGGTCGGGCTGCCGATTCGGTCGGCGATCGCTCCCACCGTCTCCCCCCCGGCCAGGCGTCCGATAGCTCCGGTGAGGAAATCGGTCCCGGCCCCGAAGACGTAGCCGGTCCGCACCACGAAGTGCTCCGGCGTCGTCCGGCGGACGAGCTCCTCACCCGCCAGCTTGCTCCGCGCGTACACAGACGTGGGGGCCGGCACGTCGAGCTCGTCGTACGGACCCGCCTTCTCCCCGTCGAAGACGTAGTCGGTCGACACGTAGAGCATCACCGCCCCCACGGAGCGGGCCGCGAGCGCGAGGCTGTGGGGACCAAGTGCGTTGTCGCGGTACGCGCGCTCCGTCTCGGTCTCGCAGGCGTCCACCTTGGTGAACGCCGCGAAGTTCAGAACGGCGTCCGGCCGGAGCGGAACGATCGTTTGCATAACCGCGTGGTGGTCGCCGATGTCGAGCTCGTCGCGAGTGAATGCGTCGACGTCGTGATGGTCCGGCACCCGATCGAGGAACGACCGGCCGAGCCCGCCACCCGCTCCGGTCACGACCAGCCTCACGCCGGAGCCTCCCTCGGCTCGGTCACGATCGGCCCGGGGTGGGCGTCGCGCAGCCACCCGAGATGATCCCGGTACCAGTCAACGGTTCCGGCGAGGCCCTCATCGAACGCGACCTGGGGGCGCCATCCGAGCGCTCGAACGCGGTCGGAGGACACGCCGTAGCGGAAGTCGTGCCCGGGCCGGTCCGCCACGAACGCGATCAGCGACTCCGGCGCCCCCGCAAGAGCGCAGATGCGCCGGGCGAGCTCGGCGTTCTCGAGCTCGTGGCCGCCGCCGACGTTGTAGACGACGCCCGGCTCGCCCTTTGCTAGCACGATGAGGGCGGCGCGCGCCCAGTCGTGCACGTGGAGGAACTCGCGGCGCTGCCGTCCCTCGTCGTACACGGGGATCGGCCTCCCCTCGAGGGCCGCGACGGTGTAGGTCGGGACCACCTTCTCTATCTGCCGCGGGCCGTACGCGTTCGTCCCGCGCACGATCGTGACGGGCACGCCGTAGGTGGCCGCGTACGAGCCGCAGAGGAGGTCCGCGGCCGCCTTGCTCGCGGCGTAGGGGCTGCGGGGAGCGAGCGGGCGGTCCTCGTCGAACAGGCCGCCGGCGGGGTCCCCAGGTCCGTAGACCTCGTCGGTCGAGACCATCAGCATCCGCGTGTCGCGCGCCCGGCACGCCTCGAGCACCGTCTGGGTCCCAAGGACGTTGCTCTCGAGGAACTCCCGGGGAGCCTCGATGCTTCGGTCCACGTGAGACTCCGCCGCCGCGTGGATCACCGCGTCGGCACCGGCCACAAGCGAACCGACAGCATCCGCGTCGCCCACGTCGCCGATGACGAAGCCGAAGCGGGGATCTTTCTCGTGATGCTCGAGGTTCGCGCGGCTGCCGCCGCGGGAGAGCCGGTCGAGGACCGTCACGCTCGTGCCGGGGTCTTCGAGGAGGCTATCGACGAGGTGCGAGCCGATGAAGCCGGCCCCGCCGGTGACGAGGACTTGGCCGAACTCGCTCACTTGAAGATGACGTCCCAGCTGTAGGGGATCGCCGGCGAGTCCCATGGCTCGCGGAGCTCGTCGGGGGCGTCGTGGCTGTAAGGCTCGGTGGGGACGTTCACGACGATCGCCTCGTCCGTCGAGATACACCTCCAACCGTGGTGCACGCCGGCCGGCACCCGTACGAGCAGCGGGTTCCAATCGCCGATGAAGTACTCGCGGATCGTTCCCCCGGTCGGTGAGCCCTCTCGTCCGTCGTACAGAACCAGTTTCACCATGCCCTTCACGCAGCAGAAGTTGTCGTCCTGGACCTTGTGCAGGTGCCAGGCCTTCACGACCCCCGGGTAGGTGGTCGTCACGTAGACCTGCCCGAACGCGCGGAACCCGTCGTCGTCGGCGCGGAGCACCTCCATCAGCCGGCCGCGCTCGTCGGGTATCACCCTCAGGGGTTTCACCCAGACGCCGTCGATCTCGTCGGACATCGCTTGCCTCTCGCGGGTCGGATGCGAAGTCTACTCCGTGACCGCCCGGCGGAGGACCTCGGCCGTGGCTCGTGCGGTGCGTTCCCACGTGAACGAGGCAGCGCGGGTGCGGCCGGCCTCCCGGAGACGCCCGCGCAGGCCCTCGTCGGAAAGAAGACGCGATAGGCCCTGGGCGATCTCCTCCTCACTCGCCGGATCGACAAGGAGCGCAGCGTCCCCGGTCACTTCGGGGAGCGAGGAGACGTTCGACGCGAGCACCGGCAGGCCCGCAGCCATCGCCTCGAGCACCGGAAGGCCGAAGCCCTCGTAGATAGAGGGATACGCGAGCGCGATCGCGCCGCCGAGGAGGGCCGCCTTCTCCTCTCCCGTCACGTAGCCGGTTAGGACGACGCGGTTGCGGGCAGGTTTCGGAAGGGCGTTCACCTCCGCCCTGAGCCGACCGGCCTCCCCGGGGATCCATCGCACGGGTCCGCCGGCAAGGACCAGCGCCGCGTCGCCGGGAACGCGCGCGAACGAGCGCACGAGCGCGCGGAGGTTCTTCCGGGGCTCGATCCCGCCTATGAAGACGACGTACTCGCCCTCGATCCCGAAGCGGCGGCGAGCTCGACCGACGGCGCCGGGCGCCACCAGAAGCGGCGGGTCGACGCCGTGCGGGACGACGGTCACCTTCGCCTCGTCGACGAGGCAGGCGTCGAGCAGATCCCGCTTCGTCGCTTCGGACGGAACGATCACTGCGGCGGAGGTGCGGACGCCGTTCGCGAAGCGCGCCCGCCATCGGCGGTCGACGTGCGGTGCCGTCTCCGGGAAGCGTTCGTACGCGAGGTCGTGCACCACTAGCACCGCCGGTTTCCGGGTCGGCGGGGGCAGGAAATTCGTGGCGAGCACCGCGTCGAGATCCAGCAGCCATTCGAGTCGAGGAACACCGAGGCGCCACGAGATCGGTTGGTAAAGGCGCGCCGGGAACCGCGAGGCGTGCTCCTCGAAGTTGGGCGCGTCGACCTCGGGGAAGAACCGGCGCGGCTGAAGGAGCCCGCGCGCATGGAGGTACCACGCGACCCACGTCGCCTCCGGATCGACGCCCGGCAAGGCGCGGATCAGATGATCGGCGTAGTGCCCGACGCCGGTCCTCAGGGGGTCGAGCGCGGGGCGCGCATCGATGGCCACCCGGACCCGAGACCCCTGGTGGTTCATCGGGCGCAGCCTACCGAACGGAAACGTACTCGGAGGCCGGCACGGGCTGGAGCACTGCGCCGGTCAGTCGAGCTCGAGCCGGCTCTGGTCACCCACGACGAGCCGGTGGACGCCGGGCGGCTCGGCTCCTCGAACGTCGACGTCGCGACCGAGGATCGAGCGGGCGAGCGCGCGAACCCCCGCGATCGTGCATCGCTCCATCACGATCGAGTCCTCGATCCGGCTGCCGCTGACGGTGCAACCGTAGGAGACCGACACGTTCGGCCCGAGCGTGGAGTCCTCGACGACGGTGCCCTCGCCGACGATCGCCGGCCCGCGGATCTCGGAGCGGACGACCTTCGCGTCGCGCTCGATCACGACCCGGCCCTGGAGCCTGGAGTCCCCATCCACCTCGCCCTCGACCCGACGGGCCTGCACCGAGAGCATCATCCGATTCGCCTCCAGCAAGTCCTCGGGCTTGCCGGTGTCCTTCCACCACCCGCTCACCATCTCGGCGCGGACGGTCCGCCCGTTGTCGATCAGGTACTGGATCGCCTCGGTGATCTCGTACTCCCCACGCCAGGAGGGCCGAAGCGTCTCGGCCGCCTCGATGATCGAGTCGTCGAACAGGTACACGCCGACGAGTGCCAGATCGGAGATCCGCTCCCTGGGCTTCTCCACCAGGCGAACGACCCGCTCGTCCTCGAGCACCGCCACCCCGAAGTGCTCGGGCTCGGGCACTCGCGCGAGGAAGATCTGGGCATCGGGGCGGTGACGCTCGAACTCCTGCACGAAGCCGGTGATGCCCTCCAGGAGCACGTTGTCGCCGAGGTACATGACGAACGGCTCCCCGGCGACGAAGTCGCGCGCCGCCAGCACGGCGTGCGCGAGCCCGAGCGGCGCCTCCTGGCGGACGTAGGTCACCCGGAGATCCCAGGCCGAGCCGTCCCCGACCGCGGCCTCGACCTCCCGCGCGGTCTCCCCCACCACTATGCCGGTCTCGACTATCCCGGCCTCTCGGACGTCCTCGAGCACGTGGAAGAGGATCGGTTTGTTCGCGATGGGTACGAGCTGTTTGGCGTTCGTGTGTGTTATCGGCCGGAGCCGGGATCCTTCGCCGCCGGATAGGACGAGCGCCCTCATCCGCAGTCGGGCCCCTCCTGCGGTGGCTGCCCCTCGCCCGGCGGTACGGGGACGTAACTCGAGGCGACGACGACGGCGACGTCCATCCCCACGGGGAAGTCCTCAGGCACCTGGACCAGATCCATGTTCGGCACGAAGCGGCGGACCACCTTCGCCTCCTCGAGTGCTCCCGCTCGGTAGAGGATCGCGGACCCCGCCACGATGTCTCCGAGTGCTGCCGCGTCGCCGATGCCAGGTTCGGTGTTGAACCCGGACTCGTTCAGGCGCTGGTAGACCGCGTCGACCTTCCCCGCCGAGAGAAGATCGAAGGTCCCCACTACGATGTTCGCGGGCGTCGGCGGTGTGGAGACCTGCTCCCTGCCGAGGTCACCGAGCGGCTTCCCCTCGCGGATGGCCTCGAACAGCTGGTCGGCGTCGGGCTGCACGAGCTTCACGATGCTCGTCTCGATGCCGCCGGGGTAGATGGTCGCCGGGGTGGAAGGCACCGCGCGGAAGTCCGCGGCGCCGGTGGTCACGCCCTGGAGCTGGCTCGCAAGATACGCGAGGTCCGCGGGGTTCAGACCGGGGTCGGGCCGCATGTTCGAGAGGACCGCGGGCACGAGGTCGGGCAGGTTCACGACCTGCGAGGGATGGAGGACCTTGTTCAGCACGGCCCGAAGGAACCGCTGCTGGCGCTGGATGCGGACGAAATCGGGTATCGGGCAGCCCTCGCCCGTCTGGCGCGAGCGGACGTAGGAGAGCGCCTGGAAGCCGTTGAACTCGTAGCACCCGGCCTCGGGGATGTCGAGGCCGGTGAGCTCGTCGAAGAGCGGCCGGTCCACGCACATCGGGACGCCGCCCATCGCGTCGACGATGTTCTCGAAGCCAGCGAGGTTCACGTACAGGACGTGGTGGATCCGGATCCCCGTGAGCTCCTGGACGGTCTCGGCGACGAGCTGCGGGCCGCCGCCGTCCACGCCCCCGGCGAACGCGCCGTTTATCTTCCCCTCTCCCGAGCCGGGGATGTTCACCCAGAGATCGCGCGGGAAGTGCAGGATCACGGCCTGCTTCCGGTCGGGCTCGGTGTGAACGACGATGACCGTGTCGGCGCGATTCTCTCCGCCGATATCCTCGTCGGTGCCGAAGTGCTCGAGCTCCTCGGCGGTCATACCCTCCCGCGAGTCGCTTCCCAGCAGGAGGTAGTTGCACTCGCGCTCGGCGCAGCGCCCGAGGACGGCCGTGGTCGCCGACGGATCGTCGGGCAGCGTGATCGGGATGGGGTCGACCTTCGAGCTCGCCCATAGGTATCCGCCGAAGCCGATACCCCCAGCCAGCCCGAGCAGCGCCGACAGGCTCGCCGCAACGGCCACGAACCAAGAGCGCCACCGGTCGCGATCGGGAGTTCGTTCGCTCGGGGCCTCCATCGAGCAGAAGGTTACCCGGCCCTCGCGTTCCGGCGTGAGCCGCCCTCGGTGGCGATCGTGTGACGAAACGGCGGGCTGGCGCCGGCTATCAGGGCCTCAGCCTCGTGGGAGGGCTTAGGGCCGTCAGGCCAGCGGACCCACGGGCAACCAGAACGTGACCGCCGTTCCCCGTCCCTCGCCGCTGTCCACACGGCACCAGCCGCCAGCGAGCTCGGCCCGTTCCCGCATCGCGGACATCCCGAGATGGCCCGCCGAGGGCTGGACCTCCGTCTCGGGCATCCCTACCCCGTCGTCGCGGACGCGTACGAGTACGCCGCCGTCGCGCGACTCGACCAGGATCTCCACCTGGGTGCCGCCCGCGTGCTTCACGGCGTTCGTCACGGCCTCCTGCGCGATGCGATAGGCGATCGCCCGGATCTCCTGCGGCGGCTCCTCGACCAGCCGGTTCTCGAGCACAACGGAGAGCCCTGCCTCTCGGCGGGCCTCGTCGAGGTACTGACGGAGCGCAGCTCCGAGTCCCTCGCGATCGAGCGCCGGAGGGCGGAGCTCGAACAGCAGATGCCGCAGGCGCGCGATCGCGGCGCCGACCGTATCGATCAGCGTCTCGACGGCTTCCGCGTCCCCCCCCGCCCCGAGGCGACGGCGGAGCGCTTCTAGCCGAAGGCCCACGGCAGTCATCTTCTGCACGGAGTCGTCGTGGATGTCGACGGCGATCCGCCGGCGCTCCTCCTCCTGAGCCGCCACCAGGCTCTTCAGAAGAACCTCTCTCGTCTGCTCCGCCACCTTGCGATCGGTAACGTCGATGAAGATGCCGAGCCAGAGGCGAGGCGTGCCGTCCTCGTCGTGGGAGATCACGCGTGCGTGATCGTGCACCCAGACCGTCCGGCCCTCCTTCGCGATCATCCGGTACTCGACGTCGAAGGGCTCGCCCGTCACGTCGGTCCGTTCCGACTCGGCGAGCACCCGATCGCGATCGTGGGGGTGGATCAGGTCGGCCCAGAGCCTCGGGTTCGACTCCCACTCCGTCCGGCCGTAGCCGATCAGCGCTTCGATCTGCGGGCTCACCTCCGGCGCCGCGGTCAGCCCCAGCTGGGAGTCGTACGTGTAAACCACCACGGGTATCTGCTCCACCAGCGAACGCGCCCTCGCCTCCGCATCGCGGAGCTGCTGGAGCGCGCGTTCGCGCTCGGTCACGTCGCGGAAGCTCCACACCCGCCCCCGGATCTGCGCTTGCTGCACGAGCGCCCTCGAGAAGCGCTCGAACACCCTTCCATCCTTGAAACGCAGGGTGTCGAAGTCCTCGCGGTCCGTTCGGTAGAGCTCCCTCACCTTCGCGAGGAACGCCTCGGGGTCGCCCAGCTGGTCGAGCACGTACTCCAGGAGGCGATCGTCGCTGTCGGTCGCGATCAGCTCGTCGGGGATCCTCCACATCCGCTGGAAGACGCCGTTCGCGTACGCGACCCGGCCCCCGTCGTCGACGAGCAGGATGCCGTCAGCGGTCGACTCGAGCGTCGCTCTCAGGAGATCGTCATCGATGATGCCCCTCGAGTACTCCGGTTCCATGGTCTCCCGCCGGTCGCGCGCCCCGAATGTAAGCAACGTGGGGCCCGTAGGCAACGACCTTGTCCGTAGCCGCAGGGTCGGGTACGGTCGAGCGCCCACGAGGAGGGGAAAGCTGGCCTTCGCACGCCGATCGATCCGCGCCCGGCCCCGCCGCGAATCCCTGCGGGCGGTGGGTCGGACGGAGGAGCGTGGAAGCCGCGGCGTTGATGGAGCGAGCCCTCGTGGATGAGCTCGCGGCGGCCCGGGACCTGGACCTGATGCGCCGCATCTCGGAGGCCGACGAGGAGGCGTTCAGGACCCTGTTCCGCCGCCACGCGCCCACGGCGGCCGCGCTCGCGGTACGGATCGTCCGTCAGCGGTTCATAGCCGAGGAGATCGTTCAGGAGGCGTTCCTCGCCGTGTGGCGCGCCCCGGCCGCTTTCGACCCGTCGCGCGGCAGCGTGCGCTCGTGGCTCCTGGGGCTCGTCCACCACCGTGCCGTCGACGCGGTCCGTCGCGAGGAAGCGCAGCGGCGGCGAGCAGAGACCGCGGTCGCAGAGGCCGTCATCGTCGACGGCGACCCCGCGCCGCTGGTCGTGGAGGAGGCTGCGCTTCCGCAGGAGCGGGATGCCGTCCGCGCCGCGCTCGGCGACCTTCCGCACGACCAGCGGCGCGTGATCGAGCTCATGTACTTCGAAGGCAAGACGCAGACCCAGATCTCGGCAGAGCTCTCGCTGCCCCTCGGGACCGTGAAGTCGCGAACGCTGCTCGGGATGAGGAAGCTCCGGGCGGCGCTCGTCGGGATGGAGCGATGAGGGACCACACGAGGATCGAGGAGCTGCTCGCCGCGTCGGCGCTCGACGGCCTGGGCCCCGCGGACGAGACCGAGCTCGCGCGAGAGCGTTCCGCGCACGGTGAGGAGTGCGAGGAGTGCCGCGCTCTCGATCGGGGGTTCGCGGAGGTCGCCGGCCGGCTAGCGCTCGCGCTGGATCCGGTTCGGGTTCGCGACGGACTCGAGGACGAGCTCGTTTCGCGGGCCACCGGCTCGGTCACTCGCGCGCGCGCGCCACACCGGGGCTGGCGTGCGCTCGTCGCAGTCGCCGCCGCGTTCGCGCTCTTCGCCGGGGGCTGGCTCGCTCGCGGCCCGGGCGACGGGACGACCGAGGGGCTCGCCGACTTCCTCCCCGGCGCCCGGCTCGTAGCCTTCGAGGGAGCCGAAGGGGATCTCGCGCTCGCCTACCGCCCGGGTGAGCGAGGCGCCTACGTGATCGGCGACCTGGTGGAGCCCGGCGAGGGACTCGTCTACGAGGTGTGGACGATCCGCCATGGGTCTCCGTCGCCGGACGCCTGCATCCGCCCCGAGGCGGACGGTACGGTGCTTGCCTACCTGGACTCCGCCCTCGAGGAGAGCGACGTGATGGCCGTGACGATCGAGTCCGAGGCGTGTCCGGGAGCTCCGACGACCGAGCCGATCCTCATAGCCGAGCTCGCCAGTCTCTAGCCGGCCACTGTGGCACTGCCCGCCGCGGAGCCGGCCGCGAGCGGCGCCGGCAGGAAAGCCCGGAACGAAGCACCACCGCCCTCGCGATCTCCGACGCGCGCCCACCCGCCGTGGAGCTCGGCGAACCGCGCCACCAGGGAGAGCCCGATCCCGAGACCGGGGCCCCGGCCACCTTGCCGGAACGGCTCGAAGATCGCGGCGCGCAGCTCCTCGGGAACCCCGGGCCCGGCGTCCTCGACGGCAACCAGCACGCCGTCGTTCTCGTACCACACGCGGACCCAGATCCGAGTGCTTGGATCCGCGTGCTTGGCCGCGTTCAACACGAGGTTCTCGACGATCCGCTCGACCTGCACCGGATCGACCGCCACCTCCAGCTCTGGCGCCTCGACCTCGACCGTGCGACCCTCGAGCGCCAGCTCCCCGACGATCCGGCGTGCCAGGGCTCCGACGTCGGTCGGCTTGCGGTTGGGCTCGACGATGCCGCGCTCGAGGCGGTCGAGGTCCAGCAGGTCCGTCACGAGCCGGTGGAGTTTCCGCGCGGAAACGACGATCCCGCCGATGAGATCCGCGCGCGAGCCCTCGGGCAGATCCCCGCCCTCACGCTCCAGACTCACCGCCGAGCCGAGCACCGCGGTGATCGGCCCCCGGAGGTCGTGCGAGACTGCGTGCAACTGCAGGTTCTTCAGCTCGTCGAGCTTCCTCAGGTGCTCCGCGGCCTCTCGCTCCCGCTGCCACGCGAGCTCCAGCTCCCCCTCAACACGCTTGCGTGCCGTGATGTCCATCATCACGCCCTCGGTCAGCCACGGCTTGCCCGGCGCGTCGCGGAGCACGACCGCGCTCTCGTGCACCCAGATCTCCCGTCCCTCGGTGTGGATCATCCGGTACTCGTGGTCGAGCGGCTCCCCGGTCTCTCGGTGGTGTACGTACTCGTCCCACACCCGGTCGATGTCGTCGGGGTGAACGTGCTCGCGCCAGAAGTAGGGATCGGTCAGCCACTGCTCCTGCGTGCACCCCAGGAGATCGATGACCTGGGGGCTCACGTACATGCTCTCGCCCCACTCGTCGACGGGGTCGATGTAGGTGACGGCGGGGACCGCCTCGATCAGTCCTTGGAACTTCTTCTGGGTCTGCTCCAGCGCCCCCTCGGCCCACACGCGGTCGGTGATGTCGACGGCTACCCCAAGGATGCCCACGATCGAGCCCTCCCCGTCGCGCATCGGCACAACGTGGCACTCGAACCGTCGCCCTCGCCAGTTCTGCTCGTAGGCTCGTGAGTTCCCGTCGAGCGCCTCGAGGTGCGCGGCGATCGGCATGAAGTCGCGGTCCTCGGTCTCGAAGTGCTCGAAGAGCGTGACGCCGACCGCCTCGTCCGGAACCAGTCCGATGGCCGCCAAAGCGCCGCCAACCATCGAGGTGAAACGGAGTTCGGTGTCCGTCGACCAGAGGATCCCCGGCATCTGCTCGGCGGTAACGCGGAACCGGACGTCGCGCTCCCATGCGAGCTCCTCCGCGCGGCGGCGCTCGTCGATCGAGCTTCGGAGCTCGGTCATCGCCCGACGATGCTCCAGGAGGGTCATGACCTGGCGGCCCAGGACCACCAGCCCGGCGGCCTCGTCGGCGGAGAGGGACCTCGGTCGAAGGTCCATCACACAGAGAGTGCCGAGCGGAAACCCGTCTGTGGACACGAGGGGGACGCCGGCGTAGAACCGGACGAGGGGCTGCGCAGTGACGAGGCCGTGGCCTGCGAAGCGCTCGTCGGTTGTCGCATCGTTCACGATCGTGATGCCCCGGTGGCGGATCGTCTCCTCGGCGAAGGAGCCGACGCGCGGCACCTCGCCCGGCTCGAGACCCACAACGGCCTTCCCCCACACACGGTCCGCATCCACCAGAGCGACGACGGCTACGGGAGTGCCGCACTGGTGCGCGGCCAGCCGCGCGAGGTCGTCGAAGGATTCTTCCGACGGCGTGTCGAGGACGTCGTAGAGACCGAGCGCCGCCAGGCGAGCCTCTTCCGAGACGGAATCGTTCATCGCTTCTAGGAATATCGACCGGGCAGCGGCGGCTCATGACCCCCCCGACGGACCATCCCCGCCCCACCCGACGGAGCCATCCGGGGTCGCCCGGGCAGACGACCGGCCTAGCGCGCACCGATCGCCAGGCGCTCCCAGGTCACGGGCACCGGCACGTCCTCGGTCCGGCCGGGACGGTAGGACAGGCGCGACTCGACGGCGACCACGCCGTCGACCGCCCGGACGCGGTCGACGAGCGCCGGCACCAGGGCCCGCCGTTCGAGCTGGCCGTCGAGGACCACTACGCCGTCGCGCACCCTCGCCCGCACCGTCCCGGGCTCCAGGGACAGCTCGCCCTCGATGATCTCGTGGACCACCTCGCGCTCGATCTCGAAGTCCGGCCTGGTGAAGACCTTGAGCAGATCCGGCTGGGAGACGATCCCGACGAGCAGTCCCGACGGTGCCAAGACCGGGAGACGCTTGACCCCCCGGTCGCGCATCAGTCGCGCCGACTCGGCGATCGTGGCGTCGGGATTCACGGTGCAAGCCGGGGAGGTCATCAGCTGGCCCGCCACGAGCCCCCGCGCCTTCGAGCGCTCCGCCCGTCGCTCCGGCGGCTCGAACAGGCGCGGCGGGTCGTGCAGCTCGGGATCTCCCTTGAGGAGCAGGTCGCCCTCGGTGACCACGCCGACCAGGGCCCCGTCCGCGTCTACAACGGGCAGCGCGCCGACCCGATACTCGCGCATCAGACGAACGATCTCCTTGAAGGGGGCGGACTCGCCGACCACGACGACGGTCCTGGTCATCACGTCGTTCACCGTGCGCTGCATCACCACCACCTCGCGGCAGAGCCTAGGAGCCGCTCCGGTCGTCACGTAGGGCCGGAGGACCCCCGTCGCGGAGTCCGGACGCCGCCCGGGCGATACGCTGTTTCCGTGAAAGCGGATCGAGCCGCCGGCACCGCAGGAGACCGGGACGCCAAGCTCATCGAGGCCGGGCTCGCCCTCTCGTCCGAGCTGGCGCTCGACTCGGTCTTGCAGAGGATCGTCGACCTCGCCGCCGAGATCACAGGCGCGCGCTACGGGGCGTTGGCGGTACTCGGCCGAAACGGGCGGATAGCCGACTTCGTGACGACCGGGATCTCCGCTGAGGAGCGCGCGGCGCTCGGCGACCCGCCGGCCGGCCGGGGCATCCTCGGCGTGATCCTCGAGGAACAGCGCCCGCTCCGGATCCGCGACGTCACGAACGACCCGCGTGCCGTGGGCCTGCCGGAGGGGCACCCTCCGATGCGCTCGTTCCTCGGAGCCCCGGTCATGGCCCGCGGGCGCCTGTTCGGAAACCTGTACCTGACCGAGAAGCGAGAGGCTGCGGAGTTCACCGACGAGGACGAGGCAGCGATCCTGGTCCTCGCGACGCAGGCCGGTGTCGCAATCGAGAACGCGCGCCTCTACGAGGAGAGCCGGCTCCGCGAGCAATGGCTCGACGCGGTGCGCGAGATCGCGACCCACATCCTCTCCGGGAAGATCGAAGGAGACGAGACCCTCGAGCTCGTGGCCGAGCGGGCGCGAGAGCTCGTGCGAGCGGACGTCGCGACGATCGCGGTCCCCGAGCCCGGTGGGCAGACGCTCACCCTGCGCGTAGCGGTCGGCGCGCACGCCGACCGGCTGCGCGGATGGCGGTTCCCCATCGCCGACTCAGTGTCCGGCGAGGTCATCCGCTTCGGGCGTGCGGCGATCCTCGACGACGCGACCGACGACTCCCGAGCTCATCAGCCGCTGGTACACCTGGGCGACATCGGGCCCTCGATGTTCGTGCCGCTCACCACCGGGGGCCGCGCATTCGGCACCCTCGCCGTCGCGAACCGATCGGGCGGTCCGACCTTCGGTGAGGAGGATCTCCGGCTGGTCGAGACCTTCGCCACGCAGGCCTCGATCGTGCTGGAACACGAGCGCGCGCAGGCGGAGGTCCGGCGCCTCATGCTCCTCGAGGATCGGGAGCGCATAGCCAAGGAGCTTCACGACGGAGTGATCCAGGCCCTGTTCGCCGTAGGCATGGGGCTCCAGGGCGCCGCCGCCCTCAGCCGCAACGACGAGCAGGCCAAGCGCATCGAGGGCGCCGTCGCAGAGATCGACCGAGCGATCCGCGACCTCCGCAACTACATATTCGGCCTGCGCCCCGGGATCCTCGCCGACCGGCACCTCGACCAGGCGATCCGCGAGCTGGCCAAGGAGTTCGAGGAGAAGAGCGGCGTCGTGACGGTAGTGGATGTAGAGGAGGACGTCGCCGGAGAGCTCGCCTCGCTCGCTCAAGACATCGTGCAGATGTCGCGCGAGGCGCTCTCGAACGTCGGCCGGCATGCCAACGCGGCGACGTGCCGTGTCACGCTTCGACGCGAGGACGGGCTCGCGCTCCTCGAGGTCGACGACGACGGCAACGGCTTCGATCCAGAGCGAGCCACCTCGGGTCAGGGCCTGGCGAACCTCCGCGACCGGGCGGCCGCGATCGGTGGAGCCGCCGAGATCGAGAGCTCGCCGGAAACCGGCACGATCGTCCGGATCTCCCTTCCGCTCTAGCCACCCCGGTTGCTCCTTCGGCGACGGAGGTCCCTGCTCGCCTGGGTCCATCGGCCCCTCCCCCCTAGCCGGCCCGTGTCAAGCTGTGCGCATGTTCGTTCGCTACTTCGTCGAGCTGCCGCTTCCGCACGGAGCGGTCGAGGCCGCGCTCCTTCGCAACCCCGGAGCCTGGGTGCAGGGTCTCGCGCAGGAGGCAGAGGACCACGGCGCGACGCTCCTAGCCGAGGTTGGCTTCGGCGACTCGATGCGCGTGGAGAGAACCGTCGCGATCGAGCTCGCGGAACCCATCCGGGTCGGCTCCAAGATCATGCTGCCCCTGCGCTGGACCGCTGCGAAGCGGGCCGCACTGTTCCCCAAGCTCGAGGCGGACGTCGAGGTCGCCGGGATCGGCCCCAATCGCACGCAGCTGTCCATAACCGGCCGGTACGATCCCCCGCTCGGAGCGGTGGGAAGGGCGATCGACAAGGCGCTCCTGCATCGCATCGCGGAGGCCACGATCAAGGACTTCCTCGACCGGATCGCCAGGCGGATCGAGGACCAGCCCCCGGAGCAGGCCGAGGTCGCCGCATCCGAAGGGTAGGATTGGGCGGTGACCGGGCAGCAACCACTTCGAGTGATGTTGGTCGACGACCACGAGATAGTAAGAAGCGGCCTTCGCTCGCTGCTGCAGTCGACCGAAGACATCGTCGTGACGGCCGAGGCCGGAACGGTCCGCGAGGCGGTCGACGAGGCCGAGCGGAGCCGTCCTGACGTGGTCATCATGGACGTGCGCCTCGCCGACGGGAGCGGGATCGAGGCCACGCGCGAGATCCGCGCGAAACACCCGAAGACCCGGGTGCTGATGCTCACCTCTTTCGCCGACGACGAGGCACTGTTCTCCTCGATCATGGCCGGCGCGTCGGGGTACGTGCTGAAGCAGGTGAAGAGCGGCGAGCTCCTGCGCGCGGTCCGCGCCGTGGGCAAGGGTGACAGCCTGCTGGACCCCGCGGTGACCAGCGCCGTCCTCGAGCGCCTTCGGAAGGGCAAGCACCTGCTGAAGGACGAGAAGCTCGCTCGCCTCTCGCCTCAGGAAGAGCGAATCCTCTCCCTGGTCGCCGACGGCAAGACCAACAAGGAGATCGGCCAAGAGCTGCACCTCGCCGAGAAGACCGTGAAGAACTACGTCTCCAGCATCCTCTCCAAGCTCGAGGTGGCGCGCCGTGCGGAGGCCGCCGCTTACCTCGCGCGGCACACGACGACGCCCGGAAGCGTCGAGTAGGCGCCCCCAGGGTCCTAGCCCAGCCCTTGAAGTCCCCCGTCCTCAAGTAGCCGAACGACGATCCTCGAAGGGCGGGGCGAGTCCCCGCCCTTGGGCTACCCGGACAGCATCTGGCGAAGGACCATCTGAAGGATGCCGCCGTGCCGGTAGTACTCCACCTCTGCCGGTCCGTCGATCCGCACGCGTACGGTGAACGTGAGCGTCGTGCCATCGTCCCGAATCGCCTCCACGGTGGCATCTTGGCCGGGTCGGATCCCGCCGGAGAGCCCACGGACCGAGAAGGTCTCGCGACCCGTGAGCCCCAGCGCTTCGGCCGAGTCCCCCGCTGCGAACTCGAGAGGCAGCACGCCCATACCTACGAGGTTGCTCCGGTGTATCCGCTCGAACCCCTCCGCGAGCACGATGCGGACCCCTAGGAGGGCGGGACCCTTCGCCGCCCAGTCGCGTGAGCTTCCCGAACCGTACTCCTTGCCCGCGAGGACGACGAGCGGAACGCTCTCGTCCCGGTAACGGAGCGCGGCGTCGTAGATGCTCATCGCATCGACGCTCGGCAGGTGCTCGGTCCATGGACCCTCGGTGTCCGGCAAAAGCAGGTTCCGCAGTCGCACGTTCGCGAACGTCCCGCGGAGCATCACCTCGTGGTTGCCGCGCCGCGCCCCGTAGCTGTTGAAGTCCGGCTGCGCCACCCCCCGCTCCAAGAGGTAGCGCCCCGCCGGCGAATCGGGCCTGATCGAGCCGGCCGGGGAGATGTGGTCGGTGGTTATCGAGTCCCCGACGATGACGAGTGCGCGGGCGCCCTCTATGTCTCCCGTCTCGGCAGGCATGGGATCGATCGCCTCGAAGAACGGCGGCTCTCGAACGTACGTGGACGTGGGGTTCCAATCGAACATCGGGCCGGAGGGAGACGGCATCGTCTTCCAGCGGTCGTCGCCCTCGAAGATCCGCCCGTACTCCTCGCGGAACTGCTCGACCGAGATCGCCCCGGCGATCACCTCGCGGACCTCCTCGGGCGTCGGCCACACGTCGCGCAGGAAGACCTGAGATCCGCCAGGTGCCGTGCCGAGAGGCTCCGATGTGAGATCGACGTCGACCCGGCCTGCGAGTGCATACGCGACGCAGAGCGGGGGCGAGGCCAGGTAGCTGGCACGCACCTGGGGGTGGATCCGCCCCTCGAAGTTCCGGTTCCCGGAGAGGACCGCGACCACGACGAGGTCGTTCTCCTGGACCGCGTCGGCCACCTCGGGCGGCAATGGTCCCGAGTTCCCGATGCAGGTGGTGCACCCGTAGCCGACGAGGCCGAACCCGAGCTTCTCCAGGTAGGGCGTCAGCCCCGCCCGGTCCAGGTAGTCGGTGACGACGCGGGACCCGGGCGCGAGGCTCGTCTTCACCCACGGCCGGGACGCGAGACCTGCCTCCACCGCCTTCTTGGCAAGGAGCCCCGCGGCGACCATCACGGAGGGGTTCGACGTGTTGGTGCAGCTCGTGATCGCCGCGATCACCACGGAACCGTGATGCAGCTCGCCGTCGATGCGCACGCCCGCAGGCTCGCCTTCGGGATCCACGATCACCTCGGTGTCGATCTGGGGATAGGTCGTCCCACCGTGGGCACCGCCCTCGGCGACGAAGCCACCGATAGCGGTCGGCTCGGGGTCGGGCTGGAGATGGTCGCGGAACGCCTCGACGAACGAGGTCCACACCCGCCCGAGCGGCACCCGGTCCTGGGGCCGCTTCGGCCCCGCTACCGACGGCTCGACGGAGGAGAGGTCCAGCTCGAGGAGCTCGCTGAAGGCCGGATCGGGGTCACCGTCGTTCCGGAAGAGTCCCTGGTCCCTCGCGTAGCGCTCGACGAGGCCGACGCGATCGCCGCGGCCTGTGAGCTCCAGGTACCTGAGCGTCTCGGCGTCGATCGGGAAGTAGGCGGCGGTCGCCCCGTACTCCGGGCACATGTTCGAGAGCGTTGCGCGGTCGGCGAGCTCGAGGGTCGAAAGCCCCGGACCGCAGAACTCGACGAACTTGCCGACGACCCCGTGCGCACGGAGCATCTGGGTGAGCGTGAGAACGAGGTCGGTGGCGGTCGTCCCCCGCGCGAGCGCGCCGGTGACCCTCACGCCGACGACGAGGGGGACCGGCAGGAACATCGGCTGGCCGAGCATCGCCGCCTCGGCCTCGATCCCTCCGACACCCCACCCGAGCACGCCGAGTCCGTTCACCATGGTCGTGTGCGAGTCCGTCCCGACGAGCGTATCCGGGAAAGCGACCCCGTCGCGCGCGTCGACCACGCGGGCGAGGTGCTCGAGGTTCACCTGGTGGCAGATGCCGGCGCCCGGGGGGACCACTCGCACCCCCTCGAACGCCTGCTGAGCCCACCGAAGGAGCGCGTAGCGCTCGGCGTTGCGCCTGTACTCCCACTCGATGTTCGCCGCGTAGGCGTCCGGGCTCCGGAAGACGTCGACCTGGACGGAGTGGTCGATCACGAGATCGACCGGAACAAGCGGGTTGACCCGGCCCGCGTCCCCGCCGCCCCGCGCGATCGCCGAGCGCATCGCGGCAAGGTCCACGACCGCGGGGACGCCGGTGAAGTCCTGCATCAGGACGCGGGACGGCATGAACGCGAGCGAGGCCCCGGACACCGGACCGGGCCAGCGAGCGAGCGACAAGACGTCTTCGTCGGACACGTCGCGCGTGCCCGCACGCCGGAGGAGGTTCTCGAGCAGGATCTTGACGGTACGCGGCAGCCGCTCCACGGTCCCGAGCCCCCGCTCGTCGAGCCACCCGAGCCGGTAGAGATCCAATCCGCCGTTCGCGGTCTCGAGACGCCCGCGAGCACCGGCAAGCTCAGTCGTCATCTCCCTCTCCGTCTGCACGCCTCCATTCTCCCAACGAACGCGCGGGGATGCCGCGACGGCAGGCGACCAGGGGTTGGTGTGCGAGGATTGCCGCGTGAGCCGTTCCCGCCTCCCCGCCCTCTTCCTCGTGCTCCTGGCCGCCTGCGGAGGCGACCTCATCGCGCTCCCCAGCGAGCCGCCCGCGACGTCCCCAGCCGCCACGACTCCTCCCACGCTCGAGCCCACTGAGTCGCCGACGGGGTTCCCGACACCCATCCCGCCGGCTTGGGCGGAGCCGATCGAGAGCCAGGGGATCTACCCGGTCGTCATCCCGAACCGGAGGTTCGCGCCACCCGGTGCGGAGGTCGCCGACGTCTGGCACGTCCCCAAGGCTGCCGGGATCCCCGACCAGGTGGTGGCCGCCTGGTTCCGGGGAGCCGATCCGCTCAGGCAGAGATGGGGCCTCGCGCTATGGCAGGCTTACCCGGACGAGCGAGCATGGCGCGTGACCTACGCGTTCGAGGACCGCGTCGAGCGCGGGGTGCTCGGCATCACGGCGACGTTCGGCGACCTCACCGCCGACGGCCACGACGAGATCCTCACGTTCGAGAGCACCGGAGGAAGTGGTGGCTGCGGCGCGTGGCGGGTGCTCGCCACCGACGACGACACGCTCATCACCGACGAGATCTGGCACGAGCAGACCTGCGACGCGCAGGTCGAGATCGACGCCGGCCGCTTGGTCGTCGCCGAGGCCGTCTACGAGCCCGAGGACGCTCACTGCTGCCCGAGTCGCAGGCGCACTACAGCGCTTGCCTGGACGGGCGATCGGTTCGAGGTCGAGACCCGCGTGGTCGAGGAGGTCGACCTCTAGCGACCTTTAGGGACCTCTAGCGACCTCTAGCGCAGGACCGCATCGCTGCGGCGCCGGCCGATCTTGCGGACCTCGATCGAGGCGGGGAACTGGTCCTTCACCTGCTCCGCGTGCGTGATCACGAAGAGCTGGTGGAACCTTCCGGCCAACCGCCCCATCGTCTGCACGAACAGGTCCTTTCGCTCAACGTCGAGCGAGCCGAGCACCTCGTCGAGCACGATCATCCCGACGTCCGCACCCGACACTCGCGAGAGATGTGTCGAGATCGCGACGCGCAACGCGAGGTTGGCGAGGTCGCTCTCCGACCCCGAGAACCGGTCGATCCCGAAATACCGGTCCCCGTCGGCGATCTGGATCGTGAGGTCCTCGTCGATCCTCAGGTCGTCGTACTCGTGGTTCGTGAGCTCGCGGAACACGGCCTCGGCCTCGCGGGAGAGCTCGGGCCCGATCCGCGACACGAGATGATCCCTGAACCCGTCCAGGAGCAGCGTCACGCGCTCGAGGTAGCGGGCCTCCGCCCGCATCTCGTCCACCTTCGATGCGGTCTCCTTGGCCCGTCGAAGCTCGCCTGCGAGCTCGCTCACGCGCTTCTCGGCGTCGCTTGCCGCGTCGTTCGCCTCACGTTCTTCGCTGCGAGCCCGCTCGAGCGCGAGCTCCGCTACCCTGAGCTCCTCCCGGAGACGAGCGTGCTCCTCGGGATCGAACGCGAGCCCCTGTGCCCTCTCCACCAGCCGGTCTAGCTCGGCCTTCAACGAGGCGAGCCGCTCATCGGCCGTCGCAACGTCCTGGTGCGTCTGCGATAGATGCGTGCGCTGGGCATCGAGCCCCGCGATCCGCGCGGCGAGCGCCTTGGCCCGGTCGGCCCCCGTTTCCAGGTCGCGGAGATCCGGCGTCTGGCCCTCGAACGGTTCGGCGAGCGCGGCGACCTCTCCCCGGAGCGCGTCGACCTGCTCGGAGAGCCGCACCCGGCCGGCCTCCGCCTCGAGAGCCGTCCTCTCGGCCTTGGCGGCCGCGTCGCGCCGCTTCTCGACCTTCGCCCGAGCGGCGCGCGCCTCCCTCGCCGCCCTCTCCGCCTGGGTCTGCGCCTTCCTCGCCTCCGCCCGCTCGGCCCTGCAATGCCTCAGGTAGCCGGCGAAGTCCCCGCCGAGCGGCCGCCCGCATGTCGGGCACGGTTGCGCGGGATCGGCCTCGGCAGCCCGCGCGAGCCGCTCCCCTGCCTGCGCGAGGAGGGATGCCCTCTGACCCAGCTCGGCCTCGGCCGTCGCCGCGGCCGTCTGCGCGGCGGCGACCGCTTCCTCCGCAGCCGCCAGTTCGGCTTGCAGGTCGACGAGGCCGAGAGCCGGCAGCTTGAGGAGCTGCTGGTCGGCGGCCGTCAGCCTTCCCGCGGCTTCGACCAGCCGCCTACCCGTACGCAGACGATCCTCGGCGTCCCCGAGCTCCGCGAGCTCCTCGCGAAGGGCGGATTCATCGGCCAGTGCTTCGGTGAGACTCTCCGCTCGGCTGGCGAGCTCGTCCCGACGCCACGACTCCCGCTCCCGCTCGTCGGTCTTCGCCTCTAGCTCCACCGTGATCTTCTCGACCAACTGCCGCGTGGCGTCGATCGCCTCGAACGCCGCCCTAGCGGACCTCGACGCTGCGGTCGCGCTCTTGAGCTCGTCCGCCGCCCGTCTCGCGACCTTCTTCGCCTCCGCGGCAAGGTCATTCGACTCCTTCAGATCGGCCTCGATCGCGGCCAGGTCGGCCACCGCGCCGGCGAGCTGGACTGCGTTCTCCTTCGTTGCCCGCGCCTCCTTCCTCGCGGCGGCGCGCGCGTCGTCGACCGGACGGATGCCGAGGAGCCGGAGGACCATCTCCTTCCGCTTCGCCGCCGTGACGTCGGAGAACGCGTCGAGCTGCTTCTGCTCGGCGAAGACCGAGGCCCGGAACACCTGACGGTCCATCCTGAGCAGGCGTTGGACCTCTGCGTCGACGTCGGTTACACCACTCGCGAGCTGGAGGCCCCCTCCGAAGAGGTCCGCCCCCACCTGGTGGTTCTTCCCCTTGATCGCGCGCCGGACCTCGTAGGCGCTGCCGCCGTGCTCGAACACGAGCCGGATCTCGCAGTCGGTGAGGAGCCCGCTCGTGCGGATGGCGTCCTTCTTCGTCCGAGCGGCGTCCACGCCGTAGAGCGCGACCGCGATCGACTCGACCAGCGTCGACTTGCCCGAGCCGTTCGAACCGAAGATACCGATCACGCGAGCCGGAAGCTCCAGGTCGACCTCCTCGAACACCCGGTAGTTCCGGAGGGAGAGCTCGAGGACCCTCACACGGTCTCCCCTCGCGCCTCCTCCAGGAATCTCGCGCCGAGGGTGACGACGCGCTCGCGCTCGAGCCCGGCGAGGTCCTGGGTCTCGACGAAGGTCGCCCACTCGCTCTCCAGCGAGCGGATCTCCACCGCGCCCTGTACCGCAGTCGCCACGGCCCCGAAGTCGGGCTCGACCTGGACGTGGAGCACGCCCGGCACGGCCTCCTGGAACTGCTCTTTCGGCACCTGCCGGTACGCCGCCGGGTCGACGTGGTTCAGGAACACGCGAGCGATCGCACCCTCGGGCGTGCCCTCTGCCGCCCGCTCCACGGCGTCGACCAGCTCGCCGGGGCCGAGCCCGGCGGCCTCCACGCCGATCGTGACCAGTGGCCGCTCGCCCGGATGCGCGATGTGCTCGACCGTCGCTGTCTCGGTGTCCACGACAACTACGCCCTTGGCCACCTCGGGCGTGTCGGCGAAGGTGAAGGTGTCGGTGCTGCCCGCATACCACGCGCGTTTAGATACCTTCTGGAACGCGTGGTAGTGGCCGAGCAGCACGAGGTCGAACCTCTTGTCGAACACGGCTTCCTCGACCTGGAGCTCGTTGATGTCGGGATACGCGCGGGCCGGCAGAGAGGTAAGCGCCACGTGCGCGAGCAGCAGGTTCACCGAGTCCTGTCGCGCGGCGCCGGCGGCGCGATCCAGCTCGGCTCGGAACTCCTCGACGGTGAGGGACTGCGGCACCGCGTGGACGACCACGCCGGCGATCTCAGCGGTCCGCGCCTCCATGGCCCACGCAAGCACTACCTCGTCGAAGATCTCCTCGAGCGCGGCGTAGGGCGAGCCGGTCCCGCGCACGCGGGGCGTGTCGTGGTTCCCGCTGATCGCCGCGCCTGGGAGCCCTGCGTCCCGAAGCCGCTTCAGCCCGACGAGCACGCGCGAGAACGTCCGATACGTCGGTCGCGCGTGATCGAACACGTCGCCGAGCCAGAGGAAGCCGTCGGGCTCCTGCCGGACGGTCTCCTCGATCGCCCATTCGAAGGAACGGAGGAAGTCCTCCTCGCGCAGGTTCCGGCCCTCGTCGTCGCGGAGGTGCGCCAGGTGCGTACGGCCGAGATGAGCATCGCCGAGCGCGACGAACCTCGCCACTAGTCCGCGAACCCCTTCGACGCGCCCTCCGGCCGCGGAGGGAGCGAGGAAGGTCCCTTCACCGACTTCAGGTACTCCTCGTACAGCCACACCTGGGCGGGAAGCGCGAAGGGGGCCTCGAGATTCGTCACGATCGCCTCGCCGGGCATGAGCGTCTGGATCTCCGGCCCGAGGTCCGAGATGTCCTGCTTCGAGGAGCCGCGCAGGATGTTCCGGTCCTTCTCGTCCGCGAGGCCGAGCACGAAGAACGTGTTGAACTGCGAGAGCAGCTCGTCGTCGATCAGCTTGGGCTGCTGCGAGACGGCGCACAGCCCGACCTTGAACTTCCGCCCCTCGCGCGCGACGCGAGGGAACACGTTCTCGTCGGAGCGCTTCGCTTTCGAGAGCACGCGCTGCGCCTCCTCCAGCGCGACGAGCGCCGGCGGCAGGGCGGCGAACCGGTCGCGGTCGTCGAGGTAAGCGTTCGCGTAGGTCTCGAGCAGCCGACGAGTGATCGCCGAGGCCACGAGGATTTCCTCCACCGAGGAGAGCCCCGAGGTCTCCACGAGAACCGAGTACCCGTCCATCAGCTCGTCGACGATCCGCTCGGACAGCGAGGGCTGCGATGGGTCGCGGGAGATGCACGGCATGTCGAGGATCCTCTGCGCTCGCCGCTGTACGACCTGCAGAGTGCTGGTCGCCACCGAGAGCTGGTCGGCGAGCGCGCCGACGTCATCCTCCTCGCCGACCCTCACGATCCACCCGTCGCCGAAGAACCGGATCAGCCGGTATATGGCGTCCTCCTGCGCGTGGCTCCACTCGTAGGCGGTCTGCAGATCCCCGAGCGTGAGCTCCCCCAGGGAAAGGCGCAGAGCCGTAGCCGAGGCGCCGGTCGCCCGGGTCGCGTAGACCCTGAGCCGATCGGCGGCCCATGGATGATGCGCCAGTCCGCGCCGGATACCGCTTCCGCCTTCCAGGTACTCGCCGTGAGGGTCGAACAGCAGGCACGCGTACCGCCCGTGCGAGGCGAGGATCTGCCCGGCGAGAACCTTCATGAGGTTGGACTTGCCCATACCGGTCGTCGCGAAGACCCCGACGTGCGAAGTGAGGGTCTCTCCCTTGATCCCGACCTCGAGGTCGATCGTGTCCTCGCCCGAACGCAAAAGCCCCAGGCGAAGATCGCCCATACGTTCGCGAAGGAACGAGAAGTCCTCGGCAGTCGGCGCCGTCACGCGGGCGAACTGCGACGGGAGCGACTTCGGCTTCCGGAACTCCCCCGCCGCGTCGATGTAGCCGAGCGGTTGGCAGGTCGCGACCTTGTAGAGGCGCTGCTCGGGGTCGTGGAGGGTGTAGGGCGTCCCGGCCGCGTCGCCGGCCATGTGCGCGCCGGCCGTGCGCTCCGGCCAGCTCGGGTCCGAGGAGTCCGAGCCGTAGGTCACCTGTATCACACGGAATAGGAACCGCCGCCCTCGCTCGGAGTCCTCAGCGGCGAGCACCTCCCCCAGGAAGAGATCGATCCCGTAGAACGACCGGAAGGTCGCCTCGAGCACGCTCTTGCCGAAGATCCTTCCCTTGTAGTCGCTCATCGATTCAGCACCTCGTGGAAATCCTGGAACAGCACCTCGACCTCGTACTCCGACATGCCCCGGCGCGAGAGGGCCTCGCGGAAGTCCCGCCTGACGTCGGCGACGTCGTAGCCAGTGATGCGCGCGGCCTGGTGCGCACGCGCCAACGGGTAGGGGTAGCCGACGAACGCGGGGTCGGCCGAGAGCCCGGCTAGACGCCCGAGCACCTCCTCCACCGGCTCCGGACCGCGCGCCACGTCGACGCGGAACGCGTGAGCCGCCGTCGGCGCGAGGTGCGCGACGAAGATCTCGCCCACGTACAGACGACCAAACACCGGGTCGGTCGAGATCCGCGCGATCCAGGGCACGGCCCCGAGCTCCCGGTCGCCTCGGCGCTTCAGCAGCGTCACGAGCGGCGCGTTCCGTCCCCAGAAGAGCGTCGATGCCTTCACGACCCCGGCCAGGGACACACCGCGGCCGACGGCCTCCGCGTGCGCGCGGCGAACGACCTCGTCGGGCACGAAGGGGCCGCCGTGAAGCGAGCCATCGACGAGCACGAGATCGCCGCCGTCCGCCTCGCCGATGGTCCTTAGCACCTCGGACCACTCCGCCCACTCGCGGAGCGCGTCGAGCGGGCGCGTCACCTCGGGGAGCCGGTCCGGCTCCCTCCCGAAGAGCTCGGTGAGCGCCTCCCGAGCTACGTCCGGCATGAGCTCTGCCGACGTGGGGCGCACGTCGAGCGGCGGGCTGTCGACGAGCTCGATCGATCCGCCTGTGAACCGAACCCTTGCGGCCCGATGCGCCCCGACCTGGAACGACCGACCGTCGGCGATCACGCACGATCCGCCGTCCACGGCCCAAACCGTTCCCGGTGGGACCGCGGGCACACGCAGGAGCTGGAACGCGTCCGGGTGCCCGGGGACCATCAGATCCTCCCCGAGCTCTAGCTGCCCCCCCGCGACCCTGATGTCGGCCCCGGGACGCTCGAGCAGCTCGACCACGAAAGCCGCGGCCCGGTCGAGAGCCTCCCGCTCGAAGAGGTCCAGCGTCCGCTCAGGCAGCGCCATCGCGAGGCTCGGGACGAGGGGTCGGCATGGGCGAAGGATAGCCCCACCAACGGACACGGGGTCGGGAGGAATGCACCCCCGTCCCGTAGTCACCCCGGGCCAGTTCCGCGTAGGCACCCACCCTCGACAAAGGGCTACAGGGTCCGAGACCACCTGCCGATAACCCCAGCGAAGCCGGATGAACGACGGAGCGGGGGCAATGGGGGACGTACGCCGCATCGCATGGGCAGCGTTGTCGGTGATCCTTCTCGCCGGCATAGTCGCCTCGCTTCTGATCGCGGACAGCGCGCGGAGGAGCGGGGAGGCGAACGCGACCGCGGTCGCGCAAGATGCGGTCGACGACACCCTGGTACCGCTCCTCGAGGCCGGCGATCTCTCGCGGCCGGTTTCCGGCGCCAGCTACGACCGCCTCCGGAAGGACGTCGAAGACCGGGTCCTCTACGAGGACGTCAGCGCGCTCACGATCTGGAAGCCCGACGGCACGATCGTCTTCTCCACCGACCCGGCGCTCGTCGGAGAGAGCCCCGACGTCGGTCGAGACGCTCTGCGGCAAGCGGCCGCCGGAGACCCGGTCGGCGAGGTGAGGGGAACGCTCTTCCGGAGCTGGGTGCCCGTCAGGCTCAAAGCCTCGGGGCCCGTCGTCGCCGTCGCTCAGATCGACCGCCCCTACGCGCCGATATGGACGGCCGCCGCACGCCCGTGGCGGCTCGCCGCGATCGGCATGGGCGCCGCTCTACTCGTCGCGCTGGCCCTCCTCCTCCTCACCTTCCGCGGGAGCCCTAGCGCCAAACCGGCACCGAAGGCCGCCGCGCCGCAGCCCCAAGCGCAAGAGCCCGCCAAGCCCGAGGCCGCTCCGTCGGCCAATCGGACCAAGGGAGGCGACCCCGCCTACACCCACCCGGGCTACCGGGAGGCGATCGAGGCCAGGCAGCAGACCGAGGAGCGCGCCCGCGTGGCCGAGGAGCAGTACCGGGCGCTCCAGGAGCAGTTCAAGCGTGCGCTCGAGGAGCTCCGGGCTGCGGAGGAGCGGGCCAAGGCGGCCGAGGCCGGCGGCGGGGCCAGGGCCGGCGGCGCCGACCCGCGCGTCGACGAGGTGATGAACCGTATGGAGGAGCTGCAGAGGCAGCTTCGCGACGCGGAGGAGCGCGCCGGGCAAGCGCAGCAGCGGGCGGCGACCGCGGAGGCGGCCCTCGCCGCGGCGCCGAAGGCAGAGCCGGGCAGGGTGGACCCCACGGCCACCCAGGAGCTTCAGCGCGCGGAAGCACGCGCCGCTGAGGCCGAGCAGCAGCTCGAATCCCTCCGGGCTCGTGTCGCGGAGATGGAGGCGAAGCTCCAGGAGACCGAGGCGCAGGCCGCGCGCGCGAAGAGCGACACCGCCACGGCCGAGCAGGCCGCCGCCCGGCTCGAGGCGATCGAAGCGGAGCTGAGGCAAGCTCTAGAGCGAGCCGGTGCCGCCGAGGCCCGGCTCCGCGAGGCGGAGACTCTCGCTGCCCAGGCATCCGAGCGGGCCGTGCAGGTCGAGGCGGGAACGGCCGGTGCAGAGGAGCGCGCTCGGTCGGCGGAGGAGCGCGCGGCGCAGGCCGAGCTGGCGGTCGAACACGCCAAGGCGCAGGTTCGCGCGGAGGCTGAGGCCGTGAAGGCCGAGGCCGAGGCGATCAGGTCGGAGGCTGAGGCCGTGAAGGCCGAGGCCGAGGCGACGATGACGCGAGCTGAGTCTCAGGGGTCCGAGGCGGCGCAGCTCGCCGAAGAGCGAGCCCGCGACGCGGAGCAGGAGGTGGCGGCGCTCCAGGCGCGCCTGGACGAGGTCACGTCCCAGCTCGCGCTCGCCGAGGACCAGCTCTCCGCCCCACCCGCCGGCGATCAGGAGAAGGACGAGCTTCGAGCCGCGCTCGAGCAGGCCCTGGAGCGCGTGAAGTTCGGCTCCCACCGCCTCCTCGAGATGGAGGAACGCGCGCGCGCGGCCGAGCGCGGGCTCGAGGAGATCCAGACCCGCGCGGCGTTCGGCGACGATCGCGTGGCCGCGCTCGACCGCGTGCTGCACGGCGACGACGAGGAACCGCTGCCGGGCGAGGAGCGTCGCGCATCGGTCCCGTTCGTCGAAGCTCTCACGAAGGACGCGCGCGCGTCGATCAACTCGATACTCGGGATCTCTCTCACGGCCAAGCACATGCGCAACCCAGACGACCTCCAACCGCTCCTCCGCCAGCTCACCTCGCAAGCGCGCAAGCTCGATAGCCTGGTCGGCGACATCCTGCAGGCCGACCGCCTGGCCAAGGGCACGGTCCCGCTCAACCGTCGCCGGACCGACCTCGACGCCCTGGTTCGCAGGGTCGTCGAGGAGCTCGGCGTGGAGGGCGAGCGCGACCTGCGGATGCACGGCGAGCGCGTCTCCGTGTCGGTCGACCCGCTTCGGATCGAACAGGTCGTGAGCAGCCTCGTCGCCACATCCATCGCGCGCACGTCGCCCGGGAAACCGGTCTACGTCCGGGTCGAGCGGAACGATGAGGGCGCGATGATCGCGGTCGAGGACGACGAGCCGCCCGTCGCGAGCGACCTCTCTCCCATCGTGATCCGGTTCGCCGAGCTGCACGGCGGCCACGCGCAGATGAAGGATCGGATGGGCGGCGGAACCTCCTTCTGCGTCTACGTACCGAACCCGCAAGATGCCGGGCCGGATCCCAACGGGAACGGCCAGGCTTCGACGCTCGACCTCGCCGGCGGGGACGTGACCGCGCCCCTACAGCAGGAGTGAGCGGGCTTCCACCTCTAGTCTGAACGAGACTACCGCGCGTTCCGGAGAACGAGCGCGTCACCTTGTCCCCCGCCGCCGCAGATCGCTGCGCCCCCGAGCTCCACGCCGCGGCGGCTCATCTCGTAGGCCAACGTGAGCGCGATCCGGGCTCCGCTGGCGCCGATCGGGTGACCCAGCGCCACCGCACCGCCGTTCACGTTCACGATCTCCTCGTCGACCCGCAGCAGGCGCGTGACGTGCAGAGACACCGCGGCGAAGGCCTCGTTAACCTCGACAAGCGCGAGGTCTCCGACGCTCGCCCCAGCTTTCTTGAGCGCCCGCTCCAGCGCGACAGCCGGCACCGTGTGGAGGTACGGGAACCTCTCGGCCGACATGCCGTGGCCGACGACCCAGGCCAGCGGAACGACGCCGAGGACGGCGGCACGCTCGGGGCTCATGACGACGACCGCGGCCGCGCCGTCGGAGACCTGGGACGCGTTTCCCGCCGTGATCGTCCCATCCTCGCCGAACGCCGGCTTGAGCGCTGCGAGCCCCTCCGCGGTCGTCTCCGGCCGGATCCCCTCGTCGCGCTCGAGCTTGGTCGTCTCTCCCTTCCACCCCGGGACGTCGACGCCGACCGTCTCCTCCGCGAGCCGCCCAGACTCCCAGCCGTTGTGCGCGCGAGCGTGGCTCCGCGCGGCCCAGGCATCCTGCTCCTCCCGCGAGATGTCGAGGTCACGGTTCACCGCGTCGGAGGACTCGCCCATGTGTTGGCGCGTGAACGTCGACCAGAGACCGTCGTGCACCGTCGCGTCCACGAGCTCCGCGTGACCGAGGCGCGACCCCGCTCGGGCGCGCGGCAACATGTACGGTCCCTGCGACATCGACTCCATCCCGCCGGCCACCACCACCTCGCACTCCCCCGCGCGGACCAGCTGATCGGCAAGAGCGATCGCCGTCATGCCCGACAGGCAGACCTTGTTCACGGTGAGCGCCGGAACCTCCTTCGGAACACCGGCGGCCACGGCGGCCTGCCGCGCCGTGATCTGACCCGTCCCGGCCTGGATCACATGGCCCATGATCACGTAGTCGACCTGATCCCCCTCGATGCCCGCGCGCGCCAGCGCCTCGCGGATCGCTCCGGCGCCCAGATCGACGGCGCGAAGCTCCGCGAACGCCGACATGAACTTGCCGATCAGGGTGCGCGCGCCCGAGACGATCACGGAGCCGGTCATGCACGAAGTCTAGCGCCGCGGCTAGTTCCGGTTCGCGATCGCCTTCTCGATGACCTCG
>Ga0209342_10000606_pt1 | contig 41778 bp, 34 predicted proteins | sample RifCSP16_2_FD_184023 | JGI IMG/M metagenome (GOLD analysis project Ga0209342, IMG submission 184023) | Soil microbial communities from Rifle, Colorado - Rifle CSP2_sed 16_2 (SPAdes) (version 2) | ecosystem: Environmental > Terrestrial > Deep subsurface > Rock core/Sediment | place: Rifle...
AGCCTATTCAGGCAGCTTCGCGGCCTCCCAGATGGCGTTTGTCGCCGGAGGGAACGGCGTGTACAAAACGCTAGACGGCGGCACGACCTGGACGCGGATGTTGACGTACCCGGTGTCGTCGCTGATCCTCTCGCCGCGCTTTGACGACGACCACCTGATGTACGCCGGCGGCGACGTGCTGTACATCTCCTCCGACGAAGCGACGAGCTGGATCACCCGAACCATCGCGCCGGGCGTGACGCTCATCAGCGCGTTGGCGATTTCCCCGAACTTCAACGACGACCGGACGCTGTACGCCGGCACGAACGTTGGCCTGTATCGATCGACGGACGGCGGCCTGAACTGGAGTGTCATGGCGGGTTACTCCGGCGTGCCAGTCTTGTCGCTGGCGATCTCGCCCGGCTGGCCCGGACACTCCGTCCTTCTGGTGGGCACTGCGCGCGGCGTCGAGCGCATCGTAGGAAGCGCCGGCTCTCCGGCGCAAGGGTTGGCGACGCTCTCGGCACGCTCGATCGCGCTCTCGGCGGACGAAACACTGTGGGTGGCGGGCACGTCGGATCACGGCATCTATGCGAGCGCCGACCCCGCTGGGCGCCCCGCTGGGCGGGGGGCAGGCACGGGCGCAAGCAGCGGCGGCGCGGCGTGGACACCTATCGGCTTGCAAGGGGGAACGTCGCACTACAGCATCGCCGATGTTTCGGTCTCGCCGAACTATGCCGGCGACCGAACCCTCTTCGCCGCATGGAACAGCAGTGTCAGCATCGGCGGCAGCGTCTATCGCACGACCGACGGCGGCGCGACCTGGTCGCCGGTGTATTCGACGGACAGCGTGGGGGCGCTGGCGATCTCACCTGAATACGTCGCCGATCGCACGGTTTACGCGACGGGCAATACGGGCCGTGTCCTGCGCTCGGCGGACGGCGGCGATACCTGGGCGCAGGTGGGGACGTGGCCGCCGGGTGTGTCGTATCCGGCGCTGCGAGTCGCGCTGACGCCGGACTATCCGGCGGACGGCACGATCTTCGCCGGTGGCGGCCAGGGCTTCTGGCGATTGCCCTCCGGCGAGACGACCTGGCAGCCGGCGGCCTCCGGGCTGATCAGCGCCACGACCGTCTCCGCGATCGCCGTCGCGCCGAACTATACGGACAGCCAGACTCTGCTCGCAGTGGCGAATTGGATATCGGGCACTGCCCTGCACGGCGGGGTGTTCCGCTCGACCGATGGCGGTGTGAACTGGCAGGCGGCGAGCGTCGGCCTGCCGCATGCCGAGCTGCGCGGTGTGGCCTTCTCGCCGAATTACGCCGCCGATCACACCGCCTACGCGATTTCGACCAGCCAACTGTATCGATCGATCGACGGCGGCCAAAGCTGGACGGCGATCGGCGCGCCTCCCGGCTGGCCGGCGCTCTCCCGCGTGGCGGTGACTCGCGCCGGGCATGTCATCGTGGCGTCCAGCGCGGGTGTGTGGCGCTACGGCGCGGCGACGCGCGACATCCTCATCGACGGGAACTTCGAAGCCGGCAGCGGTTGGGACTTGCCCACGACACCCTACCCGGCGGCATACTCCTCTCGCATCGTGTACGACGGCCTGCAATCGCTGCGTCTCGGCATTGACGTGGGCGGCAACGTCGACGCCACTTCGTCGGCGCAGCAGACCGTGACGATTCCGATTAGCGCGACACTCGCCGAATTGAGCGTTCACTGGTACGGCGCGTCGAGCGAAGAGCAGATGGCGGCGCCCGATCCGATCGCGCTCGCGAGACAGGCAGCCGGCGACGCGCAGTACCTCCGGGTCGTCGATCCAGCCAGCGGCGCGACACTGGAGACGCTGTTCTGGACGCTGTCCAACACGCAGACCTGGCGGCACGGCGTGTTCGACCTGACGGCGTATGCCGGCCAATCGATCGTGCTGCATTTTGGCGTGACTAACGACGGCGTGGGTGGGCGGACGGCGATGGTCGTCGACAACGCGTCGCTCGTCGTCGGCGCGCTGCCTTATCGGGTGAATCTTCCTCTCGTCCTGAAGAGCCTGCCCTGAGCTACATCCTGAGCGAAGCCGAAGGACTGCCGAAGGGACGACGCCGTCCTTCGACTGCCCCTTCGACTGCCCCTTCGGCTGCGCTCAGGGCAGGACTCAGGGCAAGGCTCAGGACCGGCGCAGGCTGCTTCGCCGTGATGCCGGCTGCCTGAATGCCGCTTGTAACGCAACACTCACTTACTCTCATTGAAGATGCAACGCAACCCGACGTGTCCGCCGAAACGATCTGCGAGGCGATCGACGCAGCCCGGCGCGGCACACCGGCCCTGGACGCCCGCCTGATCCTGACGGAAGCGCCCACGCGCTACATCTGTTGGAACTGCTGCGGCCTGCGGTTCGAAGGGAAAGATGGCATTTGCCCGAACTGCGAGGGCGAGGCGTTAATCGTGCCGGAGGAAATCGCGTTTGCGCTGGAGCGCGTCGAGCTGTGCTAAGCCTTTTTCGCACCTGCTCCCGCTCCGCTTCGCGTGATCAATCCGGCGGTCTGGGGGCGGCGGATTGATCACCCGAAGGGGCCGCGAGCGCGGCCCAAAGTGGGCACAAGGTGCAAAACCTGGGCTAAGAATCAAGGGGTTGGCCTTGCCGTGGGCGTCGCCTCGACGGTCGGGGCGATCTCCAATGTCGGGGGGACTTCCACGGTAGTCGTAGTCTCCCGCGTGACCGTCGCTTCGGGTGTCGCCGTCGGCGTCGGCTGCGCCTGGAGGAAGTCCTGCCGGGTTCGCGTCACGAAATCCTCTACGCTGAAGCCGGCCACGCGCACGTAGTACGGCGATTCGGACGATATGACGACGTAAGTGTTGCTTTCGTCATCCTTCGCGCCGACGCGCAGCACGGTCGTCTTCGTTCCACCGGAGTCGTCGTTCGCTTTGACCGTGACCACGGCCGTCGGCTGGCCAAGGCCATATTCCGGCTTGTCTGCTTTGCCCAATGGCCGAATCATAGCCAGCGACGACAGGCGCGTGAGCAGGGTCGTCAGGTTGTTCGGATTGAACACTTCGCCGGCTGCCAGGTCCTTCAATGTCCAGTTGCCTGACGCATCCTTCTCGAACTCGAGCGTGCCGTTTGCGTTTTCCAGAGTCAGGCTCGTCACCTTATCCTGTGGGACACTCAGGTAGGTGGTGTCGATCCATCCGTTGACGTTCGCGTTGGCGTCGAAACTGCCCAAGTCACGGGTCAGGTACACCTCGTCCTGGCCTCCGGCACGGACGTGCGTCCCCCCGCCGGATGCCGATCCGATGAACAGTGTCGCCGTGCTGCCATCCGCCTGAGTGAGATCTACCCGCCGCGCGAAGCCGTCGTCGGCTACCTCGAGGCGCTTGTGACTCGCGCTGGTGCGCGTGACCAACGGATTGGTCTTCAAGCCGGCGACCTTCGTCAGGAATGAATCGATCCGGCTCGAGTCGGCGGGGAAGTCGTCGGTCTCTGCAACGGTCCAAGCATCGCCCCGCTTGACCAGGTCGACGCGATTGCCGGTTTCATCCAGAATACGGATGGCGGTGACATTCGCCGGTGTTCGCATCGCTCACACCGGCGCGCTTTCGGCGCTGGTCGGGACGAATCGGGGCAAGAATACCAGCACAGCCAAAACGATCTGCGCCGCGAGCAATCCGAATAAGATGCGATTGAGTCGATTCATTGATGCTCCTTTAGTCTTATAGTCCTGACCATCTGACTAACCGACTAACGGCATGGGTTGCTCGCTGCGACGGCGGGCGCGCCAGATCATCCAGATGCCGATCAGGGCCAGCAGCGCCATGCCATAGTTGAGCAGCTCCCACGTCAGCTCCTCGCGCTGCTCCATCGGCTTGAGCACCCGGGTCAGCGTGCCGCGCGCGCGGATGCCGAGCAGATCGATATCCTCGACCGACCAATCGACGGCGTTCTGCAGGAATTGCAGGTTGTTGAGATAGCGGTCGCGCGTCAGGTTCGACGAGATCTGCAGCACGACGTCGTCGACGAACTCGGCGCTCCCGATCACGACCAGGCGGGCCGTGTCGGGCGACTCTTCGATCACGCTGACCGGTTGGGCCGGCGTAGGCGTCGACTCCAGTGACGGCTGGCTGCTCGTGTCGAGTTGGCTCTGCGCCTCCGGCTGGAATGGCGATGGCTTGCCTTTGAAGAAGCTCTCGAACACGCCCCGGACGGACACCGCCAGTGGATATGACTTTGGCTCGCCCTCGACCGGGAAGCCCAGCTCAGGATACGATTGGAAGTCCGGCTGGATGTTGGTGTTGGTCGTCAGCCAGGCGAGCGGGCTTGAACGCAGCAGCACGCTCGTCTGGCGCTCGGCGTTCTTCCCGGCGTCCAGCTCGACCGGCGAGGCCCAGTTCATCGTCACCGCCGGCAGCCGCGCGACGATCGGGCTTTCGGGATCCATTCCGTCGGCGCGCACGTCCGGGAAGAATGGATAGTTGATCGCCTGCAGCTCCTGCACGACCAGCCCGCCCACGCTGCGGGCGACAACCGTCGGGAATGGCTCGTTCTGCGGATCGAGCACGAGCGACTGGCCGACGTCGACGCCGTAGTGCTGCAGCATCTCGCGCAGGCCATTGTCGATCGGCTGTAGCGCGAGGCCGCCGCCGAACGGGTCGGGCGTGATGGTGTAGTTGCTGGCGGCGACGATGACCGAGCCGCCGCGCATCAGATATTGGTCGATCGCGAAGCGTTCTCTATCGGTCAGGTTCTGCGGCGCGATCACGACGAGCGTGTCGACGTCCGGCGGCGCCTGGCCGTTCGACAGATCGACGCTGCGCACGGTGTAGTCCTGGCCGAGCTGCTGCCGGATGAGCTGCCAGTCGGAGATCGGCTGCTGCGGCTGGCCCAAGACATTCGTCGTCGGCGTGGCGGGCGGCGTCCATAGCCCGACGACCTTGAGAAAGCCCGTCGACGATCGCTTGAGCGCCGATTCGACTGCCGAGCGCACCGACGCTTCGCTGATTTCCGAGCCGGGCGAAAGAATGCGAGTCTGATCGCCGATCTGGAGGATCATATCTAGGTAGTACGAGTCAGGTGAGAACAGCGAGACGGGGATCGGCTGCAGCTTATACGTGTCGACCAGCGCCTGTCGCGTCAGAGAACTGCCCACCTCGTCCGGGTTCACTGCCTCGAACGTGAACTTGCCATTCGATTGCGCCGCGATGTCTTCTGCGGCTTTCCGAATGGTCTCCGGCGCGGACTGGAGCGCCTCGGGAAGCGTATCGGGCGTGACGACGAGCGTGAGCTGGACCGGCTCTTCCAGCGCGGCGAGCACCGCATCGACGCTCTGGAAGCCGTACAGCACTTTCTTGATCGATCGCGTCAGGTCGTATTCCAGGTTGCGCAGGCGCACGTCGAGCGTGCCGTCGCGGTTCGACTGGACCTCGATCAGATCGCGGAAGTTGAGCACAGCGTTCTGGTCGCCGTAGCGCACGAGGATATCGAAATACGAGTTGATCAGCGACGCCTCGTAGCGCCCGGACACTTGGAGGGGCGTCGGCTCGATGCCATATGTCTGGTTCGCCTCGGCTTCGATCGCCGGATCGGACGCGGGATCGACGACGTCCGCCGTGATCTTTCCTGCCGAGGCGATCGCGTACTCGCGCAGCATGTCGGCGATGCGCGGCTTGAGCGGTTCCAGCAGCGGGTGTGTCTTGTCGCTGATGTAGGCGCGCATGACCAGCGGCTCCTGGAGGGCGGCGAGCAGATCCCGGGTCGGCTGCGACAGGCTGAACTCCTGCTGCTGCGTGAGATCGACGCGCAGTCCCTGCAGCGTGTAGCTCCACACGTTGAGCAGCACCAGATTCAGCCCGACGAGCACCGCCGTGAGGCCCATATCCCGCCGATGGGCGTGCCCCCGCTCGCCTGCGCCCCAGCGCTTGCTGTCGAGCGACACGACGTTGAGCACGATGAAGAAGACCGTCAGGGACAGATAGTAGAGGAGATCGCGCACGTCGACGACGCCGCGCTCGATGCTCTCGAAGCGGCTGCCGGTGCCGAGCGCGCGGAGCGTGTCGCCGAGCGCGCCGCCCGCGAAGTCGGTCATGAAACTGGCGCCCGCCACGTAGAACAGGCCGCCCAGCAGCACGGTGGCGATCAGCGCAACGATCTGGTTGTCCGTGCGCGACGAGACGAACAGGCCGATGGCGACGTATGCCCCCGCCATGAGCAGCGCCGCGAGGTAGCCGCCGATCACCGGCCCCCAGTCAAGATTCCCCAGGCGCGACACGCTGATGGCGAGCGGCAGTGTGAGCGCCAGCGTCACGGCGACGAGCGCCAGCACGGCCAGGAACTTGCCGAGCACGAGCCGCGCTGGCTGCACCGGCAGCGTCAGCAGCATCTCCAGCGTGCCCGATCGCTCTTCTTCACTCCACTGGCGCATCGTCAGTGCAGCGACGAGGAAGATCAGCAGCACGGGCATCCAGCGGAATAAGGGGCGTACGTCGGCGATGCCGCGCGCGAAGAAGGCCTCAGGTCCCCAGAAGAAGACGCCTAGCGTGAAAGCCAGAAACACACCGACGAAGATCAGCGCCATCGGCGAGCTGAAGTAACTGTCAAGTTCTTTACGCGTGATGGAAGAAATTTGCTTCATAGGTCACAACCCTTCCGGCTCATCCTCGTCCTCGAAGGCCGTGGTCGCCAGTTGGTTGAAGACGGTCTCCAGTGTGCGCACGTCCCGGCGCAGCTCGCGGAGCGGCCAGGCGTTTTGGCGGGCCACGTCGTACACGCTGGGGCACAGGTCGACCCGCTCCGCGCCCAGCACACGGAAGGCCGGATAGCCGTCCAAAACGTTCATCGGCTCGACACCGCGCACGCCCCTCATCTCCCGCAACGCGCTTTCGACTCCCTTCACTTCGTCTTGGAGGACGAGGATGGCGTCTGACGTAGTCGCCAGCTCGGAGAGGCGCGCGTCGGCGCGGATGCGGCCGTTCATGATGATGATCGCCCGATCGCACAGCGCTTCGACTTCGGGTAGAATGTGCGTCGAGAAGAGGATCGTGCTGTGCCTGGCGAGCCGCCTAATGAGGCTGCGGATCTCGATGATCTGAGTTGGGTCGAGGCCGATGGTCGGCTCGTCGAGGATGAGCAGCCGCGGCTTGTGGAGGATGGCCTGCGCCAGGCCCACGCGCTGCCGATAGCCCTTGCTCAGCTCGCCGATCGGGCGAGTCAGATGGTCAGCCAGGCTGGTCGCATATACGGCCTCGGAAATCCGGTCCAACTGGTCGGCCTGCGGGATACGCCGCAGGTCCGCCATCATCCTGAGATACGATTGAATCGACAGCTCAAGGTACAGTGGCGCATTCTCGGGCAGATAGCCGATGCGTGCCTGCACTTCGAGCGTGTGCGTCAGCACGTCGAGTCCGTCGACGCTGGCTTCGCCTTCGTCCGGGTGAAGATAGCCGGTGAGGATCTTCATGAGCGTCGTCTTGCCCGCGCCGTTCGGGCCGAGCAATCCGACGATCTCACCTTCGGCGACATGGAAGCTCACGCCGCGTAGAGCGCGGGTCTCGCCGTAGGACTTCGTCAAATCGACCACGTCGATCATAAACGTGACCTCCGCAAGTCAGGTTCGTGCGACCGGAAATTATACAAGAAGTAGCAGTTGTCCCCTTACTTGCTTGAAGCTCATTTTACTCTCGTCTTTCCTTGTGCTATACTTTGTTCATCTACGCACATTCCGTCGAGGAGTGTCTGCATGAAGCACTTTCTCTCGTTGGCCGACTTGACTCCCAAGGAGCTGATCGGCCTGCTGGATTTGGCGGCGGCGCTCAAGGCCGACTGGAAACGGGGCGGAAATCCCCCGTATTTGCAGGGCAAAACGCTGGGGATGATTTTCCAGAAGCCCAGCCTGCGCACGCGCGTATCGTTCGACATGGCCATGCTGCACCTGGGCGGCCACGCTTTGTACCTCTCGCCGAGCGAGATCACCCTCGGCCAGCGCGAGTCGGTCGGTGACGTGGCCCGCGTCCTGAGCCGTTACGTCGACGCGATCATGGCCCGTGTGTTCGGCCACAAGGACGTGCTCGACTTGGCCCGGCACGCCTCGGTGCCTGTGATCAACGGATTGAGCGACTATAGCCACCCCTGCCAGGGAGTCGGCGACCTGCTCACAGTGTACGAGCGCTTCGGCAAGCTCAAGGGGATGAAAATCGCCTATATCGGCGATGGCAATAACGTCGCGAACTCCCTGGTTTTCGGCTGCACGCTGGTCGGCGCCGACTTCGCCATCGCCACGCCGATCGGCTACGAGATTAAGGGCGACGTCGTGGCGAAGGCACAGGCGTTCGCTGCTAAGTCCGCCAGCCATCTTTACTTCACGCACGACCCGAACGAAGCGGCCCGCGAGGCCGACGTCCTGTATACGGACGTGTGGACGAGCATGGGCCAGGAAGCCGAGACGCAAAAGCGAATCGATGCTTTCTCGCCGCGATACCAGATAAACGCCGCCCTGCTCGCCAGAGCGCGGCGCAACGCGATCGTCATGCATTGCCTGCCCGCGCACCGAGGACAGGAGATCACCGACGAAGTCGCCGATGGGCCTCAGTCCGCGCTCTGGGAGCAGGCCGAGAATCGCATGCACGCCCAGAAGGCAATATTACTCGAGCTGCTCTCGCCCGAGCGTGCGCGGGAAATTCACGCGCGGGCCGCGGCGCGATTGTCCGAGATCCCGGCTGCACCGAGGTCCCTCACTGGGGCGCGGTCCAAGCCTGCCATCGGGTCGAAGCGCGCGGCGAAAGTCAAACCGTCCGGCAAGGGCAAGTCGAAGCCGAGGGCGCAATCGAAGAAGCGTTGAGTCTGGCGGGCCTCGTTCAACGACCTGCATGCTGGATTGTTTAGCGAGATCGATATGCCTGGAGATCGCCAAGCCCATCAACAAGCGCTGCAGCGCGCCGCCGGCTACGTCGCCGCGAAAGCGTGGGCGCGGGCCATCGCCGAATATCAAAAGGCGCTGACCCAGTTTCCCGACGATGAGGAGACTTGGTCCAAAGTCGCCGACGCGCTGGAGCGCATCGGCCGGCTCGACGGCGCGGCGCGCGCGTACGCGGCCATCGCCGATCTGCGTCTGCGGCGCAACGACGTGGACGCGGCGGTCGACATCTGGGTGCGCGCGGCCCGGCTCGATCCGAACAATACCGACATTCAGCGCCGTCTGGCCCGCGTGTACCGGCATCAAGGCAAGACCAAGCTGGCCATCCGCGCTCATCTGGCGCTGGCGCGCATTCACCACAAACGCGGGCAATTTCAGGAAGCCGTCGAGCAGGTGCAAGCGGCGGCCACTCTCGATCCGGACGATCCGGACATCTTGACGGCGATGGAGCTCCTGCGCGGCGGCCAGCCGGTGCCGCCCGCGCCGCCTCCCGCGCGCAAGGTCGATACGTCCATCTTCGATTTGCCGATCGAAGAAGAAGCGCAAGAGTCGCGTGGCAGCCCGGTCGAAGTCGCGCGCGCGAAAGCACTATCCGAGCTGGCCGGCTCGATCTTCGAAGAAGCGCCGCCGACGCAGCAGTTGAGCAAGGCCGAGATTGACGCGCTGGTCGGCCTGGCCATCGACTATCAAACGAGCGGCAAGGTGCAGGCGGCTATCGACGCCTACCAGCGCATCATCAAGGCGGGCGCGCAAATGCCGGCCGCTCACTTCAACCTCGGTCTCTTCTTGCAGGAGACCATGCACTTCGACGAGGCAATCCAGGAATTTCAGCGCACCGTCGACGCGCCGGAGTACCGGCTGGGTAGCCTCTTCGCGCTAGGCGAGTGCTATCGCGCGAAAGGCCGCGTCGACGAGGCGCTGTCTTACTTCCTCGAAGTGCTCAAGATCATCGACCTGGGAACCGTGCGGCGCGATCAGGCGGACGATTTGATTCAAGTGTACCAGAGCCTGGCAGAATCGTACGCGGCCAAGGGCGATTCGGAGCAGGCGACGCAATTCGCCGACGCGCTGGTCGAGTTCCTCAAGAGCAAGGGTTGGGAGGACAAAGTTGGCGTGGCGCGCAAGCGGCTCGACCAGCTCACGATCGAAGGCGGCCCGGCTATCACCCTGGCCGAGTTGTTGACGGTGCCCAGTCCCACCGACATGCTGGAGGCGATGGCGCTGATCGGCGAATACGCGAAGCGCGAGAAGCTGTATTCGGCCCTGGAGGTTGCACACACGGCGATCCTCGGCGCGCCGTACTACTTGCCTTTGCATTTGCGACTCGGGGATATCCTGTGGAGCTGCGGCCGCGCCGAGGCGGCCCTGGCCAAATACCTCACTGTCGCCGATACGTACAACGCGCGCGGCGAAGCCCGCCTGGCCATCGGCACCTATCAGCGCATCCTCAAGATGGCGCCGATGGACGTCAACGTGCGCAGCAAGCTCATCGAACTGCTGGTGTCCTACGGCCAGATCGACCGCGCGCTCGAGCACTACCTGCAACTGGCCGACGCTTATTACCAGCTCGCCGACCACGACAAGGCGCGCGACGTGTACCAGGATGCGCTCAAGCTGGCGCCGCGCGGATCGACGCAGCGCAACTGGACAGCCCAGGTGCTGCACAAGCTGGGCGACATCCACGTTCAGCGAATCGACTGGCGACATGCGCTGGCGATCTACGAGCAGATCAAGTCGATCGCGCCCGGCGACGAGAGCGCGCGCGTGGCGTTGATCGATCTATACTTCAAGACGAATCAACCGCCGCGCGCGATCAAGGAAATCGACGAGCTGGTGGTGGCGTACAAGTCCTCCGGTAAGACCGACAAAGTCATTCCCATCCTCGACGACCAGGTGCGCGCTCACCCGACAGACATGGCGCTCCGCGCGCGGCTCGCCCGGGCCTACATCGAGAACAAGCACATCCCGGAAGGTATTCAGCAGCTCGACGCGCTGGGCGATCTGCAGATCAATGCCGGCATGAAGCGCGAGGCGATGGCCACTATCCGCGCCATCGTCGCGCTCAACCCGCCCAACGCCGCCGACTACCGGCAGCTCCTCGCGCAGCTTGGGGGCTGACATGGCCGACCTGCTCGCCGTTCTTGAGCGCCTCGACTGGGTGAGCCTGTTGGACATCGCCCTCGTGGCGCTGGTGTTCTTTGGCGCGCTGACGCTGGTGCGCGGGACGCAGGCCGATACACTGCTGCGCGGTGTGTTCACGCTCGTCGTCATCGGCGCACTGCTGGGCAGCGCCTTCAATTTCCCGGCGATGGGCTGGCTGTTGAGCCGCGCCGCGATCGCCCTGCTGGTGGCCGTCCCCGTCATCTTCCAGCCCGAGCTGCGGCGCGCGCTGGAGCGACTGGGCCGCGCCGGCCCGCGCTTCGGCCAGACGGCACGCGACGTGGCGTCAATCGAGACCGTCATCTCGGCCGTGGCGCAGACGGCGACGCGCCTGGCCGACAGGCGTCAGGGCGCGCTGATCGTCCTCGAGCGCGAGACGGGCCTGCAATCCTATGCCGACACTGGCGTTCGGCTGGACGCCGAAGTCACGCCAGAGCTGCTGCAGACGGTTTTCTACACGGGCACGATGCTGCACGACGGCGCGGCGATCATTCGCCAGGATCGCATCCTGGCGGCGGCGTGTATCCTCCCGCTGACTTCGGCCTTCCTGAGCGATCGGCGCATGGGTCTGCGCCATCGCGCCGCGATCGGCATCACCGAGTCGACCGACGCGGTCGCCGTCGTCGTCTCGGAAGAGCACGGCCACGTGTCGATCGCGCACAACGGCCGCCTGATCCGGCGCATCGAGCCTCGGCGGCTGGAGGACGTGCTTCGCACGTTCTACCAGTCGGAGCTTAAGGAGACAAGCCCGCGCTGGCTGTCGCGTTTACGCCTGCCGCGCCTCACGTCTGGCCGGCGCCAATCGCCCACGCGGCCCTCAAACCCCGACCGTTGACGTTTGCGCTTTGAAGTTTGAGATTTGGAGTTTGAAGCTGGATCCTTTCGCCCGATACCTTCGACCGCCTTGGGAAACGCTATGCTCCGTTGGCTCGCGCGCAACCTGTGGAATATCCTGTTGTCCGTCATCCTCGCCGTCGTCGTGTGGGTGGTCGCCGTCAACGAGGCGAATCCCAGCCGCGAAGGCCTTTTCCAGCGCATCCCGATCGCTTTCGTCAACCAGCCCCCGGACACGATCGTGTATGACGTCAGCGCGTCGACGGTGGACATGACGGTCAGCGCGCCGGAAGCGACGTGGGCCGATTTGAACGACAAAGTCGTCACGGCGACAGTCGATCTGTCGCAGCCACGGGAGCTGTATCCCGTGCAGGCCGGCGTGCCGAACTCGATCGAGCGCCTGGTGCGCATCGTGCGCGTCGAGCCGGCGTCGGTTAGCGCGAAGGTCGAGCCGCGCCATGCGAGTCCATTTCCGGTGGAAGTCAACCTGGTCGGCGAGCCGGCTCGGACTTATAAGATAGACAGCGTGGCGACGCAGCCGCCGACGGCGACCGTGACCGGGCCTGCCTCGTGGGTGAGCCAGGCGGCGAAGGTGGCGACCGAGTTCAGCGTGCAAGGCTTAAGCCTGCCGGTTTCACAGACGATTCCGCTGAAGGTCGTCGACGCCAATGGGCAGGTTGTGCCGAATGTCCAGGTGATACCTGATCGCGTGCGCCTCTCAGTCGACTTCGAGCAGCAGGCCGGCTTTCGCAATCTCTCCGTCAAGGTCGAAATGACCGGCACGCAGGCGTCGGGCTACCGGTTGGCCGGCGTCGACGTGATCCCGCCGACGGTCACGTTGATTGGCTCGCCGACCGCGCTCGAATCTCTGCCCGCGTTCGTCGCGACGGAGCTGATAGACATCTCCGGCGCGCAAACTGACATCGAGAAGGACGTGCCTCTCAGCCTTCCGCCCGACGTAGCGTTGTTCGATCGCCAGTCGGTGCGCGTCGTCGTCAAGATCGAGCCGATCGTCGGCAGCCTGACCATCCCCAGCCAACCGATCGCGATCGGGTTGCAGCCGGGGCTGACCGCGCGCGTTTCGCCCGAGACAGTCGACGTGATCCTCGAGGGCGCGCTGCCCGTGCTCGAGACGATTGACCCTTCGCTAGGCTCAGGGCAGGCTCTGGGGCAGGACGTACGCGTGATTCTCGATCTGTCCGATCTGGGCATCGGCACGCATCAGATCGAGCCGCGCGTGGAGACGCCGGAAGGCGTCGTGGCGCGGAGTGTGCTGCCGGCGACGGTGCAGGTGATCGTCGAGCGCGCGCCGCGCGGAACGCCGACGCCCGCTGCATCGCCTACGCCAACGAGACGACCTTGAAAAGATGAAGGATGAAGACGGAACTGGCCAAGACTTCGGAAGTCTTAAACAGCCACTTCGCCTGCGAGAACAAACCCTGAGACTTCCGAAGTCTGAAAACCATCCTTCATCCTTGATGACCGAACTGCCATGAATAAGCCTCTCGTCGCCATCGTCGGCCGGCCGAACGTCGGCAAATCGACTCTGTTCAATCGCCTGATCGGCGAGCGCCTGGCGGTCGTCGATGACGCGCCGGGCACGACGCGCGACCGCCTGCAGGCTGACGCGGAGTGGAACGGCCGCGTCTTCACCGTCGTCGATACCGGCGGCATCGAAGTGCTGCCCCGCCGAGAGCCCTCACCCCCGGCCCCTCTCCCGTCGAAGACGACAGGAGAGGGGAGGGCGCACACGCCACTGGCCGTCGCCTCCGCCCAGTACATCCCACAGATTCGCCGCCAGGCGGAGATCGCCGTCGCCGAGGCGGACGCGATCCTGTTCCTGGTCGACGTCGAAGCGGGGATCACCTCGGCCGATCAGGAAGTGGCCGACACGCTTCGCGTGCGCCGCCGCCAGCGACCAGAAGGGGAGGTGCCCATCTTCGTCGTCGCCAACAAGGTGGATAACGTGGCGCGGGAACAGGCCGCGCTGGAGTTCTACGCGCTGGGGCTGGGCGAGGTGTATCCCATCTCGGCGATCCACGGCATCGGCACGGGCGATCTGCTCGACGCGCTCGTCGAGACTTTCCCTCCGCAGGAAGCCGAGGAAGAAGAATCGGTCAAGATCGCCATCGTCGGGCGACCGAACGTCGGCAAGAGCAGCCTGCTCAACGCGCTGCTTGGCGAGGAGCGCGCGATCGTCAGTCCGGTGCCTGGAACGACGCGAGATGCAATTGATACGAGATTAGAGATTGGCGGTTTGGCCGTCACGCTCATCGACACGGCGGGCATTCGTCGAAGGGGGCACATCGAGCCGGGCGTCGAGCAGTTCAGCGTGCTGCGCGCGCTGCGGGCGATCAAGCGCTGCGACGTGGCGCTGCTGCTGATCGACGCGGTCGAAGGCGTCACGGCTCAGGATGCGCACATCGCCGGGTTTATTCTCGAAGAGGCGAAGAGCGTGGTGTTGATCGTCAATAAGTGGGATTTGTACGAGTCGGCGAGTCGGCGAGCCAGCGAGTCGGCGAATCAGCGAGGCGGCAATCCGGCGATGGCTAGTCGGCAGTCGGCATCTAGAGATGCCTCGCACATGAAGGAGTTCGGGCAGGCGTTGCGCGCTGCGTTAAATTTCTTGGGCTACGTGCCGGTGATTTTCATCTCGGCCAAGACCGGCCTGCGCGTCGATCAGGTGCTGCCGCTCGCGCTGCGCGTGCAGGAGGAGCGATTGGTGCGCATTCCGACCGCCGAGCTGAACCGCATCGTGCGCGAGGCGGTCGATCGGCAGGCGCCGCCGACGAAGGCCGGCAAGCGATTGAAGATTTACTATGCCTCGCAGGTGCGCGCTGATCCGCCGACGTTTCTATTCCATGTCAACGATGCGAGCCTGGTGCACTTCTCGTATGAGCGGTATCTGGAAAACCGGATTCGCGCAGCTTATCCGTTCACGGGCACGCCGCTGAGGTTGAGCTTCCGGCTGCGCAGCCAAAGTCGGGAGTGACAGCGGCAGGAAAATCCTCTTCATAAAGCGACTGAAGAGATAACTTCTCAGTGAAAAACAGCCTCCCGCAGGCGCTTGGCCTGCGGGAGGCTTTCGTCAGAACATCAGAGGATCAAGGGTAGTTGCGCATGACCAGCGGCAGGAAGAGGATCACCGGTTCCTTGCTGCCCAGCGACAACGTGTAGCTCACCACCGTGCCGGCGCAATTCGCGTAAGGCGTGGTGCCCGTGGGGAAGACCGATAGGTAATACCCGCCCGAAGCGGTCACCGGCGCCGTCCACACGATCTGCGAGGCAAGCCCCGCCGCGTTGTCGTTCTCAGCCACCAGGCTGCCTGCGGCATCGTACAATTCGATCGCCGTGTCGGTCTGCGCGCTCAAATCGAGCGTGGTGAGCGTATACACCCCTGTGCGTACCACCTCGAAACGCGCCCAGTCCTTGTCGGCCACGCCGGTGAGAGTATTGCCATCGAAATTGTGCGATTGCGGCGCACCGGCGACGAGTGTGCTGGCGTTCTCGTCTAAATCGTCGGTTGGCACGCCGGCGTCGTACGCGTCCGGACAGGCGTGGTTGACGACGCCGAGGATGCCGTTGCCGCCGTCGTCAGGTGGCAGGGGTTTGGCTCCGGCCGCCAACACTGCACTCGACAGGCCGGCTGCCAGCAAGAGCGTTGCGCCGAGCCGCAGGAGATGCCGGTTGATTCGAGTACTCGTGTTCATAAGGTACACTCCTTACATTTCCGGGCCGATCCGTCAAAGGGCATGGTCATGCGCACACCTTACGGGTAGTTCTTCATGATGAGCGGCAACAGGAGCGAGTATCTCGGCTCGACCGTCATCGAGACACTGTAATCTGTGTCACAGCCGGTCGGAGCTGATGTCCTCGGCGTGACACGCAGGTAGTGCGTGCCGTCGGCCGTCCCCACCCAGTTGATCTGCGACGAGAAGTTCGTCGCGCCGGGAGCGTCGTCGTTGTACGCCAGGCGGGTCGTGCCGTTCGAAGCATACAGCGCGAGCACGGTATCGGCGCGCACGCCGAGTGCCACCGTCGTGAAAGTGTAGATATACCCACGTTGCAGTGTCACCATCAGCCAGTCTTGATCGTTCGCACTGTAGAAGTTATGCAGTTGCGACGTGCCCGTCAACACGACGGTGGTCGTGCCGAACGCGTCATCGAGCTGCGCTTCATAGGGATCGTCGCCGGTGCAGGGCGGCAGCAGGTAATCGCCGAAGTTCACCGTGTAGCCATTGTTCAGCGCAACGTTTTGCGCGACGACGTCCGGCGTCGTCGAAGCATAGCCCGGCAGGTTCGTCTCGGTAACCGTGAACAGGCCGCTCTGGTCGATCAGGAAAGTGTAATGTCCATACGCGTTGGTCGTCGCGCTGGTGATCGGCAAGCCGCTGAAAGTGCTGTCGATGCGCACCGGCACGCTGAAGATGCCGACCTCGGTCAGGTCGAAGACCGAGTCGGCGTCAGCGTCGTTGAAGACGGTGCCGAAGATCGACGACACGAAGGCGTTGTTGGAGTCACCGAAGTTGACGATATAGGCGCCGGTGCTGGTAACGGCCACGTGCACGTCGTTGGGCGTGGTGGAGTGATACAGCGGCGGATCGGTCTCGACCACGCGGTAGACGCCGAACGCGGCGATTCCGAACGTGTAGCTGCCGTGTGGCCCAGTCGTCGTTGTATCGAGCAGCGTCGTCCCGCTGTACAGCGAGACGGTCACGCCGGTGATGCCTAGCTCGGCGAAGTCCTGGTTCCCGTCGCCGTTCCCGTCGTTGAAGACGATGCCTTGAATCACCGAGGCGCACACGCCGATCTGGCAGTCGCCGAAGTCGACGACCTGCGCCGTGCCGAGCAGGACGTTGACGACCACGGCGTCCGGCGTCGTCGAGCGATAGCCGGACGGATTGACCTCGTGGATCGTGTGGGTGCCTCGCGACACAAAGTCAAATCCGTAGGTGTACTGGCCGGCGAAACCGGTCGTGGCGCTGATGACGGTGACGGCGTCATCGGCCGTCGTCGTAATCACCACGCCGCCGATGCCGACTTCTTCGGCGTCCTGCACACCATTCGCGTTGGCGTCGTCGAACACCAGGCCGTGCGCCGACCCGACGTCCTGGCGGTTGCTGTCGCCGAAATTGACTTGGTACGAGTTGCCCAGCGCCACCTCTACGTTGAGGCGATCGGACGACGTCGAGTAGTAGCCGGGCGGGTTTGTCTCTTGGACGGCCCGCACACCCGGTTGATTCACGCTGAACGTGTACGCCCCGTCGACGCCGGTGGTGTAGGTGGCGACGGTCGTGGTGCCGCTGATGAGTCGCAGCGTCGCACCGGCCAAGCCCAGCTCGCCCAGGTCTTGCAGCCCATCCCCGTCGAAGTCGTTGAAGACCATACCGTAGATCGTCGCCGCGCCCGTGTTGTTGCTGAACCCGAAGTTCCGGTCGGGATAGGTGTTGCCCAGCGTCGTCGTGATCACGATCTGCTCGGGCGTCGTGCGATAGAAGCCGGCAGGCACGCCAGAGCGGATGACGAACGTGCCCGCGCCGACGGCGAAGAAGTACGTACCAACCGCGTTCGTCGTCGTGATCAACGAGGTCGTCCCAGAGATCGTGACCTGCTGGCCGTTAAATGTCGATTCGCCGGGGTCGAACACGCCGTCGTTGTCCGCGTCGTTGAACAGCGTGCCGGTGACGATGGCGGCATCGGACGGGAGCACGTCGCCGAAGTAGTTGCCGGCCGACGTCGCGCCCGCCGCCAGTGGGCCGACGCGCAGCGTGTCGAGATCGAGCTTGACGGCGGCATTGCCCGGGATCGCGTTGGTGGAGACGTAGCCGGACGGGTTGGTCTCGATCACGGTGATGACGGCGTTCGCCGGGCCGTACAGCGTGAAGTCGCCGGTCGCCGTCGTCGTGACGAACATGCCGCTCGAGACGCTCACGCGCCCGTTCGCCAGGCCGACTTCGCCGGGGTCGAACACGCCGTCGACGTTCGCATCTTCGAAGATTTGACCGGTAATCGAGACCACATCGGCGGACAGCAGCACGTCGCCGAAGTCGTTGCCGGTGTAGAACGTTCCGGAGATCGGGCTGTTCAGCCGCAGCGTGTTGGCGTCGATACGGACAAGAGCCGTGCTCCCCGGGATGGCCGCCGTCGAGACGTAGCCGGCCGGATCGGTCTCGGTCACCGTGATCGGCTGGCCGGATTGCACGGTCACGAACAGTGTGTAAACGCCGGTTGCATCGACTGTCATCGAATCGCCGTCGGCGGTCACGACTGCGCCGCTCACGCCAGACTCGGAATCGTTCGCGCCGTTGACGTTCGCGTCGTCGAAGACCTGACCCTCGATGCGAATGCCGAGGAAGTCGCCAAAGTCGGCTTGGCTCGATCCTCCCAGACTAACCGACCGTACAACGGAGTCCGGTGTGGTCGACACGTAATTGGCCGGGTTGGTCTCGGTGACGGTGTATGTTCCTGCGGAGGAGAAGGTCAGCGCGTACTGTCCGAAACTGTTGGTTGTGTCCGATGTTGGCGTCGCGCCGGTGGATGAGACGGTGACGCCACTCAAACCGCCCTCGCCGAGTTCCTGCACGCCGTTGGCGTTTGCGTCGTTGAAAACGGTGCCATAGACTACGCCAAACAACGTGGAAGTCAGAGCGTAACCGAAGTCGACCGTCCTCGTCGCCTCGAGCGTCACGTCCAGGAAGACCGGACTGGGCGTGGTGCGGAAGTAGTCAGGCGGCGGTGTCGGCAGCTCGGCGCTGACCGAGATCGGGCCGGCCGCTTCCAGCCTGAAAGTATATTGGCCAGAGGCATTCGTGACGGTTACCGGCTGCAGCGCGCCCGGCAGCGTGACGGTGACGCCGGGGATGCCGCTCTCACCTCCGTCCAGAACGCCGTTCCCGTTGGCGTCGTCGAAGGCTTGACCGGTGACGATCGCCGCTGCGTTAAAGACGGTCGTCGTCTCCGGCGGCCCGGCCAGGAAATCGGTCTGATCCGATAGCACACCGTAATCCTGGTTGACGATTGTCGCGCCGGAGACCAAGTTGCTCGTGACCTGGACGGTGAAGGTGACGGCGGCCGTGCCCGACGGCGCGAGCGAGGCAACCGACCAGGAGATCACGTTGCCGGCGTCGATGCCGCAGCCCGGATCACCGCTGCACGAGACAAACGTGGTGCTGATCGGCAGCACGTCGGTGATCGCGACGTTCGTCGCCTCCGCCAGGCCGCTATTCGTGACAAGGAGCGTGTAGGTGAGGAGCCGGCCGGAGAGCACCGGATCGGGGAAGTCGCGCTTGTCGATGGCGAGGACAGGCGACTGAACCGTGTCCACGTCGACGGTCGACAGAGGGCTGAAGGGGAAGCCCGCCAAGTTGGAATAGCGTGCCTGCATCGTGTTCGTCAGGAGCGTGCCGTTTGCCAGCTTGAAGTTCACACTGACCGGCAGCGTGATATTGAATACGCCAACCGTCTCGGTCAGGGTGGCCAGCGTCCAGGTCAATATCTGGCCCGACTGGCCGCCCGGCAGCGGGCTGGCCGTGCCCAAATACGTCACGTCGGCAGGTAGCACGTCGGTGATCACCATATTGGCTGCCGCAACCGAGCCGGTGTTGGTGATGCGCAGTGTGTACGTCAAAACCTGGCCCTGATCGATGATGTCGGTCTGGTCGCTCTTGCCGATGGAGACGGTCGGGGCCTGTACGAGCGTCGTGACGGTCGAAGTGACGGCCGGGTTCACCTTGTCCGGGTTGAAGAAAATGCCCATGAAGGCGTTGTTGACCAGGGGTGTGCCGTCCGGTAGCTCGGCGCCCCGGCCGCTGACCAGCACGGACAGCATGACCTCTCCGGTCGAGGTCGGCGTGCCGCTCGGCCCAATGGTGCCAATATTCCACACGACTCGATCCTGGGTATTGAGGCCGGGCGTGGAATCCGGCGCAGGCGAGACGGACGCCGTGATCGTTTGAGTCGGGATGTTGTCCCAGACGTACACATTCGAAATGGGCAGATCGCCCGCATTGGTGTAGCGCAGCGTATACGTAAGCAGCTCGCCCTGCGCCACCGTCGTCGCGTTCACCGACTTGGTGAAGCTGAACGTCAGTGTGCCGGTAATCGGCACCACCCCATTGCCCAGACAGTAGTCATTATCATAAAAGTTTTGACCGGGGAAGCGCACGTCGATGTACGGGCACAGCGTGACATTGCCGGGGCGCAGTGCGACGAAGGTAAATGTGGTCCTGACCTGCCGAGCACCGGCCGGCAAACTGCCGGGCGGGAAGTACAGTTGATCACGAAACAGCGGGACTAGCGGCGTCCCGGACCCATCGCGGAACTGGGCCTCAGTGGAAAGCAGCCGATAGGAAGCGGCATCGAAGCCGGGATCGCCTGTGGGCTGAAGAGTAACGCCTTGCGGGTTGCCTCCCATATCCCAGTCGACCGACATGGTGAACGCCACGCCCACCTGCACGTTCGCGCTGGCGTTGAGCTGATCTGTGAGGCCCACGGAGTTTGTCCCTTGAGTCTGCACCGTCGGACTGAACGGCGGGAAAGCGTTGAGTTGTTGGGTAACGGTGTTGGCGTTGTTGGCCCAGACTGCGACGGTGTAGCTGTGTGGGTCGTTGACTGTGTTGGACCGGCGGGCGAACCAATACACTGCCTGGTTGCTGCCGGGCGCCAGCGGCGGCAAATTGCGCTGGGGACTTTCACCGGGTAGCAGGAACCACCTTTCATTCGGATTCATGTCGAGATCGACGACAGGCGCCGTAGCCGTCGTCGACCCGGTGTTCGTGATGACCGCTTCGACCACCCAGACGACCGGGCCGCTGAGAGGCGAGTTGCTATCGGTGGTGGCGAACGGCGTGCTGAGAATGCTAAGCGTAAAGGTGGTTGGGCCGCTGTCTTGCAGCATCGGGGCGGAAGGTGGGGCGAACAGTGCCGCAGAGGCCGGTTTCGCATCGAAGCTCCGGGCGGGCGGCTCAGAGGGCGGCGCTGCCAGCGCACCGGCTGGCTGGAGCATCGTCGTGAGCAGGCCTGCCAGAACAATCAGCGCCGACGCCGCGATCGTCAACGACACGAGCAGAGATCGCATCGCGGGAAACGAGCGGGCGTACCGATTGTGGGGGCGTGACGAGTCTGTCATGCAAGACCTCCGTATCTGTCGCGGAAAGGCATCTGGTTCAGTCAAGAAGGGTCATCGTGTGTGTAGGGATAGTGTGTGCCAGGTTCGGCGCCGTTTATGGACAGGGTATGAGACACAGAACACCGCACAAACTTGCCGTCACGCGGGGCAGGAGCATATTAAGGAGTCATCTCTGGAAAGGCGAATCAAGTGGTCTTGCCCCGGGGACCACCGGCCCATGAACGCACACCAGCTTAGCACATTTGAGATGGTTTGTAAATGTGACTCTTATACAAGTCCATAACAGTATTGTTGCAAGTTCTTTGGACGTGGATCCCCGGCTCACTCGGGACGGCTCAAGCCGCAAACCGGGCTCAAACCATTAGAGCGAGGCGCGTCGCCTCGTCCATTACAGCATGGGTGGCTGTGTCTTATGTCTTGCCCAGGATTAGGAATGGGTTGGGGTTAGCGCGTGAGGCTCGCAGTCTGCTTGTGGTAGCACTCGTGCGCGGTTCGGCTAGTAAGACAAGAACCTACGGGAGGGTGAGGAGCGGCGATTGGCGAATACATCCACCCCAAGATATTGACTCCGGTGGCCTGGCAACAGCCACTCTGCTTTGAGAAGCCTCTCCATGCCGGCCCGAATCTTGACCAGGAGGATCGCCTGAGCTGCTTTGTTACCGGCGATGGATACCGTGGCCGGGTGAGGCAAGTGGACCGGTTCCGCCTGAGATGCGGCGACCGGAGAAGGAATTGCTTCAGGAAGCGAGTCTGGGGCAGGCTCTTCGGCCGGGGTAGACGGCGCCGATTCAATCGGTTGGGATACCGGCGTCTCGATCGGCGCGGGAGTCGACGGTTCCGCTGGCGCGGGCGTCTCGGTTGGCTCCAGAGTCGGAGATTCTGTCGGCTCGGGCGTCGGCGACGTGGTCGGTTCGGGAGTCGGCGTTTCGGTTGGTGCCGACGTCTCGGTTGGCTCGGGTGAGGGCGTCTCACTCGGCTCAGGCGAAGGCGTCTCACTCGGCTCGGGCGTCGGCGTCTCTGTCGGCTGAGCCGCCGGATTCACCGTCAAGCCTTGTGAAGGAGGATTGTATTGGCGCTGGTTGGCGTCAAGCCCATGCACGGTCATCAGGAACATTCCGTAGTCTTCGGCCGCCGTCGCGAACGCTTCGACGCACATACTCCCGCTCGAATCCGTATGCACGGTCTGGGCCACGCTCCACCATGCCGGTCGAGACCCTTCGCCGTAAGGTGACACGGAATAGTCGAGCGGCGCATTCGCCATCAGGCCGCCGCCCAACAGCAGCACGGTTTGTCCTGCGGTGACCTCGCTCGCGAAGCTTGGGGCATCACACGAGCCGGTCGCCAGACTGAACCACGGGCCGTCGTCGGCCGCCGCAGGATGGGCCGGCAGCAGCAGCCAGGCGCACGCCAAGAGCCCGGCGACGATGGCCGGCCATGCAGCGAATCTTCGATGTGGATGGGTTGCCCGTGTGGTGTTCGTCGACATGCCCTACACGCTCGATGCGTAAACTTAACTTCGCTTCGAGTGTAGGAGCAATTAATAGGTAACCTGGAAGAGGATCGTGAGAAATCGGAGTGGGTGTCGAAAATCTAACCGCCGACAATCCGCGAAGCGGTACACAGCATCATGTCGCGGTTTGCCCATCGTCAACAATGTCTATGGTTTTGTAGATTGAACAATGTTCACGGCCAAGACGCAGTGGTGGCCGCTGATTCCAGGCGCGATTATTGCGGCAGTCGGCGCCGCACTGTTAGCGGGCGATACCGGTCTGCGCGTGCTGGAATTCGCCGGAGACTTCTGGCCGCTGGCGCTCATCGCCGCGGGGCTGATCGTCGTCCTGCGCGCCGCGCGCTCGGCGCGATAGCCACATCCACAAGGCGGCCAAGACTTCGGAAGTCTCGATGGCCCTCTCGCCTGCGAGCATGAGCCTGAAGACTTCCGAAGTCTGGATGGAAAGACACCAAGACAACTTCGTGACTTGGTGTCTTCGTGGTAAAGGTACATATATCGTCAGCGGGTCACGATAGCCACCGCCAGCCAGCCGTCGCCCAGCGGATCGGGCTTGGCGACGACGGTGACCGTGTCGCCGATCTGCGGAGCGCGAGACGCGTCGGGCATGCGCTGCGTCGCCGCATCGATCCGGAACGACGTCGTCTCACCCTGCTGGCCGACAAGCTCGATCCGGTCGGCGCTGGCGTTCGCCACCAGGCCCAGATAGTGCATCCGCTGTGGCGTCTCCGGCACGACGGCGATCTGCCTCACGGCAAGCTGGCCGTTCACTTTCTGCGCCCACACTGCGACCTTGTCGCCGACCTTGAGCTGCTCGATGCCGGCGGCCGGGCCGGTGATTGTCATGAACTGAAGGCCCTCGCGCGTTTCCAGGCTCAGCCCTTCGGCGCTGATGGCCTGCAGCACCCCGACCGCGCCGACAGGCGCTTCCACAGGCGCCGGCGCTGGCGCTTGGACGGCGCTCGACGGCGCGACGGCGGCAGGCTGGGCCACATTCACTCCTGTCGCCTCGCTCCCGTTGCCCAGACTGAAGCCGAGCAATCCTCCCACTGCCAACGCTGCAATCACGACAATCGCAAAACTGTAGAGCTTCATGGCGTCCCTCCTGAGATGATGGGTTGGGTTGAAGACCATCTTACACTAACTTGCGGCGCCATGTCACGCCTCCCCTGTTCCCAGGCAAAATAAAGCCCCGGCATGTCTGCCGGGGCCAGATATGGGGGTGATCAGATCTGCCAGGTTTGCGAAACCTTGGCTCACCCGCAGTTGCACTGCGGGCCGCGGTCGGCAGTTCAACTGCCAACCGAACTTGTGTGCAATCACCAGTTACTCAGGGTTGATACACGACGGTGAGGATGACAAAGACCTCTTCGCCGGCGGCGTTGCTGGCGATGACTTCGAGAACGTTCACCCCTAGCAGCAGCGCGGCCGGCAGGCTGAATCGGCCTTCGTCGTTGGCGAAGCCGACAGCGTCGTTGACGCTGACGAGCGCCCCTGGCTGCGTCTGGCCGACGACCAGCCACGGCGAGGCGCTCACCGTCTCTCCATCGCGCGGCGTGTCGATGGTCAGTGGAAAGATCGACGCCGGCGTCGGCGTGGTCGAGACGGCGAGCGTCGGCGGAATCTCCGGCACGATGATCGTCGGCGGCGGCAGTGTGGGCTGCGCGGGCAGCGGAGTCGCCACGTCGGCGTTCACCGGAGTGGGCGAGGGGCTGGGGATCGGAGTCTCAGCCGGCTCGCCGGGTGACGGTGTCGTCATCCCCGCCAGCGGGTCGATACGCACCGGCGGCACGAGCGTTACGAGAATCTCGGGCGTGACCTTTGGATCGGGCAGGCCCGGAATCAGGCGCGACAGCGTGCCGTTCGAGTAGAGCAGATAGACAATCAAAATGACCAACACGACGATCAGCAGTGTTCTCATTCCCGCCTCCGGCGCCGCGAGCGCGGCTGCATCGCGCGCTCCGGCGCGAAGCGTATTATATCGCGCCGCGCCGTGTTGACCCCCGGTGCAATTGGCATACAATGGGCGCCGCCGGAGGGAGCCCCATGCACATCGTCCATATCGCCGCCGCCGAGGGCCGCCGCGTGAAGCAGTTTCTCGACTTGCCGTCTCGCCTGTATCGCGATACGCCTCAGTGGGTGCCGCCGCTGTCGTCCGACGCGCGCCGCGTTTTCGATCGAAAACGCTATGCGTTCTACCGCCACTCGGAAGCGGCGTTCTTCCTGGCAATGGATGGCGAGCGCGCCGCCGGGCGCATCGCCGCCATCGACAATCGGCTGTACAACGAGTTCAACAAAGAGCGCACGGCGTTCTTCTACCTGTTCGAGTGCGAGGAGAATCGGGCGGCGTCACAGTCGCTGTTCGACGCGGCGTTCGACTGGGCGCGCTCGCGCGGCCTGGACGAAGTGATCGGCCCCAAGGGATTCACCGCGCTCGACGGCATGGGGCTGCTGGTCAAGGGCTTCGAGCACCGGCCGGCGTTTGGCATCCCGTACAACCTGCCCTACTACCCGGCGCTGGTCGAGGCGGCCGGATTCGAGCCCAGGGGCGACGTGGTGTCGGGTTATCTCAACACGAAGATGCCGTTCCCGGAGAAGATTCATCAAGTCGCCGAGATCGTTCAGAAACGGCGCGGGCTGCGTGTGGCGCGCTTCAAGTCGCGGCGCGACCTGCTCGCGCTGCTGCCCAGGCTGCAGGAGATGTACAACGACTCGCTGGGTGGCACGACCGGCAACACACCGCTCACCGACGCCGACATGCAAGCGCTGGTCAATCAGCTCTATTGGTTTGCCGATCCGAGACTGATCAAGATCGTGATGAAGGGCGAGGAACCGGTCGGGTTCTCGCTAGCCTATCCCGACATCTCGGCGGCGATGCAGCGCACCCAGGGACGATTATTCCCCTTCGGCTGGATCGACATGTGGCTCGAGCTCAGACGGACGAAGTGGGTGAATCTCAACGGCGCAGGGATCGTCGAGAAGTATCGGGGGCTGGGCGGCACGGCGCTGCTGTTCAGCGAGATGCACAAGAGCGTCGTCGAGGGTGGCTTCGAGCACGCCGACATCGTGCAGATCGGTGTGGACAACGAGAAGATGCAGCGCGAGCTGCGCGACCTGGGGATCGATTTCTACAAAACGCACCGATTGTATCGGAGAGCGATATGATCTTATCTCAATCTCTACTGCTCACGGCCATAAACTGCGCCTCTTGGTCATTCCCGCACGCTTTAGGCGGGAATCCAGCAACCCTATCGGCATAGAGTACCCATCGTCGAACTGGATGCCCGACAACAGCATTCGGGCATGACCGTGGCCGTCACAGTAACGCTCACAAAAGCGCAAATTGTGCCCGAGCTGAGTATCTATAGCGCGCAACGCGCAGGGCGGGGAAGAGGGAGTCTGCTACTGCCACACGATCGTCACCGGATCGCTTTCGGGACTGAGCGGGCCGATGACGTTGCCGGCCGCGTCCACCTTCACGACCGTCACCGTCCACGCAAACTCGCCCCTCGCGCCGTCGGGCACGGCGTAGTAACGCCAGGGATCGGGCGTGAAGTAGCTATCCACGACGGCGCCATTCAGGTACAGGCGCATCCAATAGCGCTCGTCGGCCTGAATAGACGCGTCGCGCAGCACCCAGCGGAACTCAACCGTTTCACCGGCATAGTAGCGAGACCCTCCCGGCGGCTTCAGCGGTTCAACCTTACCATAGACGATTGACACAGGCGGAGCCGTGCTCGTCGCCGTTGGCGCTTGCGCAGGAACCGCCGAGGCAGCCCGGCGAGCGGACGTCGCCGTCGGCGTCGGGGTGGCGGTCTCCGTAGGGAGGGACGTAGGGGAAGGTGTGTAGGTGAACGTCGGGATCGGCGTGCGCGTCGGCGCAAGCGTCGCCGTCGCTGCAGGGATCAGCTCGGCTCCCGGCTGGACGCCGCTCAATATCAGCGCCATCACCAACCCGCCGATGCCGAACACGACCGCGAACGCGAGCACGCCGTAGACGGCGGAGGACAACGAGCCGCGCACGGGCACCGCCCGCCAGGCGCCCGGGTTGACCCGGTTGATAGCGCGCACGAGCACGGCAAAATCGGCCTCGCCCCGCAGCTTGCCGACGAGCGCGGAGGCTTTAGCCGTCTGCGTGTCGCCGGGCAGCGTCACCTCCAGATATCCGATTTCGCTGCAGACTCGAGCGAACTGCTCGGCTGTCAGCCGATTCAGCGCGCGCACCGTGTCTTTGGGCGTCGGCTTTGAGGCGCCCGCCATGAACGATCCCCCTGGGAGCTTCCCCGCGCGTTCATTTTACCTGTCTTGCCCCTCAGCGCAACCCGAAATGAAAGACTTCGGAAGCTGTCCATGACTTCCGAAGTCTGCGTTCCAGACGGTGTCATGACAGAATCGCCGCGTCAGGCGAAGAAGCCCACGGCGAGCGTGCGCGGCCCGGCGTGCGTCGTGATCGACGCGCCCGCGCCGTAGATCGGGATGTGCTCGATGCCCAGCGCCGACTTGAGATCACCGGCTAGCCGCTGCGCCTCGTCGAGATCGTCAGCATGCATGACGCACAGGTGCGCACTGGACGAGCGGGGGCACTGCTCGATCGCCAGATCCTTCAGCCGCTCGAAGGCGCGGCGATGCGTTCGCACTTTCTCCTTTGCCTCGACGTGGCCGTTCTTGATCTCGAGGATCGGTTTGATCTGCAGCGTGCTGCTGATCAGCGCCGATGCCCCGCCGATGCGCCCGCCCTTGTGCAGATACTCCAGCGTGGCGACGAGGAAGTAAACGCGCCCGCGCGGGATCATGGCCTGTAGGCGGTTCACGATCTCGTCGACCTCGACGCCGCTCTCGGCCCACTCGACCGCCAGCATGACCAGCGTCGCCAGGTTGCCCGCGACCGTGCGCGTGTCGATGACGCGGATGTCGGCATCGGGAAACGAATCGCCTTTCGCCGTCAGCGCCGACTGCACCGTGGCGCTCACGTCGAGCGAAGGATGAATGGAAAGGATCGTCTGCGCTTCGGTCAGCAGATGCGCGTACACGTCGACGAAAGCGCCCGGCGGCGGCGCGGAGGTTTTCGGCAACTGGCCGGATGACTTCAGGCGCCGGATGAAGTCGCCGTAACTCAGCTCGACGTCTTCTAGAAAGGCTGCCTCTCCGAAACGCACGATCTGCGGAATGACCTCGATCGAATGCGCGGCGACGAATTCCGGGGGCAGGACCGCCGTGGTATCGGTGACGACGCGAATTCTGGAAGGCACTACTGACACTATTCGACTTTCTCGACGACGATGGTGCATTCGGCGACCAGCGCGGCGATCGCGCCGATGGCCGCCCACACCGGCGCCAGCGCGATGCCGATCACGCCCAGCGTCAGAGGGATTTCGACTAGCGTCTTGTCGCCCTGCCGGATGACGATGCGGCGGATGTTGCCCTCGCTGACCAGTCGCTTGATCTCGCTCAGCAACTGCTCCCCCGTGACCTTGAACTCTTCTCTGCGGTATTGGTCCTTCTCTTCAGACGCTGCAGATGGCTCGTCCATGTCGTTTGCCTCCGTTTCTTTTTGCGGCCTCGACTACATGACCGTGATCGTCGCCGCGCCGCCCTCGATGCCCAGATCGGTGCGGTTGGGGTTGGCGCCGTAGTCGGGCGACTGGTAGGTATTGCTTCCCCACTGGAAGCGCTGCCCGCGCACATTCAGCGTTGCGGCGCCCACATTGGACCGCACACGCAGCGCCATGCCGTCGGGCACGCGCACTTTCACGTCCGCGGCGCCGGCCTTGATCCGCGCCGACACCTGCCCGCTCGCGGGAAGTGTCAAGTCGACCGAGCTGGCTCCCACCTCGACGCTGAGAGCGGTCACCTTCACATCGCGCAGGTCGATCCCGGCCTTGCTCGCGCCGGTGCGCACGTCCAGCGCCACCGGCACGTCGCGATGGATCGCCATCGACCAGCGGTACGGGGCGCCCCACTTGCCGGGCCACATCCAGAACCACCAGTCGCGATCTTCTCGTAAGCGCACGTCGAGGCGATCGTCTACGCGGCGCACGTCTGAGATCACGCCGCCGTCCGACGTGCTGCTGACCAACACGGCCGGATCATCCGACGGGCCGATGCGCAGCTCGCCCGCGCCGTGATTCACCTCAATGCGCGCCTGGCGCGCCCCCTCCAGGGGGACCGAGTTCGACACCGCAGCAGGGGCCTCGCGGCGCACGAGGCTGCCGAGCAGCAGCCAGCCGCCCAGTCCAATGAGCAACAAGGGAAAGATCACGTCCCAGCCGGCTCTCAGGATACCGAAATTTCGCAGCAGAAAGATCACGCCCAGCGCGATGAGGATTACCGCCCAGAAAACTGCTCCACTTCTCCAGCGCATAAAATGCCTCCTTACCGTTGGAAACCCGATTCGGCGCATTCGAGTTTACACCTGACGCGAGCGCGTGTGAACCGTCCTCCGCCCGAGTTTGCTACGTCGCAAGTCTGAACTCCGTCGTAATCCGGCGCCTTGAGAACACCAACACGCGGCGTACTTCCGTAAAGTACGTCGCACAGGTCAGGGCATCAGGCAGTTTATCGCAGCTACTTGACTTGCATGTTGCGTAGCAGTTCGGCCGCCTCGTCGTCGAGCAGGTCCATGGCCCTGGGATCGGCTGTCTTCGGTCGCCTTTCCGCGAGCATCTGCGGCGTAACCTTGTCGGTCGGCTCCACCCGGCCGAAGAGCCTGGCGGCGGCGCGATGCCAGCCGTGAAACGATCGCACCGGCTGCATATACATCAAGACGCACGCGCCGTGAGCCACGCTCAATCCTAGCTCTTTGCCCAGGGCAAGCGCTTCAGGCGACTCGGCGCCCTGCTGCAGCCAGACGTTGCGAACGCCCACATCGGCGGCGTCGCGCAGCACAGGCGCGACCTTGTCGGGGGGCAGGCTGACGAGCACCCCGTCCGGCGTGCGCGGCAGATCGCGCAGCGAAGCGTAGCACGTGTCACCTTCGAGCGTTTGAGCCGTAGGATGCACGGCAAGCACGTCGTAGCCGCGTTTCTTCAAGTCGCGGTAGGCCATGTTGCCGAACTTCTTGCCCGCGCGCGACGCGCCGACTACGGCAATGGTCTGGCAGTGAACGAAATCCCGTATTCCTTGATTCATTCGGCACCTCCGATGCGAGCCCCAAACGTCTCTCAGAGCCTATTTGAAAATGCTCTCCAACGGCGTCCCTTCGGCTTCCCCTTCGACTGTGCTCCCCGCTCCCTTCGGTCGAAGACTTCGCAAGGCAAGCCCCAGGGCATGCCTCACGGCTGGCAACGCCCGCGCGGACGCGGGCTATCAGCAATTTTCAAATGCGCTCTTACAGCGTACTACGGAAGGCAACGCTGCGGTAGTGCCATACCTCACTAGATGCCGCGCGGGCCATCACCGCTGCTCGATCGGCACGTATTTCAACCCACGAGGGCCTACGTATTCCGACGATGGCCGGATCAGGCGGTTGTTCGCCAACTGCTCCAAAACGTGCGCCGTCCAGCCGCCGACGCGCCCGGCGGCGAACATCGCCGAGAACTGGTCGGGGCGCAAACCGACGCTCTGCAGAACCAGCGCCGTGTAGAACTCGACGTTGGTCTTGAGATTGCGGTCCGGCCTGTGCTCTTCGAGAAGACGCAAGATGATCTGCTCGACCTGCGTCGCCATTTCGAACAATGCCCTGTCGCCGCCGCCGGCCGCGTTCATCTCACGGACGGCGCGGCTCAGCACGTCGGCGCGCGGATCGCGCACCCGGTAGACACGGTGCCCGAAGCCCATGATGCGCCGGCCTTGGGTTAGCTCGCCGCGCACCCACTCCTCGGCCCGGTCTACCGATCCGATCTCGACCAGCATATCCAGCACCGGGCCGGGCGCGCCGCCGTGCAGCGGCCCCTTGAGCGCGCCGATCGCGCCGGTGACGGCCGAGACCATGTCGGACTGCGTCGAGGCGATGACGCGCGCGGTGAACGTGCTGGCGTTCATACCGTGATCGATCACCGTCGTCCAGTAGGTATCGAGCGCGCGAGCCGCGTGCAGGTCGGGGTCTTTGCCGTCCAGCATGTACAGGAAGTTCGCCGCTGGGGGCAGGTCGGCGCGCGGAGGGATCGGATCGAGCCCGCGCCGGGCGCGATCGTGCGCGGCGATAATGGCCGGCACACGGGCGGTCAGCGCCTTGGCGCGCCGCAGATTGGCCGCCAGCGACTCGTCTTTCGCATTCGGATCGTCCAGCGAAAGCGCCGCCACGGACATGCGCAGGGCGTCCATCGGCGGCGCGTCTTTAGCGGCCTTGAGGGTCGAGTGCACGAGCGGCGGCAAGGGTCGCAGCGCAGCCATCTCCTGGTGCAGCGCATCGAGCTGGGAGCGGTTGGGCAGGCCGGCCTTGTTTTCGAGCGCCAGGCGCCACAGCACGAAACAGGCTTCTTCGAACGTGGCGCGACCGGCCAGCTCTTCCAACGCGTAGCCGCCGATGATCAGCTCGCCGGCCAGGCCATCGACGTGGCTGATGCGCGTTTCGGCGGCGACGACGCCTTCGAGGCCCCGCACCGAGGTTAGAGGTGCTGTGGTCATCTCGCCTCCTGCGAAAATGAAGCGGACGAAACGGGTATCGAGTCGGAAATGATCGGGTACGAGATGAAGTATACCAAACGCGGATCGAATTGTCGAATGTCGTCACACACTGTGTGCACGCAAAACATGTCAGGTGGCTCACCGCCCGCGTCCCCGCGGGCGGCCAACCGCGAGGACGCGGCTTGGCGAGCACTGTAACGACTGACAACATTTGCGTGCACACTGTTTCGTTCGGGTCTTGACATAGAACTAATGTTCCTCTATAATGCAGTCACGCTTTGGGAAATCATTTGGGATACTTGGGATTTCCTGCGGAGGTGAATGATGAGCCTGTCTACCCGTCAGCAAGCGATGCTCGAATTCATCCAGCGCTTCACACACGATCACCGTTATCCTCCGACGATCCGGGAAATTGGTCAAGATGTCGGCATCTCGTCGACCTCGGTCGTCAACTACAATCTGAACATTCTGGAGCGCGAAGGGCTGATCGAGCGCGACAAGGAAGTCTCTCGCGGGATCAAGCTGATCGGCGCGCTGGCGCAGGCGCTCGATCCGCGCAGCCTGGTGAGCGTGCCCCTGCTCGGCCGCATCGCCGCCGGCGAGCCGATCCCTGTGCCGTCGTCCGACTTCGCGACGATGGGCGACGAGACAATCGAGCTCACGCGCGGTCTGCTGCCCACCGACATGACCGGCATCTACGCGCTCCAGGTGCGCGGCACGTCGATGGTCGATGCCATGATCGGCGACGGCGACATCGTCGTGATGAGACACCAGAACACGGCGCGCAACGGCGAGCTGGTCGCCGTGTGGCTGCGCGATCAGGGAGAGACGACGCTCAAGCGCTTCTACCTGGAAAACGGGCGCGTCCGGCTCCAGCCGGAGAATCCGACGATGAAGCCGATTTACCAGGATCCGGCGAACGTCGAGATACAGGGCAAGGTCGTGCTGGTCGTGCGGCGACCGGAGTGACGCCCGGCGCACACGTAGGCCCCGGCTGTCAAGCTGGGGCTATTATTTTGGACACCACCGCAACGGCTGGTCTCAGTAGATCACAGATCGCTCGTAGCGGATTGTCAAATCCGCCACATTCCGCTGGATTTGGCAATCCAGCGGGAGCAAATTGTGATCTACTGAGTCTGTCAGTGCCGCCCTTTATGAACAGGCTGGTGATTATCCACAAGTCCGTTCGTCCGCAGTTGCACGGCAAATGCCAGGCGACAGTGCAACTGTCGCTCCAACAAAGGAGACGCTATCATGAAGATACAACTCGCCAGTGTCCTTGTAGACGACCCCATCAAGGCCTTCAAGTTTTACACGGAGGTCCTGGGCTTCATCGAAAGGGTGTACATGCCTGAAGCGCGGCTGGCAATTGTTGCATCACCCGAGGAGCCAGGGGGTACCGGGTTGCTGCTTGAGCCAAACGACAACCCCATCGCCCGGACCTTCCAGGAAGGTGTCTATCAGCAGGGGCTACCCATCATCGTATTCGGGGTTGAGGATATTCAGAAAGAGTACGAAAGACTGAAGAAGCTGGGGGTGATGTTTCGTTCGGAGCCAACACGACAGGGGCCGTTCCTCGTCGCTGACCTTGAGGATACGTGCGGCAACATTGTACAGATTTCCCAGCTTGCTCTGGCGTAGTCACCGCTGCCAGTGAGGCTGCCCGGCGATAGGTGGTCAGATGTGCGTTGACACCTATCGCCGGGGCTTGTACACCAATCAGGGTAGGAACAGCCTGCTGCGGCTCAAGACATTCCTCAGAAAATGAGGCGGTTGGCGAGAAGTGAAGGCCTGATTTCAAGGCCATTACTTTTCGTCTCCATTCGCGACTTATTCAAGTGACGCACACAGAACCTGGTTGGGGCAAGATTCAATGACAACGTCCTCATTCGCACCTGCGAAAACCAGCAATCTGACAGCCCGACTGGCGGTGTCAGTCCATTGGAAGACAGTAGCCGGCGCGATTGCCCTGTTCGTGCTCTTCGCCGTGCTCTTCACAATCGTTCAGTTTGCCACGCCCGCGCTGGCCGGCAACGACGGCTACTACCATATGAAAATGGGGCTGCTCGTGCGCGAGCAAGGGCTTAAGCCGCCATTCGTGTGGCTGCCTCTGACCATCCTCAATCGCGAGGCATTTTACGACCACCATCTGCTTTATCACGCCTACCTGTCGCTATTCGCGTTCGGCGATTCGGGCGATGCGCTGACGCTCGGCGGCAAGATCGCCAGCGTGATCATGCCGGCCCTGGCCTTCGTCGCGATCTGGTGGCTTCTGCACGGCCAGGGAGTGCGCTGGGCATCTCTCTGGACGCTCGGATTATTCGCCGTGTCCGAAGCGTTCCTGTACCGGATGAGCATGCCGAGGGCGCAGTCAGCCTCGCTGCTTCTCCTCGCGCTCGGCCTGCATTGGATGCTCCACCGGCGCTACCGATGGCTGATTCCGCTTGGTTTCATGTATGTCTGGCTGTACAACGGCTTTCCCCTCCTGATCCTGCTGGCCGCGATCTACATCGTCGCGACGGTCGCGACGGAGCGGCGCGTCGAGTGGCGGGCGATCGCGTATCCGGCGCTCGGCATCGGGCTGGGGTTGATCGTCAATCCATACTTTCCGCAAAACGTCGCCTTCATCTTGAACCATCTCGCGCCGAAGATCGGCGAGTCGGCCACGCCGGTCGGCAACGAGTGGTATCCGTATGAAACCTGGACGCTCGTCGAGAACTCCGGCTTCGCGCTGGCGGCATTCGTGCTGGGCGCGCTGGCGCTCGGCTGGCGCGGCAGGCGCATCGACCGGCCGACGCTGACGGCGTTCCTGTTGAGCGTCGTGTTCGGCCTGATGTTGTTCAAGTCGCGCCGCTTCGTCGAATACTTCCCGGCCTTCACGCTGGTTTTCGCCGCGCTGGCCATCACCCCGATTCTCGATAGCCTCCGTAGATCATCATTGGGTAGTGACGACTTCAGTCGTTCGGGCGAAACAGCGACTGAAGTCGCCACTACAAGTCGAATCCGTGATCGCTTGAGCCTGCTGGCCAGGCGGAACCGATGGTGGGTTCCGATCGCATTCGCCGCCGTGCTGATCGCGCCGCTGGCCATCACGCTCGCACAGGCACGCGAGGCGATGACGCGCTCCAGGCCGCCGGACCAATACGCCGCCGCGTCAGCCTGGCTGAAGGAGAACAGGCCGCCGGGCAGCATGGTCTTTCAGACCGACTGGGACGACTTCACCCGGTTGTTTTTCTACAACACTTCCAACCTGTACACCATCGGCCTCGATCCGACGTATATGCAGCTGGCCGACGCCGGCCTGTACGACGAGTGGGTCAGGATCAGCAAAGGCAAGGTCGATCATCCCAGCGACGCGATTCGTTCTCGATTCGGCGGCGAGGTCGTGATGTCGGACCTCAATCACGACGGCTTCCTCGAAAAGGCCGTGGACGATCCCGGCCTGAAGGAAGTGTACCGCGACGAGTACGCAGTGATTTTCGAAGTCACCCCTTGAACGCGCCATGCGCCGTGACCAGGTGACCGGTACTGCCGAAAAGTGCCGGTCACCTTTCTTTTCCTCACCCGTTACTTTTCTGCGCCTCCGGCGACTTTGTAGGCGTAGCTGAAAATCACCGCAATAGCAAGGAGACATCATTCATGAAACGCAGCAACTCCTCTCGTCTGTGGACGGCGGCTTTGGCCGTGGCGCTGGCAGCAGCGCTGGCGATGCTCGGCGCGGCGTGCGCGCCGTCGGCTTCATCACCCGCACCAGGGCAGGCTCAAAGCCCTGGCGCAGCCGAAGCGACCGTGGAGAAGCCCGAGGCGGGCGAGGATACGCCCGATTCGCCTGAGGTGGAGCCGGAGATCGAGTTCTTCGGCGCTATCGAGTCGATCGGCGCGGATGCCTGGACGATCGATGGACAGACGGTAAGACTGACCGAGCAGACTCGGATCAAGGATGCCGCCGAGTTGCATGACCGCGTGCGCGTGCACGCCCGCGTGATGGCCGATGGGGCTCTCGTGGCGCGCGAGATCGAGCGGGCGAGCGACGACATGCCCGGCCGGCAAGGCGCGCAGATCGAGTTCACGGGCGCGGTCGAGGCCATGGACGCCGCCGCCTGGACGGTCGACGGCCAGAGCGTCGCCATCACGGCGCACACCGAGATCGAAGGCGGCATTGAGGCCGGCGATCTCGTCAAGGTGCACGCGCTGGTCGGCGCCGGTGGCTCGCTCACCGCCCGCGAGATCGAGCTGGCCGGCGAGGGCGAGCCGGCCATCCCGGGCGTGGAAGTCGAGTTCCGTGGCGCGCTCGAAACGATGGGCGCCGACGCCTGGACGATCGGCGGCCTGACGTTCCGTGTGACGGCAGCGACCGAGATCGAGGGTGACATCGAGGTGGGCGACTTCGTCAAGGCACACGCGCGGCGGCAGAGCGACGGCTCGCTGTGGGCGCGTGAGATCGAGCGCGAAGAGGAGCAGCGCCGCGAGGGCGTCGAAGTCGAGTTCTCAGGCACGCTCGAGGCGATGGGCGCCGACGCCTGGACGATCGACGGCATGACCGTTCACGTCACGGCGCAGACCGAGATCGAGGACGGCATCAACGTGGGCGACTTCGTCGAGGTGCACGCGCAGGTCGAAGCCGATGGCTCGCTCGTCGCCCGCGAGATCAGGCCGGACGAAAGCGGCTCCGGCGACGTCGAGAACGATAACGACGACAACGGTAACGCCAACGGCAACGGCGACGACAATCAGAACGGCAACAACAACGACAACGGTAACGACGACAATCAGAACGATAACGAGAACGGCGACAACGGTAACGACAATCAGAACGCCAACGAGAACGACGACGACAACCAGAACGGTAATGACAACGGCAATGATAACGGCGGTGACGACAACGGTAACGGCGACAACGGCAACGACAATGACGACGGCGGAGGTAACGACAACGGCGACGACGACAACGAGAACGGCAACGACAACGGCGACAATGGAAACGGGTGAGCGCGCGTAAGCTAAAGAGGGCGTGGCATAGCGGGCCGGGATAGCCTGTACGTCCCGGCTCGCTCTCCACCTGAGAGCCTGTCTTAAAACGCTCCCCAACCGCGTCCTCGCGGTTGGCCACGCCCGCGAGGACGCGGGCTTTCAGCGAGTTTTAAGACGCTCTCTGAGGCGTCTGAGAGAAGGGTTGTATAATGCACGGGCCGGCATATGCGCCGCTGCTTCACCGGCCGGCACCTTGGGGGACCCTCACCGTGCAAGACGAGTTTGCTCTGCTGGCCCGCGCGCGAAAACTCGAAGCGGACGCGCTGTCTCAAGTTCACGATATGTACTACGCGCCGATCTTCCGCTACGTGGCTTTCCGCGTCGGCGATCGCACGGTCGCCGAGGACCTCACCAGTGAGGTGTTCACCCGCCTGCTGGGCGCGCTGCGCGACCGGACTGCGCCGCAGAACACGCTGCGCGGGTGGCTGTACGGCGTGGCCGCCCGCGTCGTCAGCGACTACTTTCGCAAGCGTTATCGCGCGCCGGAAGTCGAGCTGGACGAGTCGCTCGTGAGCCGGGAGGCCGGTCCCGCCGAGGCCGTCGAGGCCATGCTGACGCGCGAGGACCTGAAGCAGGCCATCGCCGGGCTGACCGAAGAGCAGCAGAACGTGCTGGCGCTGCGATTCGGGTACGACATGCCGATACAGGAAGTGGCTCGCACGCTGGGCAAGACCGAGGGGGCCGTGAAGCAGCTTCAGGCTCGCGCTATCGCCGCGCTGGCGCGGCGATTGTCGCCGGCGATGGTGGAGTGAGATGGACAGCGCACTGGAAGCCAAACTGATCGAATGTCTGGGCGCGCTGGAGAGCGGCGCATCGCTCGAGCAGGCGCTGTCTCGCTTCCCGGAAGACGCCGAGCGGCTGCGGCCGATGCTCGCCGTGGCCGCCGCGCTCCCCGCGCTGCGCTTGGAGCCTTCTCAGGAGGTGAAGGCGAAATCACGCCAGGCATTCCTGGCGCGGGCGGCTTCCGTATCGGGCATGGCCGGGTCGCGCCGCACGCTCCTGGCGCGCCCCCTGGCCGCCTTCGCTTCGCTGGCGATCGCGCTCGTCATCGTCGGCGGCGTCGCCGTCACCGCTTCGGCGTCCGCACTGCCGGGCGATCCATTGTACGGCGTGAAGCGCACAGTGGAAAACGCACTGCTGTCAATCTCGTCCGATCCCGCGACATTGGCTGCGCAGTTCGAGCGGGAGCGCGTCGACGAGGTCGTGGCGCTGCTCGCCGCCGGCCGCGAAGCAGAAGTCGAGTTCAGCGGCGTCATCGAATCGATTCAGCCCAATGTCTGGGTGGTGTCGGGCGTGCCCGTGGCGATCGATGGCCGCACGGGAGTGGAAGGCGATCCGCAAATCGGACGGCGCGCACAGGTGCGTGGCCGAACGAGGAACGGTCTGTTGGTCGCCGCGTCGATCGTCGTCGAGGCGGGCGCCGAGCCTGCGCCGGAGCCGACGGTTGAGCCAACGCCTGAGCCGTCGGCGACGCCGGCGCCGCAGAACACGCCCACGCCGACGCCCGCGCTGCGCGTGACGCATATCCCTGCGCCCAGCCCTTCGCCGGTAGCTACGCGCCATCCGACAGCGACTCCCGAACCGTCCGAGATCCGGTTCCAGGGCGTCGTCGAGCAGGCCGACGCTCAATCATGGACGATCAGCGGGCTCGTGGTCGAGGTAAACGCGGCGACCGAATTCGTCAACGACCCTACCGTGGGCAGCCGGGTCGAGGTGCGCGCGCTCAGCTATCCGGACGGGCGGCTCGTCGCGCTGCGCATCGAGCGCATCGACGGCGGAGGAGACGACAACGGCAACACCAACGGCAACGAGAACGACAACCAAAACGAGAACGACAATTTGAACGATAACGACAACTCGAACGATAATGGAAACGGCAACGATAATGACAATAATTCGAACGACAACGGGAACGGCAACTCGAACGACAATGACGGCAATTCAAACGACAATGACAACGGGAATTCCAACGACAACTGAGGCGCGCTGTTCTTCGGGACGCCGCTGAAGGGAACGGACGTGAGAGCGCGCGTGAGTCGATGAAACGAGCGCTGAGACTTATCGTCCAATTGAATACCGCAGTTCAAACAGGGGAGGTGAGCGCCGATCGCGCTCATCTCCCTGCTGCGTGAAGGCGATGGCGACTTAAGCAACCTGCACGCGGCGCCCGGGTACCTTGATCAATAACGTTGCGCTTAGCAGGATACTTACAGTGCTGAGACAGGCGAGCAAGGTATAGCCCAGCCACTCGCCAGGAAGAGCGTTGTTGAAGTGATCGATCAGTGGCCCCTCGAGCCTTGACAACGCGCCTGCTCCTGCCGTCGCCAGATTCGTCAGCCCCAGGAACTTGCCCGCCTCTTCAGCAGGCGCCAGTTCCGTCGCCAAAGCCCAGTTCGCTGTGACGAACATGCCGACGCTGGTCCCCAGCACAATGCCGTACAGTATGAGTTCCGTCGGGGTGCGAGCGGCTAACAGCAGCGGTGCGCCGACCACACCCACGACGCCAGCAACAATCTGTGTTTGTCGGCGTCCCCATCGATCACACAGCCAGCCGGCGATGAGCGCAAAGGCCATCACGGCGACGGCGATGGCTGCCGTCAAGTCGCCAGTGACCTGAGCCGGATTCGGCACGTTCATCCTGTCCCGCACATAATATTGGGCAAAGGCCTGAATGCCCTCAATCGCAAACAGGTAAAAGAAGCGCGAGCCGAGCAACCACCAGTAGCCGCGATGTGCGCGCCAATCGATGTGGAATGTCTCGCGCCACACGTCTGCCCGGGAGCGGGTTGGCGCGTGCCGCGGGCTGCTCGCTTCCTCGTGAGCGCCGGCGATCGTGATCAAGGCGCTGACCGCCAGGACCAGCATTAACACCAGTATGGCGGCGACGGGCGGCGTTTCGTCAGATGTGAATAGTCTTCCGATGACTAGCGCACCCGTCATCAGTCCGAGCAGCACCACCACGTTTTGCAGCCCACTGGCCAGGCCGCGTTGCGACATCGGCACGCGATCGGGCAGAAGTCCCTGCAGCGAGCCGTGTGCCACGTTGGAGCTGATTTGCAGGCCAAGATAGCCCGCAAACAGCATTCCCAATCCGCCCGCCCAACCCAGCAGAACCAGGAAGAGAAAATCCGCTACCGTGCCAATCGCAATCAACGGACGGCGCCGTCCCCAACGCGAGGTCCAGCCGTCGCTCAGCGCGCCTGAGATAGGCTGGACAATCAGCGCAATGAGCAGACCGACAAATGTGAGTGTTCCTAGGTAGCTATTCTTCTGCGAGTCCGGCACGAAGTTAAGCAAGTGTGCCGGCAGAATGATAATACTCAGACCGGTCCACAGGAACGTCAGGCCGAACCAGTAGGCACTAAGCACCAAGAGGTATCGGACGGTGACGTGGCGCACTACCCCCACACCTCCACACTTTGGTACCTCAATGACCCGGCATATCGACCGGAAACAGATCTTCACCGGCCAGCGTGTTCAATATCAATTGGGCGCCCCAGGCCATCCACGCGCGTGTGTTGGTGAAATGGGAAGCACGGCTGAAGATGTTGCTCACCAGTTTGCGGGCTGCACTTGACTCAAACATCAGCCGATAGACAAGCGCCCACACGCCGAACTCCATCAGGTCACTCGTCACGTCTTCGACCTGCCAGGCCCGGGCCAGATCGGCCAGCTCGGTCGGAGCGTCAGGAGCGGCAAGCAGTTCGTTCACGTCTTCTACGGCGACTTGCCTGAGGCGGGCTAACAGGTCAGCCAGTGCACGCTGGACGGATTCATCGGCACATGCCAACATCGGCCGGATTAAACGCAGTGCCAGGCGGGGCTGACTAAATAGTCCCTGCGCAAGCACGCGCATGTCGTACAGGTAGTCAAGGATGAAGGCCACGTTGCCCGTTTCGATCTGTCTGATGACGGTTGCCCAGACCAGCCCTTCCTCGACCCGCAGCCCGGCGATCTCGCGTGCCCTGAAGTAGCCGGCGAGTGTCTGCGCCGGTCGAACCAGGCGCTGGGGTGGGACCAGCCGGGTGGCTCGATACGACTCGTGCCAGTGCGGATAGCTGTCAATGACGCTGCTTATGCATCGGTCGAAGGCAGCCCAGAGTTCGAGATCAGGATGGGGTTCACGTTCGACAATCACGCCTGCCGCCCAGTTGGCGAAGATAGCCCACGGCTGAGGTGGCTGTGTCTCGCACGCTTCCTGAAGCAGGTTGATGAGAACCGCTCTGGCCTCCGATTCGCCGCGCATGATGCGCACCGATAATGGCATCGTCGTAAACCACGTCGCCAGATAGGTGCCGGTATTCAACGAGGGAAAAACATGCTCGCGCGCCGCAGCGAGACCTGGCCACGGTGCCTCGTGATCCAGAAGCAGAGCTATCGCTTCGAGGTGCTGCCATTGCTCTGGAGGCAGGCGAAAGACGCTATCAAAGCTGCCATCTACGCCATTGTCGCGGACGCGCTGTTCCCACATACTTACCAGCCACCCGATCACACCCCGTAGAAGCAGGGTGCGCCAGGGCCATCCGAACACCCGCCGGATGACAGCGCGTATTTGTGAGTCAACGAGTGCCTTCGCCTCGGCCGGTTGATCGACCTCGAATAGAAAGACGCTTACCAGTTGCAGAAATGCCAGGCAGGCTGCTAGGTTGGGCAGACCCAATCGCCCGGTTACATGTTGGCTGATTTCGGCAAGGATGCGTTGCCCGGCGGCGCGATCGGCGCGCCACAGCGCCAGTACCTTTCCAACGGCGATATGCTGCACTGTTGGACTGCCAGTGAGCAGGGATCGAATAAGCAGGTCATGATCGTCCAGCGCGCCGGCTGCAGCAACGACGGTGCGCTGGATGCGCAGCCATTCCAGTGGTGGTTCTGGCGCCAGCAGTCCGAATCGGCTGAACACCCTGGCCAGGCGCGGCTGGCCGATTGCCCACAGACGTTCCAGACAGGCGCGTGCGGCCTGTGGATGTGACTGCCCCCAATGTTCCAAAGCGCCGATCAGCAAGAGATGGCCTGTTGGTGAAGTCAAACCACGCGCCAGATCAACCAGCCATTCGATAGGCTGCCTGGTTATTTCTTCGGCCAGCAACTGGCGAGCCGGGCTGAATAGAAATGCCGGCGCTGAAGCCAGTTCCAGGTAGAAGCGACGCGCATCAGGCGAAGCGGCGTGTAACCGTCTCAAGCGCTGTCGAGCGAAGTGCTCGTAGAAGCGCTCGTGTGCGAAGCGCAGCGGATCGCTCAATCGGGCGTTCGTTGTCGCCAGCAAGCCCGCATCGGCCAACCGCGTGAGCGGACCCGGCTCGCCTGGTGTGAGGAGGCGGCGACCGTCGCTGGCGCGCGCGCCGGCTATCTGCTCGGCAGTAATAGCGTTGCTCCAATGTCCCGGCGCAATCATTAGCGGCATCAACTCGTCCTCGAGGAACCGGACGTCGGCGCGCTGGAGACGACCATGCTCAATGAACGAATCGAACAGCAGTTGCACCAACTGGTCATCGTCTACGCGATCGGGCAGGTGTTGACCGGTGTATGCCTGCGCCACCAATCGCAGGGTCAGCGGGTGACGCATTGCCTGCCGGTAACCGTTCAGTTGGTCTATGAACCTACGTAGCCGCCTTGACGACCGGTGTGTCAGGCAGCAGCGACGGGGGCGGGTCACCTCTCGCCGCCGCGGC
>Ga0209342_10000607_pt1 | contig 41756 bp, 27 predicted proteins | sample RifCSP16_2_FD_184023 | JGI IMG/M metagenome (GOLD analysis project Ga0209342, IMG submission 184023) | Soil microbial communities from Rifle, Colorado - Rifle CSP2_sed 16_2 (SPAdes) (version 2) | ecosystem: Environmental > Terrestrial > Deep subsurface > Rock core/Sediment | place: Rifle...
GGAGCCTACTCGCCGCAACGGGTCCGAGAACTGCGGCTGCAATAGCAGGAGTGACAGGGGGACTCGCCTCTGGAGTCCGGAAGCTCTGCTTCCGGGCACAGGCGAAGCCTGTGGTGAGGGGGCGCGGCTGTTGCGGAGCCTGGCCTCAATCCGGAAGCTCCGCTTCCGAGCGCAAGCAGAGCTTGCGCACTCCAGAAGACCGACGACAGAAGGCCGGAGACGGAGCGAAAGACGGCGGACGGAAGACGGGAGACCTGGGATCGCCGCGTACGGGAACAAGGGGAAAGCGAGTCTGGAGTCCGGAAGCTCTGCTTCCGGGCACAGGCGAAGCCTGTGGTGAGGGGGCGCGGCTATTGCGGAGCCTGGCCTCAATCCGGGAGCCCCGCTTCCGAGCGCAAGCAGAGCTTGCGCACTCCAGAAGACCGACGACCGAAGGCCGGAGACGGAGCGAAAGACGGCGGACGGAAGACCGCAGACCGGGGATCGCCGCGTACGGGAGCATGGGGAAAGCGAGTCTGGAGTCCGGAAGCTTTGCTTCCGGGCACAGGCGAAGCCTGTGGTGAGGGGGCGCGGCTGCTGCGGAGCTTGGCCTCCACCCGGAAGCTCCGCTTCCGAGCGCTCCAGACATCCAATTCGGCAATCTGCGGCTAAAAAAGGTGTGTCGAGGGATGGAGGAAAGGACGAGGGAAGACCGACGACAGAAGACCGGAGACCGAACCCCCCGAAGGTCTTCTCCGACGAGCGGCCAGATCAATCGAACATAGAAGTAAGTGCCGACTCAGCCAGCCGCGCCAACTCTCCAGGTTCGGGACTGGTTCGGGTCGGATGAACTGCTTGCGGCGGCTCTGGATCCTGCCACGTCGCTCCAGGCCGTCGCACGGCGAGCCGCGCGGCCACGTACATCGTCCCTAGCATGAAGACTAGAACCAGCAGCCCGATCAGCACTCGCTCCATGTGCCCGCCTCCATCCACATGGGTCCTGTATAGCATCGAAGACTCCGCGTTGCGTGCTCGCTGCGCGCCTTCTCCGACTTGTGCCTCTCGATTCTTGGGAGGCCGGGAACAGTCAGAACAGAACGATCGTCCCCGGGCGGTCTGCCTCCGGTTTCCAATCATATGTTTCAGAAGTAACAGGGGGGTTATCGAGAGGTCAGAGTTTTCGAGGCCTCGGGCTATACGCGCCGCGGTCGTCATCATCGATCCATTGCCCGTACATCTCGAACAGCTCCGCCAGCGCGCGCCGCGGCGTGAAGTCCCTGACCGCCGCCGCGCAGCGCGCCGCCCGTGCTGCCGACGCCGGTAGCGAGAGCACGCTTGCCAGCGTCCAGGCGAAGAGGCGCGGATCACGTGCCGCGACCAGCCCGCCGATCTCCTCCGGCGCGCCGGGACCCAGAACCCCCGATACCTGACCGACGTCGAACGACACCACGGGCGTCCCTGAGGCCAGCGCCTCGAAGACCACTCGCGGCCCGGCCTCGAAGCCGGATGTGCAGGCGAGTGCATCCGAAGCTCGGTAAAGCCCAGCCACCGACTCCCGGTCGGTCGGAGCCAAGAAGTGGACCCGCCCGCCCTGGCCGAGCGACTCGGCTCTGTGACGCATCGCTTCGCGCATCCTGCCGTCTCCCAGGACCACGAGCGCGACCCCTGCCTCGAGCCGGGCCAGCTCGGCGAAAGCCTCGATCATCATGAGCGGGTCCTTCTGGCGTTCGATCCGTCCGACGAATGCGACGAGCTTCGCTCCTCGCTCCAACCCGAGGCGGCTGAGCAACGATTGACGCGCCGACCTGCGCTCCGCCGTGGTGCCGGGGCTGAACAAACGCGGGTCGGCCCAGCCGGGGAGCAAGGCCGCCCGACCGTCGAGCCAGGGGAACCGCCCGGCCACCCAGGCCGGAGTCCGCGGATCGACGGCGACCGCTGCCGCCGCCCGGCGCATTCGCCTGGCCATTAACGCCTGGAACAACCACATGAATCGCCGCCAACGGACGTCACTGGATCGAGAGTCCACCTCTTCCGGATGGTTGTGGAAGAAGTAGACGGCCCTCTGGTGGGAATTGGGCCGTATTCCAAAGCCCGACTCGAAGCGGTGAATCTGGATCACCTTCCCATGCGCGACTGTCCCCTGTCGGCGGCAGGCCAGAACAAAGCGGAGCGCCAGGGGGATGCGCCGCACCATCGTCGGATCGCGGTCGGCCAGCGCAGGAAAGAACCGGATGGACCGATCGCCGAACCTCAGCTCGGTCCACTTCCCCACCGGGCGTTTCACCGGGTCGGCCGAGAGACCGATGACTTCGATCGACCACGAGGGAGGGGCGTACCGCAAGATGCCGTCGATGCAGGTGTCGAACCCTCCCATCCCCTGGTGCCAAGGGTCCATCGGATGAAGGATCGTCAGGTCAACCTGGCGTTCGGATGTGGCGGACGACGATGGAGACATCAACTATGCCGGCGTGGCCGCGGCGCTGCCCGAACCCTCGGGTACATCGAACCAACCGTAGCGCCGTGCGACGTAGCCGGGAGCCCAGGTCACCATCGCCGCGCCGACGAACTCGGCCCCCTTGACGAAGGCGATCGCCAACAGGTATGCCGGAAGGGAGAGACCGCGCGCAGGCAGGGTCGACCGAAGCCTCCAGGCACGCTGATAGGCCCTGATCAGCATGCCGCCGCCGACGAGGAACGGGGCCAGGATCGGCACGCGTGCGGTCCAGGACCACTCGAGCTCGGGGGCTTTCCGGCGTGTCATGACATTAAATGCTCCGATCCGGAACCGTTTCACCCAGAACCGGGGCAGTTGATGCCGGGCGCGCGCCGCCTCGCAGAACCAGGGACGGATGCCGCGATCTTGCAGCTCACCCTGGAGCACGTTGACGGCGCCCCCACCGCCTTTTCCCATGTCGCTCCGGAAGCGGATCGATTCGAACATCTCGCGCCTCAAGGCGAGGTTGTTCCCATAGAGCCAGCGCGTCGGGCCCGAGCCGATCCGTGAGGCAGCCCAATCGCACAAATCCAGAGTCCGACTAAGCGGCCCAAGCTCGTATTGGGTGTTCCCTACGACGACCGGATTCCCAGCTTGAATACAACCGAGCATCTGCTCGAGCCAATCCGGGACGTAGCGCACATCGGAGTCGGCGAAGACGAGGACCTCCCCCTTGGCCAAAGTCATCGCGTGGTTCTTGGTGCGGTAGTAGGTGAGACCCTCTATCCCGACGATCTCGACCTGCGGCAGCGCCTGGCGAATCCATTCGGTTTCTTCCTCCGAGGCTCCGGAATCGATGAGAACCAGGATCTGGCATTGGCGCACCGGATAGGATTGATCGAGGATCGATTGCAGAGATCGCTCGAATACGGCCCGGCTGTGCAGGTCGCGAGCGTTCCAACCCTCGATCGCCAGGGTGACCTTCTCGGGCGGGGGGGTTTCCGAACTAACGGACATGAGTTTCTCCCTTTCGACGTCGGCCGAATCGAATCCCCCTATTCAGGTCCCCATTCGTTATTCTATCAACGCCGGGGCGACTCTGGAGTCCAGAAGCTCTGCTTCTGGGCACAGGCGAAGCCTGTGGTTACTAGACTGCAGCCTTGAAGGGCTCCGGTTCTGATGTGCGGAAGCTCCGCTTCCGAGCGCAAGCAGAGCTTGCGCACTCCACAAATACAGTTCGCATGTCGGAGACCTGCGAGTACCAGATCCACATGGCGGGGGAAACGGGCACGGGAGACCGGATCATCTCCAGGCTCCGGGAGCCTTCGAGGCTCCGGCAGCCTTGTCCTCCGCGCCCTTGAAGAACACAAGGACACCCTCCGCCCCGCTTCGGGTGCAGGCAGGCAGGTCGGAGATCTGCGGCTACCAAACACCCTTTGACGCGCGGTCTGGTAGCCGCACCCTTTATGGGTGCGCCTACGGCTTAGCCTTCCCGGGGGAGCGAGGCTGGAAGAGATCGGATTGGCGAGAGAAATGGGGTTAGTGAGCGGGGATCGGCTGAGGCTCGGGCTCGAACACGTACCCCGAGCCGCGCACGGTCAGGATGTGGATCGGGCTGGAGGGGTCAGGCTCGAGTTTCGTTCGCAGACGGTAGATACATTGCTTCAACAAGCGACTCTCACCAATGTACTCCGGCCCCCAGGCGAAGCTCAGGATGGCATCGGAGCTGAGGACCTTGCCCGAGTTCTTCAACAGATACTTGAGAACCTCGAACTCCTTCGGTGTGAGTTGGATCGCCTGACCGTTCATGAACACCAACCGCCGGCTGGGGTCGGTGAGCATGAGGACGTCCCCCGACGGTTTAAGCACGGGCGGGAGCGAGCCGGCGGTGCGCCGCCGCAGCGACGACGTCAGGCGGGTAACGAGCTCCTGGTAGGCATAGGGCTTGATGATGTAGTCGTCCCCACCCATGCGCAGGCCGCGCACGACGTCTTCCGTCTCATCTTTGGCCGTGACAAACACGATCACGGCCTCCGTCATCTCGCGCAACCGCCGGCAGACCTCGAAACCGTCCATCCCCGGGAGCATGATGTCCAGGATGATCGCATCCGGATGCTCCTTGTAGGCGAGCTTGAGCGCCTGCTCGCCGGTCGTCGCAGTTAGCACATCAAATTTGTCCCGCCGCAGGCTCATCGCCAACAAATCCAGGATCCGGATGTCGTCATCGACGACAAGCACCTGCGTCCGGCCCGGCATCAGCGCTCCTTCTGAACGCAGTTTCCCGTTCACGCCCCCTCCGGTCGAATCGGGTGCGAATCCCCCGAGAGTTGACCCTCTCCCCTCCGTCGCGCCCTTCCGGAGTGCGGCTTCGAGATTCACTTGTGTGGGTCTGGCACGCAGCCCCTGGGTCGAGGACAATCGGGCCCGGCGGCACGCCTTCCCCCACAGGTATGGTACTGGAGTACTGGGGACACGAAAAGTCTAACACACACGCGCGGCGAGTGTCAACGCGGGGCTTGAATCGCCTCAAGATGCCGCGGGATGCCCGGGGTGGCAGCTGATCCTGTGGGCAGTCGAACATGTTCGGTGGACAAACGGGGGGCTTGGATGATTGATCCTATGGCGGGGAGTTACTCGGGATCAGCGGATGCCAGTGTCATATGCGAGTGTAACTTGGGTGTAATTTCCGCCCTCGACGGTCACTTCAACCCGGGGAGCACGGGGGTAGGACCCGTCGGACTCGCCTTGCAGGATGTACGTTCCCGGCGCCAGTGACAACCGGAAAGTGCCGTCCGCCTGACTCACAATGCGTGATACGATCTCCCCGGTCGAGGCAAGCACGGTGATTGTCGCCTGGTACGGCCGATCGGGGCAGGGGTTCTCTGCCGCGACGACAGGACACGTCGGCCCAATCACGACCTCGCCCGCGATTCCGGAGTCACCCAGGCCCGGTGTAGGCTGAGCGTCCGACATGAGTTCCGCCACTAGCAGGCCCAAGAAGTCAGCGATCTTACCTTGGTCCGTTTCCGAAGCGGTCTGGACCCCCATGCCACTAAAGGCGAGCTTTTCGGTGAACATGTCGGCGGACCCCGTAGGCGGAATGGATTGCCATATGAAGGGTGCGTATTCCTCCCTCCAACGCTCGATCTGCGCAGTCGCTTCGGCTGGAACCAGACCTGTCGATTGAGCTGCCCCAACACAACCGTCCTGAAGCCGGTAACCTCCCCGGCTGTCTATCACGAGGCGCTGGCAGATCCCGGCGATCCCCCCCGAGCGTTCCCAGACAACCACGATCTGCAAATTCTTCGGCATGGGTGTCTGGATCGGTTCGACCCGTCGATACACCTCTCCGGCCTCGTCTGTGTGGATTTCGACATCACCTTGCGGCGTGGAGTAGAACAACCTGTATCCAGGTGTGATGACCTGGAGACACATCTCGTTCGCCCTGGCGGCGCCGAGACAGGCGTCCGGCCACTCGACGGCTTGGACCTCGCTTGTCAAGACCGCATCCAAAGGGAGATTCAGCTCGCGGGCCAGTTGCAGCCGCAAGTCTTCAACGAACGACGGCGTGGGCTTACCCACCGGCGAAGGTGACGTCGCTGGAGGGCCCTTCGGCGGCGTAAGGGCCGCCGGCTCACAGGCCGGAACAAGAAGAACTGCGACAGCAAGAAGAGCGGCGGGCAGCTTCGATACTCGCATGACCCATCCAGCGAAGCGCAGGGTGCTGACTCACAGACGCTCCGCCCTTCCTTCGAGTTCCCGCATTATGGGGAAAGAACAAGAGCCAGATACCCGAGGGCATCTGGCTCTCATTAAGAGGCTCTTGCGTTAGACTACGGGCTGAGCCGGCTGATGCGCGTGCCCCAGTTGGCCAGGGCGCTGCGCGTACCGCCGCAGCTCATGTCCACGAGGAATTCATCGAAGTCACATGTCTGCCCGATGTACTCCGAGGCAAACCAGAGACTGCCACCATCGACGACGGCCGCCCCATAGTCGCCCCAGCGCGGCCGGCCACCGCCGAGGAAGTACTCCGTGAAGCCATCTTGTGGCCCCAAGCCCTGGGCTGCCATCCTGACCGGACCAACGCCCAAGGCTCCGTTGATGATGGCGAACGCCGCACTTGGGTAGAAGTCCTCACCGACGAGGGTGAAGGCGATGATCCCCCTACCGCCAGGGAATGTGGCGATCGCCGGCATGATCAGGTTGTTGTTCGGGATCGCCAAGTATCCCTGAGCCAGCATCACGCCTCCGCCGGATCCAATGGCGGTCGGATCCACGACGAAGTAGGCGATGCCCGCCAGGAACTGCCCACCGACCTTCACGATCGTGCCCTGCGCACCCCAGATCTTGCCATCGGCGTACCAGACCTGCTGCATACGCGAATCCAGGCTGTCCAGTACACCTTCCTCCTGCGGCTCAGGCGGATCCCCAAACCCGAGACAGTCCTCATTGAGACAGTCAGCGAGTGGCACGTCGCCCTCCTTTTGGGCGGAGGCCGGCGGTACACCATAAGGCTCAGATGGAAGGACACCCCTTAAGAGATTCAGTGATGGTGTGGCGTCGTTCAGCGACGATGTGTTGGTGATGGCCCAGACACCCAGTCGGAAATCGAACCCGCGGCTGTTGCCTGATTCCTCCGTTGCCATGGAGCTGAGGAAGAACTCGGTCCCGTCCCGGAACCCGGCATACTCTCCGACCGGAGAGGTCGCCGGCCAAACGGTGAAGCCAGGCCTGCCGGCGATGTACAGGTTGTCGAAGTGCACGAACGCAGGCGACAGGGCCCGTTCTGCAAGCGCCGCCTTCGAAATGGCGTAAATCTGCGCCGTCGTATACTGATCTGCGAACAAGGCGTACTCGTTGGTGGAGATATAGAAGCCGTGCTTGTCGGCGCCAATGTGGGGGTAGTCGCCGATGCATGGGCCTCCATCACACTCGTGATCCGGAGTCCCATCCGTGCCGTCATTCTGGGCCGGGATGCTGTAGAGGTTCCAGTCTCCGGTCGGGTCGTTCGTATGGCTGACCGCCAGGTCCAGGTGGTTTGACCCGAGGAACTCGCCTGTCACAGGGTCCACATCAAGGGTCAGCACGACATGGAACCAGCGCTCGTGTTCCGGGTCATAGTAGCAGCTCGGATCGGTCGCGAATGGACCCTGCAAGAAGGTCGTCCTATCGAACTGTGCCGGGTAGCCATAGAACGTGTTGAGGTCCACTACCCCGCTGACCGGCGAGCCGGAGGTGTCGAAAACCCGCATCACATCGTTGACCGTCTCCAGAACGAAACCGTTCCCGACACACAGCCCCTGATCGGGCGGCTCCAAACTGAACTGGTTCCCACCATTGGCAAAACGCTGGTCGAAGTGATTCAGGCCGTGAAACGAAAACAGCGGCCCGCCGCCCCCTTCAATCGAACTCGGGGAGCTCACGGTCGGCGCACGGATTCCTGACGCCTCCCCTGACGGATCCGGTCTACGGGAATAACTGCGGTTGACCACGTCTTGGCGGAATGCATTGTCGGGGGCCTCGGGAAGGCTCAAGCCCGCCTCACCCATTGTATTCGCCCCGAACGAAGTGGAGCCCCGATTGATGAGTTGCCCCACGTGCTGACCTGGCGTTTGCTCCTGGGGCGCGCCCGAATCAGAAGCGGCGGCCGGTACAGCGCTCACTAAGAGCGAAAAGACCACAAGAAACCCAAACGACTTTCGGTTCATTACGTCCCTCCTCCGGAATGTCTCTAACATCGGGAGGCTCGTCGCTGAGCTACCCATCGGATGCCTATCGGTCGCTCTATTCCCACTCCACGTGCTTCCTTATATGCAGGTACCCGAAAACCTCCTTCCCATCTCCGTCCCGTAGATTCATGAGACCAGAAGCGCTGAACAGCCAGGTACCCCCGTCCAATGCGTCTCAGCCGCGTTCATTCCTTCCCCAATTGGTCAGACCGAGTGTCGGCGAATGACAACGAGCCGACCACTCATTTGCTTGGTCGGAACGCGCAAGATCGTTGAGGCCTGACGTTCGAGATCAAGGCCCGATGTTGCCTGCAGCTTTCAGGATCACGCTCTGGGCTCAGAGCGCGTGCGCCTCACCGCTCTCACCCAGGCTTACCCCCAAATGCCGGGAGGATGATGCCCTGATGTCGCGTTGTGCAGATCGAAAAAAGTGGCGAAAGAGCCTTCTCAGACAACTATACTCTAGATACTACTCCGGGCTTCTAAACGGATTCTCTATCAGGGAGGCGACAGGAACCCGCAGACGATGGAGCGACCCTCCCCCAGATCGGAGCCCTCTCCGGACTGGCGCAAACGCCGAGTTGGGCCATGAGCCCCGACAGCCCCTCTCCATAGCAATTGCCATCGCCGGCCAGCCATTCCCCTTGTTGGCTTACGACCGAAATGGGCGGCCGCTTACGGTTCCGCTGCAGTCGGCGGCCGCAATTTGAGAAAGGCAACGACTGGGCGGTGGTCGGAGCCGCCTTCAGGGCCGACGCCTGCCCGGATGGCGACAAGGTCCGAAGAGTGCCAAACGAAGTCGATCCGCTGAAGCCGAAATGGGAAGCCCAACGGCTGCACGGTATGGCCGAAGCCCCAGCCGGCCTCGCGAAAGCTATCCTCCAACACCGCCTCCAACTTAGAGTAGGCATACGAAGTATCCGTGAAGTTGCAGTCGCAGAGCAGGATGACCGGCTCATTCAGCATCGACACCGACGCCGCTAGACTGGCGGCCTCCTCCGCCCGCCAAGCGTAAGTCTCGGAGACGTATGCCGGTCCCGAATCATCCAACACATTGGAGATCAGGGTTGGCGAGAGATGGGCGACATAGACATAGACAGACTGACCCTCCATCTCCAGCTTCACCCGCATCGCCTGCTGCCTGCGTGCGAAGGTAAGACCCACCACCGACATGATCGGATAACGGCTAAACAGACCAATCCTCCGGTCCTCGGCAAACACAAGGGGAGTGCGGTACGGATAATCCTGACTCAAGAGATCACCAAGGATGTTGCCATGGGCCGCGGTAAGCTCCTGGAAGCCGACAATTCCGGGGGAGGCGGATCGGATGGCTTCTGCCACGCCTTCCATTTCATCGTTTCTGAAGTGGAGGTTGAAGCTCATGACCGCGATGGAAGGGCCTTGGATAGGCTCAGCTCCGGCCTTTCGGGGCAGAAAGAGCTCTCCGTACAGCAACATGAAAGCCAGGGCAGGAAGGGTCAGTAACCCCAGGCTATCTTTGCGAAGTTGGATCAAGCCGATGAACAACAAGACCGGGAGAGGTATGAAGAGGTAGACGGCCATGGTGTTGACCAGGGCTAGGAGCCACGACCGATCCATAAACACCGCCCGTAGGAGCAGCCATGACGCCATACAAGCCACGTAAACGATGTTGAACCAACGATAGGCTGATCGGCTTCGCATCATCTGTGTTTTATATGGCTGGCGGCCGCTTGCCAGCGCGTCCCGCGGACCCACATCCCCTTTCTCCGCGGTTGCAGCGACCAGTTTCGAGGATGGTAGTATGATCGAGCAGCGTCACATCCAGGCATGAGTACTCCGCCAGGATGGTATCGAAACCGGATTGGCGGGGTGTGAGAGTCCTGCCTCCAAATAGGATGACTTTCTCAGCGCGCAACCTCCTCTTCGCTTGTCTCATGACCTTTGTCGTGGGCTGTTCAGTTGCCACGGGCTCTCGCACTCCGGAGCCTCTCGAATCGCAACTCCCGCCAACGGCGACGACGCCAGCGCTGGAAAGCACTTCCTTCACGGCCACCCCTTTCGAGTCAACGACGGCGGATCTTGCCCGGACGCCTCCCTATCTTTCTCTCGCCACTTTGGAAACCGGCCCCGAAGCCACGGCGCAGGCGGGTTCCATGTGGACCCTCGTCACAGATCTTCATCGACGAGGGATCCTAAACAACGCGCAGGGGAAGTATCAGGCTCTCCAGCCGTTTGAAGCGAGCTGGGCCCAGATCGATTACTACGATTTCCTGCCGACCGGACACTCTCCGGGCGATTTCGTGTTGCGAGCCGATGTGCAATGGGAATCCGCCAGCGAGCGGGCCAATTTCTGGAATTCGGGCTGCGGGTTCGTGTTCCGAATGAACGCTCGGGGGGACCATTATCTGGTTTTCCTCGGTCTCGACGGGAATCTCTACCTCTATCGAAAGCTCGATCAGGTCATTTCTCGTCTAGGCAGCGGATCGTACCGAGAAGAAATCCGCGTTTCGGGGAGCAGCCAGATAACCCTGGCGGTTGAAGGGCAGTGGATGACGGTATTCGTGAACGGAGAGCAGGTGTACCGGCAATCGGATGACACTTTCAGCGCAGGTCTGCTGGGGTATGCACTCGCCTCCGGCACCAATAAGGACTTTGGCACGCGATGCGAGATGACGAATGTAGAATTATGGGAGATAGGGCCGCCCTAGAGGTGTGACAGAAACCGATCGGCTCGTTCAGCCTCCCGAACGCAAGGTCAACCTCCTAAGGTTGTCGGCACCGCCATGGTGGACCATGGGCGATATTCCCATCGACACCGCCAGGCGCCGGCGTCAAGTGCGGCCGTTGTGTCTCCCTCCGTGAAGCTGTGTGCCCTGTCGAGGTCTGGCAAGCGTCCCGGTCCACAAACGCTGGCCTCGACGGTTATTCCCGCAACCACAGCCCTCCCGAACTCCGCCAAGGCTTCCCGCTGGTTACCCTGCGCCCAGAGGAGCGTTCCCAGGCTCGCGTAGCCGCTCACGTCGCCGGGCGCCACCTCGATGGCGCTGCGATAAGCCTGCTCGGCGCCGGCCCAGTCTCCCTGCTGGCGCAATTCGTCACCCATGGCAAGGAAGGGTTCAGGCAATCCGGGCGCGACCTGGACCGCCCGCTCGAATTGCGCCTTGGCGTCCTCGGGCCGGGTGGTTTGCTGGTACAGCCTCCCGAGGCGGATATACGCGGCTACGTCCGCCGGCACAGTCTCGATGGCCAGTTGGTAGGCTTGCTCCGCTGCCGGCACTCCCGCGACCAATCGATACCACTGGCCCATGGCAAGGTAGGGCAGCACCGAGTCAGGATCAATCGCGATGGCCTGCTCGAAATGCTGATAAGCTCCCTCAACGTTGCCCGACTGCAAATCATCGACCCCCGTAGACAGGTGATCAATAAAGTCATGGGCCTCAGACCCCGGTAGGGTTTGGCGCGCCGTCGCCTTCGCATCCTCAAACGCCTGAGCCGCTGTCTGTATCGTCACTTTCCGATCGAGATTCGCGATGTACCAATCCCCCATCGCGACGTTGGCCATCGCGCTTCCGGGGGCCAGCGCCAGCGCCCTCTGGTACTGTGCACCCGAATCACCCGGGCGATCTATCGCCTGAAAGAGATCACCCAGTCGAAGATAGCCCACCGGATCATTCGGCGAGAGAGCGATCGCCGCCCTGTATTCGCTCTCTGCGGCCTCCCAGTTCCTTTCGAGCTCATACCAACTTCCCAGGGACAGGCGCGCAGCACTCGAAGTAGGCGCGAGGCTTACGGTCTGCTGCAGCAAGAGCAATGCTTCCAGACGTAGCCCCCTGGCTTGAAGCAATTCTCCCAGGGCTAAGAAGCCTGCCGGGTCGGCCCGATTGAGGCGGATCGCCCAGCGATAGGCAGTTTCTGCCGCCGGTATTTCCGCGCGGGTCCGGAGCCAATTCCCCAGTGCAACAAAGGCAGTCGAAGAGGAAGGGACTATGCCCACTCCGGCTTCGAGAGCCGTTCGAGCCTCCTGGAAACGTCCTTGGCTTCGGAGAAGATCGGCCAGGCCGAGATAGCCGCGGATGTCTGCCGGGGAAGCTTCCATCGCCGTGCGGTACATACGTTCCGCCTCCGCCCAATCCCAGCGATCGCGATACCAGTCAGCCAAGGCCAGGTTGACCTGGGCGGATCCGGGCGATAATTGTCGGGCGGTCTCAAATTGCGTTCGGGCGTCGGCGATGCCACCCTGGATCTCGTAAGCCTCTCCGAGCGCAAGGTATCCGTCAACCCGGCCGGGCGCTACCTTAATGGCCGACTGATATGAGTCGAGTGCCGCCGCCCAGTCTGCCTGATATCGTTGTATATCGCCAAGCGCGATGAGGAGATCAACCGCGGAACGAGGTACCTCGGTGAGGGTCCCCACATCGGCCGGATCGTAGAGATCCGAGATGAGATAGGGCGCGCGCTCGAGGCCGCTCTTCAGTAGGTTCGCGGCCTCGCCTGATCGGCCCATCTTCGAGTACAAGCGGCTCAAGGCGAGGGTTGCCCCTACCTTGCTCCGGTCCACACGAGACCCATGCACTAAGAGTTCGACCGCCTCGTCAGTCCGTCCTCGGGACTCGATGAACATGCCGAACGCTACATAGATGCGCGAGTCATCCGGTGCCAGAGAAAGGGCCTGGCTGAACTCCCCCTCCGCCTCGTCGAAACGCCCCCACTCAGCGTAGGCCTCGCCGAGCCGAAGATGGGCGAAGGCCACTGAGCGATCGGTCTCGACAGCCTTCTTGTAGCTTTGCTCGGCTTCCTCGTACATCGCCAGGGTACGTTGGACTTCGGCTAAAGCAATCCAGGAGTCCGCCTTCTGCGGTTCCAGGCGCGACGCTTCTTGAGCCTCATTCAGCGCATCGCTGTGCTGAGCCAGAAGGAGTGAGAGCCGGCTGGCGGCGATGTGCAGCGGTCCCGACGCGGGCTTTCGTGAGATCGCCTGGTCGAAGACGGCTGCCGCCTCAGCCGGGCGGGCCTCGAGCATGTACGCGCGGGCAAGGGCGATCGGCGCAATCACGCTACCGGGATCGTCGGACACCGCACGCTGAAACTGGTCCATCGCTCGGGTGGGGTGCGCCTCCGAAAGGTAAAGCTCGCCGAGCCCCACTCGCGCCTCGCCAACGCACCCGGCCCTCACCAGCGCTTCCTCGTAGGCTGCCTTCGACTCTGATCGCTCGCCTCTAGCGGCGAGGAATCCGGCCAGGTTCACAAGAGGGCGGCACAAGCCCGGCGCAACCAGCGTTGCGGCCGTATACTCGTGACGCGCATCCTCCACGTTGCCTTGAACGAGCATGATTTGCGCCCGAGCGGCGTAGACACGCGGGTCAGTAGGAGTGCGAGAGAGGGCGAGATCAAGAACCGCCTGCGCCTCCTGCTGCCGTCCCATTTGGAGCAGCAGCTGCGCCTGGCTGAGAAGCGGAGAGCTGTCCCTTGCGTTCAGGTCGGCCGCAGCCCGATACGTCCCGAGGGCGCTATCCAGATTGCCCTCCCGGATCAAGATGTCCGCTAAGACCATATACGGCCGCACAGAACCCTTATCCGCGGCCATCGCGCGTTCCGCGGCATCTGTGGCTTCCCCGCTCCGTGCCCGAGCCGAGAGGAACTCTGCCAGCGCCAGCCAAGCCTGGCTCTTGCCGGGCTCGAGCTCGGTGGCCTTCCGGTAGGCCTCCTCCGCCAGATCGAACTGCCCAAGATTGGCATGTGCATCTCCGAGGGCAGTCCAAGATGAAGCTCGACCGGGGGCCAGAGTCGTCAGCAGGTGCGCAATGCCGAGGGCCTCGTCGGGTCGGCCGATTCCGATGGCCAAGGTCGTTCCGCCGGCCAGAATCTCGAGATCTCCCGGCCAGCGCTCATGGAAGGCGACGATCGCTCCCATGGCGATGTCCGGCTCTCCGCGCATGGCGTAGAGCCTCGCCTGGCCGAGAGCCAGGTTGACGGCATCAGGCGCCTGGGCCAGGCCGGAGGTGAAGGTTTGATCGGCGCTATTCAACGAGCCCTCCCCGATCAGAAGCAAGGCCCAGGCCTCCTGGAGCGTCGGTAATGCCGGCTGGAGGTCGAGGGCGCTCTGAAGAACTTGCTTGGCCGAGGCGAGGTCGCCCTGCAAGGCAAACGCTCTCGCCAGCCCAATCGACCCGGCCGCCATCATTGGTTGCACCTGGATCACTGCTGCATACAATTTGACTGCTTCTTCAGGAGCCCCACGCCTCAATTCGAGGTCGGCCAGGGCCAGAGACACCCCGGAAGAGATCTCCGGCGAGAGTCGCTGCAGTCCTTGGCGGTATAACTCCTCCGCGGCATCGACGCGCCCCTCAAGTTCACGCAGTCGGCCCAATCCAACGTAGCCATCCTCCAGAGATGGCAAGCGGTCGATCAGATTGCCGTAGACGGTTTCCGCTTCGGATCGCCTTCCCTGGCGAATTCGGAGTTGCGCCAACGCGGTATATCCGGAAGGGTCCCCTGGATCAAGCTCAACGGCTCTTTCAAGCTGTTGGGCCGCCCCCTCCTGGTCACCTTCTTGTTCGAGAACACCCGCCAGCAAGACGCGATTGACCCCTTCCGCCGGGAAAAGGTCGACCAGCTTCTCCAAGGCCGACTTCGCTTCGTCAATCTGGCCTTGAGTCAAGTAGCCACTCGCCAGACCGTGCCAGGCTGCGGCTGCGTCGGGTTGAAGGGTGAGCGCCATCCTGTAATTGATAAGCGCCTGATCCCACTTCCCCTGGTTGAGTTGGTGATCAGCCAGGGCCACCAATGGCGAGGCGTCGTACGGGCTCACGGCAGAGGCTAGCTCAAACTCATGCAGGGATGCGGCCGTGTCTCCTTGAATCCCGGACAATCTCCCCTGAGCGATCAGCGCACTCGGGCTGTATGGCGCGGCTGACTGCGCCATCCATGCCCATCCAGCAGCTGAGCCAATATCGCCATCGACTTCGGCGATCGCCGCCAGCCCTAAAAACGGTGCTGGGTTGAACGGGTTTACGTGGGCCGCATCCTGATACCGAGATGTGGCCGTTTCGCGCTCGCCCAGACTGAACTCGAGATTGCCTAGGAAAACTGCAGACTGCGAGTCAACAGGGTTCCATCGCCAGGCCTGCCATCCGGAGGCCTGCGCCTCATCGAAGAAGCCAAGGGCTTGCTGCAATCTGGCGGCGGTGATGACCGGTTCGGCGAAGCCGAGCTTGTACCCGATCATGTTCTCGATCCGGGCAAGCGCCGATTCGGTCCCATACAGTGCGCTCGAAGTTGAAGCAAGCTTGGCGATAGCAGGCGACTGCGGGTTGAAGAACAAAGCCTGTTTGAAGTAGTCCAGGGCGCGCTGTCGATCCCCGCGCTTGAGCTCCACCTCTCCGAACAAATCCCTGGGAATATCGCTCCAGAAGTTCAACCGGCGGGCACGCCCGGCAGCTCCGGTCGCGGCGTCCAGATCCCCCCGTTGGAGATAGGCTTGGGAAAGAAGGGAATAAGACGCCAACGTCTCCCGGGTCGACACCGCCCTCTCCAGGGCGGCAACAGCGTCATCGGTCCAGTTGACCGCCAGATAGACCGAGCCCAATTCGCGATAGTAAGTGGAAGTCCCCGGCGTAGTCTCAAAGCTGACCGCTCTCTCGTAGAACGAACGGGCATCTTCGAGACGCCCGAGGAACCTATATGCCTCCCCAAGGCGGGAAAGCGCCTCGGGATTCCAGTCCATGATGTCGACCACTCGCTGGTAAGTTTGTGCCATGGCTGCGTAGTCTTCGCCAAGCCAGTTGACATTGCCCGCCAGCAGCCAGCCCAGGGGCGATTCAGGGCTCTCGCGGGTCGCCGCCATGAACGCCGCCAGCGCCTCCAGCCGTCGACCTGCAGCCAAATGAGCGCGACCCTGACCGATGGAGGCAAGGTACGCCGTGTCGGCGTCCTCACTCAACAAGGGCTGATAGGCGGCGATGGCCTCATCCCATTGCCCACCTGACCACAGGGTATTCGCTTCGACGATCGGATCATGTCCTTCCCAGTGGACCTGATTCCATCGTCTCTCCACCGGGACCTCGGACAAGACATCGACACCTGTGCCGCTCTGGACCCGGTAAATGCTGTAATGACTCTCCTCAAGGACCAATTCGAAGAGCCGGGGCAAGTGACGCAGCTGGCCGTCGATGGGCTGGTCGGTGCGGATCATGATGAGTCCCACATTCCAACGCGTCAGGATATCCATGAACCTTTGGTCCACCACCTTCGCCGAGGTGAAGGTGTAGACATCATCGAAGCGTTGAAGGGCCTCCGCCAGGCGTCCTTCCGGGAAGCGATTGATTGTCGTGGTGAGACCGAATTCCACCGGATAGGCATAGGCGGCGCTGGCGACCATGCATAGATCATTGTCTGGGGTGGAGAGAACCACGGTGCCATCACCTACCAGTGCGGGTAGGAGACTGTAGACAGGCTGCAGCGTACGGCATTGAGTCGCAAAAGAGTCTTCACGATATTCCTTGAGGAAGTACACTCCCCGGTAGATGTCTCCCGCCAGGACGAGCGTCGTCACTGCCACCAGCGCTGCCGGGAGCGCCTGCCTGATCACAGGCCGCCCGAGCCGCAGACCGACGCGTTCCACCAGCACCCAGGCAGCCCAGGTGATGGCTACTGGGCCCAGTAGAGAGAGCGGCCAAGCAAGCCGGTAGAGCAGCCAAGGGGTGGCACGCTCACCCAAGAACTGGACCAGCGGCGGGATGAGCAGCAAGGCCGGGTTGAGCAAGAATGTGCCCAGGATCAACTCGGAAACGATATTCTTGCGGGCTTTCCACCAAAGCAAGGGCAGGCCAATAAACGGAATCAGGATGACTGCATCGAGAAAGATTCGCGGGTGGACGATGTAAGCTTCCGGCCCGAAGGCCGCCGAGACCAGCAGGCGCTGGTAGTCAAGGGCAAGGTTGACTCGATACCACAAGGTCGGGTCGCGGGTATCGGTCAGGGAGTAAGCCACGACAGGGGCATCAGCGGATGTCTTGGCGACAAGGGGCACAATGACACCCAACAGCGAGAAAATCGACAACAGCGCGAACGGCTTAACGACCGGCCAATTGACCGCCAGCCGCTTCTTGAGCCACCCTTTCAAACCGTCGGAGCCGAAACCCCACAGGCTGGGCGGCCAAAGGGTCTCTGGGTCGAGAATTCGGAGGTGGTTGAGCAGGTGGACGGACCCTAGCCCGCCAAGCGGAATCGCCAACAGGATGATGCCGATCGGATGTGTTGTCGATAGACCCAGCGTGCAGACGCCGGCTAGCCAGTATGTCCGCCACCTCGGCCGCCGGAGATAGCTCAGGGACCATGCCAACGCTGCCGGAAGCATGGTATACCTGGCGACAAACTTATCCTGCGCCCCCCGCGCGTACATGCCGAAGCCAATGCCGTCGGCGTCCTTCGTGTAGATCAAGGTCAACATGAAGTAGAGGATCGTAAGAAAGACCGCCTGGTTTCGATTCTTAAAGAAGACCAGGCCGAGGGTGTAAACCGCCAGCAGGTTCAGCAGGACGAGCGGAGTGCGGAGTAACCAGAAGGTCTGCTGAGCCGGTAGGCCCGCCATGAACGTAATGGCCGTCAGATTGATGGGCCAAGTCGTCAGGCTGCCACGCGTGCTAGGCGCGATGTCGGCCCCGAAGACAGGTTCGAACTCGTTGATATGGGGCACGACAAGGTCGTCCTGCACGTACATGACCTGGAGATTGTCATCGAGAGCCACCGGCGCCTGGAAGGATAGCCAGATCGCCGCGACCACGGACACCACTCCCAACACGGCCAGGCTCGGATTGAGACGCTCCGTCGCATCGACATGAGGCTCCCCAGAACGGCCTTCGACTTCTCCTGGGGCCATGAAGGTGCGGAGCAGAGCTCCGGCAACCAGCAACCCTGTAACCGCCCATCCGAAGAACATCAGCGCCCGAACGTCAAACAGTGCTGTCGCTGCCACCAGCAGGGATGGGAGCACCCACACACCAATCGCTGCCGCAAGTGCCGTTGGAAGGCGGGAAAGCCAGCTCCCGCCCAGACCAAGGATGCGCAGCAGCATGGCCCCGGGCAGCATGAAGATTGCCAAGCCGACACAAGTCGCAAACACCTGATAGGGATGCAACTGCCACCCCAGCGAGGCCTTCCACCCTGCAGGAACGAGGGGGTGAAAGACAATCAGGATCAGGGCGAGGGCCAGAGTGGCCCATAGTTCGGGCAGGGCGCGTCCCGCGCGCGCCAGGGAATAGAGGAAGTGCCTCATCGAATTCGCGCCTGTGACCCCGCTTGCGAGGCGGGGGAAGGTGTCACACTCCTAAGAACCTGCGAGGGGCTTCGATCTTCCGTGGAGAGGGGTTGCCAGCCAGCCAGATTTCTGGCCGATATCTTACAGGTACCCCAGATCCTCCAGACGACTTATGACCTCTTGTTCCTCTGTAGTGGTATACCCGGCCCCAGACCCGGTGGTCGCGCCAAGTGAGGCCATCTTGAACTCCTGCCGGATCGGATGGGTATCCAAGAAAGCCTCCGAGAGCGCCTCGGAAACAACACGGCCGTCCATGTCAGATGGGATGGGATAGCCGAGGAGGTGAAGGATCGTCGGTGCAACGTCGACAATTCGACTCGGCTCCAGGCGGCCTGGGCGCACCCCCCGACCGGACAGACTGATCATCCCCTCCACCCGATGATGACCGTTGAACATCGGCGACGGCTCCATCAGCGCCGTGCTGGCGAACTCATGGCCGCCGAAACCGACATACGCCTCGTCCAGCGTGGTGAAGACGATGTCCGGGGCGCGATCGGAGAATGGCCCCTGATAAGACGCTTCGCCTCGTTGGGTGGCCTGGACAATCGCCTCGCCCGTGTCCGGATCACGCCAGTCTCGAAGTCTTGCAGCGATCTCGCTGCACAGCGCCTCATACTCCTCACCCGAGGATACGCATCCCTGCGGCTCCCGGCCCTTCAGATTGACATAGATGCCGGTGAAGTTCCCGCCCAACGCATACGCCCGGGTACGCGACCAATCTACATCCGTCCACGAGAGGAATGCGCGTTGCATCAGAGTCGTGCGGGCCGTGCGCGTCATCTGGCGCTTGATCCGGTTCGTTGCCCGATCAGCCAGGCCCATTCCCAGCCGGGCTGCCACTTCGAAAGCCCGTGTCGGGGTCAGACCCAGCCGGAAGGACAGCCGTTTAAGGCGAGTGAGAAGTGAGCCCCGGAAGCAAATGTAGCCGTTGTGGGCCAGCCAATTGTTCAGATACAGAAACTTGCGCAGAGGCCCGGCCCCATGGTCGGAGAGGACAATCACGGTCGTGTCCTCGTCGAGAGAATCTAACCATGGGCCAAGGGCAGAGTCGATGTGGGAATATACGTCAGGGATTGCGTCAGCATAGGCTGGCCGCAGTGCCCGAGTCTGCGGCGTGTCGTAGTCCGGGTGGGCCGGGTCCATGTACTTCCAACACTTGTGCTGGATGACGTCCGTCTCCATGAAGACCAGGATCATGAATTCGGGCGCGTAGGTCTCCCACAGATAGCGACCGACCCTGGCCCGCATAGGGATGGTTTCATGCATGCCAGCGATCGAGCGGTCAAGGCTCTCTTTGGACCGGGGTCCGAAGACCTTATACCCGCCGACGGCGGCCTCTAGCTCGGCCTTGAGCGACCCCGGGTAGGCAAACTCAGCGTCGTCAGAGGGCGTGTCCATCCCGGAAAGCATGAAACCATTGACCGGCATGGGCGGATAAGTTTCCGGAACGTTGACGACGCCAACCCTCCCACCGTGTGCCGAGATGATCTCCCAGATCGCCCTCCCCGCCCTTGTGCGGGCGCTGGTGGGCGCGATATCGTATGTGCCCGGCAACCGGCGGATATGATCAAAGACTCCGTGCTTGCCGGGAAGCATGCCTGTGGCGAACGACGACCAGGCCGCTGGCGACAGCGGTGGGAAGACGGACTCCAGAACCCCCGTGGCCGATCGCGACATGAGGCGGCCTAGATGAGGGAGTCGCCCCTCATCGACCCACCTCTGAATCCATTGAAGCGGTGCGGAGTCCAATCCGAGCACGAGCAATCGGTCAGTCATAGACCCTTCTCAAGGCTGGCCGAGCGAGTAGCTGCCGAAGAAACCAGAAGCGGGGCTGGCGCCGGTTGTGAAGGGCGATGCGCCGCTTTTCGGCGAACCTTCGAAAGTGACCGAACACGGCCGTCAGGAAGCCAAACCAGACGAACATCTCCAGCCCGAGTATGCTGAGAACGAGGCGCGGCGGTGAAAATCGTTCGGCGTAAACCAGCGGCTTGAGGGCGCCTCCGAACAGGTACAGGGGAAGACAGGCCAGCCACTCGAGCGCGTGCATGTTCTTATAGAAGACCAGCGCCTTGTTACGTTCGAGGCGGATGAGGCGTGAGGCAATCCGCCGGGTGAGGCCCATCTTCGTGTTGAAGGGATGCCGGTGGTAATACGCCGCACCTGGGACAGCCAGCACGCGATACCCCAGCCCATTGACGCGGAAGCCGAGGTCGATTTCGTCGCAATCGAGGAAGAAGTCACCGTCCATCATGTAGCCGCCTAGCTCAGGCAGGATGGTGCGGTCGAAGGCAGCGCTAGCGCCGGCGACGTGGAGCGTTGGAACTGGCGGGTGCGAGGTTGAAACCCAATGCGGCTCCACCAGTCCTAGCCAGGAGATATCGTGATAGGCAGCCCATTCTGGCTTCCGGCGGGCGGCGAGCCCATCCTCATATCCCGGGTCGCCCGGGATGACCATGGCGGCGTGGGTCACTTTGACCTCCGGGTCAGCTTCCATCGGTTCGAGCAGTGCAGTCAGCCAGCCGCGTGGGACTACAGTGTCGCAACTCAACATCACGACCCTGGTGGCGCTGGCGTGTTCCAGGCCCAGATTCATCCCGGCGGGATATCCGCAATTGCCCCCGGCGCTGACCAGCTTCACCGAGGGAAACTGATGCCGGACGATCTCCGGCGTTCGATCGGTGGAACCGTTGTCCACTACGATCACCTCGTAGGCCTCGGAGGGGAGTTCCTGGTCCAGCACCGACGACAGACAGTCGGCGATAAGATGCTGCTCGTCAAAGCTGACGACCATGACCGAGGCCCGCAGGTCCACCCGAAGCCGCCCGTTCAATCCACGTAGCCCAGGTCGCGCAACATCTCCGTTAGGGCTGCCTCCTCCTGAGGGGTGTACCCGGTCTCGGGCCGGCTTTCGACCCTTTCCAGGAAGCCCTCATAGACCGGCGGCCGCTCGGCCAGGTCGTCGGTGAACGCCTGACGGAGCACCCGGCCGTCCAGGTCGGGAGGGATGGCGACACCCATCAGGTGATAAATCGTTGGCGCCAGATCCACGATGCGGGCCCCAGCGATCTCCTGGTTAGCCTTCACCTTCGGGCCGGAGAGCATGAAGATTCCATTCATGCGATGATGGGCTCGGGTCCCATACAGATCGTCGAACACCCGGTTGGATCCGAAGTCACTCAGCCCCATTGCCTTGTACTTCATGTCACGGGTGAAGAAGAACAAGTCCGGCGCCCGATCGGCATATGGCCCTTGCCATAGCTCCGAGCCACGCCAGATCTCTCCCACGACTGGCTCGCCCGATTCCGGATCGCGAAGCTGGCGCAGGGCGGCCTCGAGCTCCTGGAGCACACGTTCGTAGTGTTCGCCAGGTTCGACGCACCCCTGGGGCTCTCGGCCCTTCAAGTTGACGTACAGTTGGCCATAATTGCCGGCCGAGTAGACGCGGGTGCGAGACCAATCCACATCATCCAATGACAGGAATACCTTTCTCTGGGCGCGTTCCTGACCTCCGCGCCCGAGCCGGATGATCCACCGAACGATTCCCGTCCGGGCGCCGATCTCCCACACTAGGCGGTAGTCGTACCCCAGTCGGAATGCCAAATGGCGAAGGCGGGTCCACACGGATCGCCTCAGCTGGATGAAACCCTTGTGCAGCAGCCAAGTGTTGAAGTTGATGTACTTGACCAGTGGTCCAAAGCCATGGTCTGACATCACCATGACATAGGTATCCTCCGGAAGTAGGCGCAGCAGCTCAGGGAGGCGGGCATCGACCCGGCGGTAGAAATCGAGAATCGCCGACCCATACCGCTGATGTCCCTCAGAGGTATGTTGCGGGTGATCTGGATCCATGTCGTGCCAAAACGCGTGCTGCAGGACATCGCCACCCAAAACATGCAACATGAAGAAGTCCCAGGGCCTGGAGCTCATGAGATGTTGGGCAGCGTCGATCCGATTCTCCAGGATGGCACATTCCTCACGCAGCAACCGATCCGGGTCGTCGGTGACGTACTTCTCATTGTGTTGGAGAATATAGCTGCCAAGCGTATCGCGCAGCTCGTCGGCCAACTCCTTCGGGTAGGTGAAGACCACGTTGTCCTGTCGGGGAGTGAGCAGTCCGCTGACCAGGAAGCCTCGGACTGCCTCGGGGGGCCAGGTCAGAGGGACACTCAGCACCCCGACATGCCTTCCGGCGTCCGAAAGAACACCCCAGATGCTCCGGCCGTCGATATCGGTGCGACTGTTGAGTGCCAGGCGATAAGATCCGGGATCGCGGCGGAAGAACTCAAGCAGCCCATGGCCGGCCGGGAGCTTCCCGGTCATGAACGACGCCCAGGCAGGAGCGGTCAGGGGTGGGTAGCTCGATTCGAGCGGCCCATGGACGCCCGCTTCGAAAACTGCCCGCAGATTGGGAAGATGGCCCTGCGCCATCCAGGGGCCTAGCAGGTCGAAGGTGGCGCCATCCAGCGCCAGTACAAACAGATGGCAATCAGAGTTCACTTGGCTCTCAGGCATCTAAGGGTCCTTGAGGAGACTGCCTTCGCAAACACAATGCAGTCCGGCACATCCGACGCTCGCCGCAAGAGGTTGGGGGAGGACTAGTGGCGATCACTGACGCCTCGGCGTTTGAGCGGCCGATGGCTGGAGAAACTACCTACCCCAACCGTGCCGCTTGACCACCATCATGCTCACGAAGAAGGAGGCAAATATCGCCTGCGCACCAAGGACAGTGAAAGTCAGTGCCACGATGGACAATCGCATCGAATTCAGGATAAACAGATCTCCCCTTAGTTTCATGAATAGGACAGTGATGAAGTTGATCATTCCCAACGCGAACATCACCACTCCGACGAGGATCCCGTGTTCCATGCGGAAAGCCCGGGTGAAGAAATGAACCACCGCGTCTTCTGAGCGGTCGATGTGGCTGCTCAAAGAGAAGACGCGGGCGAAGAACCCCAGGTTGATTACCTGAAAGCCAAGAATGGCGAGCAGACTGGCCACAAACATCCAGTGAATCCCGAATGAAACAGACAGCACCTCGATGGGTCCGAACGCCAGGACGAGCACTGCGGGAAGGCCTATCGCCATGAGCACTGCGCCGGGCCAAAGGAACAGGTGCGTCGGGCTGTAAAGCAGCATAAAGCGCAGATGGCGCCAGCCATCCCGGAAAGACTCTAGCTTGGATTCGCCCTTGCGGGGGTAGTAGGTGATGGGAACCTCGGTCATGTTTAAGCCCGCCTTGGCGGCGTTAATGACCATCTCCGAGGCGAATTCCATCCCGCCGGTCTGCAAGCGCATCGCGCGATAGGCTTCTTGAGTGAAAGCTCGCATGCCGCAGTGCGCATCACCGATTCCGGTTTTGAAGAAGACGTTGAGCACGCCGGACAGCAAGGGGTTGCCGATGTACCGATGCAGCCAAGGCATTGCGCCGGGGAGAATCCTCCCCTGAAACCGGTTCCCCATCACGGCCTCGTAGCCTTGCCGCAGTGGCTCGATGAAGCGGGGCAGGGCCGAGAAATCATAGGTGTCATCCGAATCGGCCATGAGGATGTAGCGGCCTCGCGCCTCTTCGAACCCTTTCAGGTAAGCGTTGCCATAGCCGGGCAGAGGCTGGTGGACAACTCGCGCTCCGGCGGCGGAGGCGATCGCCGGCGAACCGTCGGTCGAGCCGTTGTCAACCACAACGACTTCCCCGCGAATGTTGTTCACGTCTAAGGCGGCGATGGCCTTTTCGACGCAGAGCCCGACAGTCTCAGCCTCATTGAGGCAAGGCATGACGACGGATACCTCGAAGTCCGTATCCACCGACCTGGCCACCGCCTCGTCAGAGGGGGTCGGGAGTTTCAGATCGCTACGCTGTTCAACTTGTAGGTCACTCATCGAGTGATCCTCCGCGGGAGCCCGAGCGCTCGCCGTCTTCTAACGTCAGTTTCAAGCAAGACCGGTCGGAGAAGAGTCCGTCGCGGACAGGTCAGCCGAGTGGAAATCATCGATGCTTTCGAGGATGACCTCGCCCTGATCATCGAAGAGGTGGCGCCAAACAGCCATCGCCCTACGCAATCTGGTCCAGTAGTCCCCTTCCAGGGGGAGCTTGTCCGCCAACTCCTGGTAGCAGTCGCCGAAGGTGGTCCCAGTCAATACAACCTGGTCCACAGCCAGCCACAGGCTCTCGTTCATCTCTAGGGCAGCCGCTTCTTTGCGCAGGTTCGCCCACACATTTGAAGCCCGCTGGTGGGATACCGCTGGTTCTCCGCTGTGGATGGCATAGCCAAGGTGATCGCAGATCTTTTTCACGAAGATCCCGGCCCAGATATCACCGAAGCGGTCGTACTCGTAATCCCTCCCCATCAAGAGGAAGTAGAGCGCCGGGACGACGTCTGCCCGGAAGGCGAGGTTCATCCCGCACATGGGAAAGTACTTGCCCGTGGGGATCGTCTGGTTCTCGAAGGCGAATGAACCGGCCAGGCGCGAACGGACCAGCTGCGACGGCGCGTCGTAGTCTGGCACGCCCAACCACATTCCGTGATTGACCACGACGGGCCATTCGCGAGCCAGGCTGTAGTAGGGGACACCGCGCGTGGCGATGTCCTTCGCTGAAGTCTGCCAGGCTTCACTCCGACCGGTGGCGAACAACCTCTGCCGGTGATGATCAAGAAACTCTCCCCCTCGTCCGTCGCTGGGATAGCAGTCGTCGTCCAGGGTGACGATCATGTCGGGCCGTTCCTGCCAGGCCTTGAAGTAACCGAAGGAGCGGATGCAATCGGTCCGGCGGGGGATTATCCAGCTGTCGGTGCCGAGCTCTCGATCGATATCCGCCCATGCGTAGTGCGTGACATTTGGCTCTTTCCCGAAGTCGATGGTGCGGAGCGGATTGTCCTCGACAATGATGATGTGGCTCTGCGAAAACGGCTCACGCCACGCATCGAGAAACGCCAGGATGAATTCTTCACGGATCGTGGGAACGACGATTGTCGTTTTCATCACCGTGCATCCTCACTCGCCACTGGGACCGAGACGCTAGCCTGGTCCCACCCAAGTTGTGCCGGGAGCTCGAACAGTGGATCCGAAGGGGGCCCGATTCCCAGGTCGGAGTGCATTCTGCTCACATCCGCCACAAACTGGACGACCTCTTCTTCGTGAGCCGGGCCGATCTCGACTTTGCTCTGCGAGCCTGTCTCCCGGATGATTCGTGTTGCCAGCTCAGGCAAGGTCACTCCCATTCCGCTGCCGATGTTGATTGGCTCTCCAGTTGGACGACAGGCAACCTGCCACAATGCCTCAACCACGGTCCCAACAGAGACAAAGTCAATCACCTGGCGGCCACCGTGAATCACCAACGGCAAACCGCGGAGAGCGCGCTCGATGAAGATGGGGACGACCCGATCGTGATCCCCTGGCCCATACACATTCGCCAGCCGGACGATGGAAACCCGCACCGACCCGCCGTTGAACAGACGACAATAGGCTTCCCCGGCGATCTTGCTCGCACCGTAAGGATTCTTGGGGACAAGAGGAGAAGTTTCTGGAACCGGCAGTTGTTCCGGTTCACCATAGACTTCCCGTGAGGAGGTGAAGACGACATGCTTGACCCCGGCCTCCCGGGCAGCCTGGAGCACGCCAAGCGTTCCAATCACATTCGAAGAAAACGTGTAGTCGGGATCCCTGACTGATTCCATGACGTGGGCTTGGGCAGCCAGGTGGAACACTACTTCGGCTTCAGGGAACACCCGCCGGAGGAGATCCGTATCACGGACATCACCCTTGATGAAAGACAACCGTTCACTCGACGGAGACTCGCGCCAATCCCCATGATGCAGGTTGTCGAGACCTACGATTGTGTGTTGCGTTCGGTCAAGGAGGTATCGGACTAGTTGCTTCCCGATAAACCCCGCTGCTCCGGTGACGATGATCATCAGACCATCCCGTTTATAGCCTGGCTCCAGATGCCAGGTGCGCAGAAACCGTTGTCGAAAGCTCCCCTTGTGTGAGCCCCCTCTCAAACGAGACACATGCAACTGGCGGCTTTCCAAACTTGGCAGGACGGAAAGGCACTGGGATATCGCTGCGGCTCGATCGTCCTTACTGCGTCAACTCCAGAATGGACGACAAGGCATCGAGTCGGCCCCAACCGTAGATCTCATTGGGGTACTGATCGTAGGGTCGGCCCTCGCAGGTCTGAGGCCCAGGAGGGGCGCCGAGATCTGTCTCGGTGCCGAGGCGCAGCGCATTGGCCAAGCTGACTAGACCGGTGTTTGGCTTGGCGGAGAGCAACAACGCCAGTGTTCCGGATGCGTGGGGCGCGGCCATCGACGTCCCCGAAAAGACGGCATAGGCCGAGTCACCTGAGCCGATGGAGGATCGGACCGAGCTGCCCGGCGCCACGATATCCGGCTTCAGCGGCCGAAAGCCTCCGGGCCCCTTGCTGCTGTAGTCGGCCAGCACGTCATCGGCATCGGTGGCGCCCACGCCGGCGACGAGGTTGTAGTCCCCAGGTGAACCGGCTGTGCCGCAATCAGGGCCGCTATTTCCGACGGAGAACACGGGGGCGATTCCCGCCGCGAGCCAGGCGCGGATGTACGACAGATACCAGTTGTCGCCGCCTGCGCCGCCCCACGAATTGTTGACGATGTCCGGTGCCTTGCTGCAATCGGGATCAGAGCCATCCACCCTGGTCGGGCACAGGACCCACTCGGCGGAGGCGATTAGGCGGAATTCGCTGCAGAACAGGGTTCCGCACCCCTTGGCGGCAATCCACTGGGCGTCGGGGGCCACCCCGATGTCATCGGTGGAAGGCCCTGGACCGTCTCCACCGACCATGATGCCCATCGTGTGCGAACCATGCCCGACGTTGTCGGCCGGCGCGAGGAGGTCCATCGCGGGGTCGTACCAGTTGTAATCGTGGCTGAAGGTCCCGTCGCCGCTGTTGCCGCGGTAGCTGCTCACCAGCGCCTCGTGCGTGTAACGTACTCCGGTGTCGATGTTGGCCAGGACGACACCCTGGCCGGTGTAGCCCAACGCCCACACGGCTGGGGCCTGAACGAGCTCGATATTCCACTCAACCGCATCCGTCTCGCTTTGGGCGGGTGCCTCGGCCACCGGAGTATGCATCGGGACTTCACGATCTCCCCGGATGTAGGCGACGTCGCTCCGCTGGGCCAAGGCCTGGACCAAGGGCTCATCTGCGCCGTACACGTACAGACTGTTGTTGATCCAGAAGGGCCGGAACTGTACCCCGCGTCGCCGGAGGAAGAGGCGGATGGCCTGCTGTGTCCGCGTCGCGTGCGCGGTGAGGACTTCGTGCACAGCATTCAGACGCTCATTGCGATTCTGGATGCTCGCGGCGTCGTCCAGGTTTGCATCCGAGGCCATCTTGACAAAGACGTTCGCCTGACCGTCGGATGCCAGCTGTTCAAAGACAAATGAGTCAATCTTTCCGTCGTCTGCCTGGGCATTTGCTGCCGCCGAGGACGCGCCGATGATAGCCGGAATCACCAGGATCAATAAGGCAAGGTAATACCGGACGCCGCTCGAGGAATGAGTCTTCATCGCTCCACTCCATTCTAGGTGGTCGATCGCGCATCAACTGTCAAGTCAGGATCGGACTTGCCGGGGCGATGCCCTAGTCTGCAGACGAGACAAAATTTCCTTTCACGATGTCATCTACGGGGCTACCGGACAACAGCACCGCACTGTCGCCTGGGTCGGTCACGCTTCAGACAGGGCAGCCGTCCTCCCGGCCCTTCGTTTCGGAGACGATGTCAGCCCGGGGAAGGAGAGACGGCGGACTCCAGGAGCTCCCTCCGATGAGCCCCAAAATGAGGAGTGCCTTCCAGTCGCTCAATAGCTGGAAGTCTGCGCCTTTCTAAGCCAGGACATTATCACAGGTTGACGAGTTAAGTCAAAACATCCGCCCCGCAGTTTGCTGGAATACCCTCCTTCCGGCGACCTCCCGCCACCCTAAAATCCCTGCACCCCGGCGCGAGCGCGACTCCCGAGTCCATACAATGAGCGCCAGATCAGCGAATGGCGCCGTACTCCCGGGCCAGACTCGCGTAAGCCTGCCAGTCCCGCTCCAGCGGCAAGACGTTCCTCACGCCCGCCAGTTCCTGGCCGGACGACTTGAACACGAGCAAGGCGAAGGCTACCAGGAGCTCGTAATTCTTGAACTCGCAGTGACCGTACCGCAGGACGGGGATATTCACATGAAATGAACTGTCCCCGTTGGCGGCGACCTTTGCCCGGTAGGCCCTCTCGTGCCAATAAGGGATGATGGGATCCCCGGTCGTGTGAAGCGTGATCAACGGGGAGACCAGGTCGCCCGATGTCCGATAGCTCTTCTCGATCGTTTCCAAGGGCGATTCCTCGGCCGAGAAGCGGGCGACTGTGCGGTTCAGGAGCAGATCGTGGTCCGAGCCCCGGTAGACTCGGAGCCGGTTTCCGTAGGGTTGCCCGTTCAGCTTATCGACACCGTCATTCGTGGCGAACACGTTGTACCACAGCAGGCCGAGAACGGTCTCCTCCACAGAGGCAGGGTCCTTTGGGTCGATGGGCGCGCCAGTTACCTGTAACAGCTGGTCGGTGGCATCCGGATCCGCTTCGATGGCGTCCGAGACCGCCGGTGCGTAAATCGCGTCCCAGTTCTCAATGACCTCATCCGGAATGTCGACGGGGCTGCCCGGAATCAACATCGGGAAAAAGTGATCGAACACCACCCTGAAATCGCCCCAATAGTCAATTTGATCGCGGAAATCCCCGATCGGCCCGCAAGCCGCCAAACCGCCGTCGAACACCTCCGGATGCTGCTCCACTGCCAGGGCAGTGACAAGACCTCCCTCCGATCCTCCGGTCAGGTACACCCGTCCGGGCTCCCCGTGCAGCTGGCTGAAGACCTCCACAAGGTCGATCACGTCTTCAGTTCCCTCTAGCACCGCCAGGCCGTTGACGCGGTAGCTGGTAGTAGCGAAAGCATAGCCCAGACCGTTGACGAGGTCAGGGATCAAGGTGCCGTCGGGGAGCTCGAGATCCGGCAGCGCGATCGGCTCGTTGAAAGCTACATAGCCGTGGGCGAAGATCACCAGATCGCCGTTCCAGGGCCGATCCTCCGGGAGGCAGATGAGGTAGATCGCGCCGTCAGTTTGCGTTCCTTGCTCGCAGCGCTCGGGGGGTTGTGCTCCGACCTGCGCGAAGGGTGCAGACCCTTGTAGCGCGAGTAGGACCACAGATAGAACCAGGATCGGCTGTTTCATGCTCACTCCTCCTCCAACATCCTCTCGGACACGGCTCTCATGGAACCGCACGCGTCTGGATCGAGCACGCCACCAGCGCGTGTGCCGCCCAGGCCGCAGGTCCCACCAAGCGGGGCGAGGCCCGGCAAGATCAAGGCGTCCATCCCAAGGGGATGCTCCGCGCGTCAGATCAATCGGACGGAGTCCTAGCGGGCTCCGATCAGCTTGATCGGTCCGGGCCGATGGAAGATCCAGTTCCCCAGCGCCTCCTGGAAGGACACGCCGTCGATAGGCAGCGTCCAGAATTGCTCGTCCTGCAACAACCCATGCGTTCGGGTGGCCGGGCTGAAAGCGGCCGCCACCGGTGTAAGTGAATCCCGCACGGCCTTCCCGAAGTCGAGCGCGAAGGACCGCTCTTTGTCGTCGAGGGGCAGGGTGATCCCCAGCCCGACGAGCTGAGGCCCGTCGTACTGGGCGATCTGCACGAAGAGTGGCGTCTGGATATAAGGGTACACCACCGGACCCAGATAACAGACGCCCTCGGAGCCTGGATTCGCTGCGGCGCAGGAAGCGTCGACGCGTCCGCCCCAGAACATGTACGCCTGCTGGGTCATCTGGCGCGGCGAAGGGACAGACGGACCGATGGGATTGACGTCTACGAACCAGCCGGCGTCGTCGACGCCCCAGATGGCGGCGCCGGGCAACTGCCCTGCGAGCCAGTCGAGGTGGACCAGGACTCCCGCCCCCCCGGCCGAACTGCCCGAGAAGAGTACCTGTCGGGCCTGAGACAGACTCGGGGAGGGGGTCACCGCGGGATCCATCAAATCCTCAATCACGGCCTGAAAAATGCGGGCGCCTCGGAATTGACGTCCCCCGGTCGCCTCGGAGGCTCCGCGGTCACCGCTCCACAGGTCCGAACTGCAATAGTGGACGAAGACGTGGTTGGCCGAGGAGAAATCGCTCGGGCGAGAGGGCGAAGGGGCCTCCACGCCGTCCCCTTGACGGTTCGCGGGCAGGCCGTTCGATGTTAAAAAGCCGGGCTCTTCGGATTTGCGCTGGTTGCAGGAGGCCTTGTCGTAGCAGAAGCCGCCTCCTTGCAGGTGGATTACCCACACGCGGTTCCCCGAGCCAGTGCCAGGGCGGAAGTAGTACTTCGCCGGTGAACCGTCGTTGCAGACCGCCCCTCGCGAGACGGCGTTCGACACATCCCTCAGCGCCATCGAGCCGGTCCCCTGGCCGTTGGCGAGCGCTTGCGCCGGCGTCTGAACGGCCTGACCGCCTGGCGGATTCGGGACGGCGCCTTGTGGGCTCTCAGCCGGAGCGGGCTCCGTCGCCGCGTTTGCAGACAGGGTGGATGCCCCAATGATCCTGCGAACGGGCAGTATGCACGCTGCCGCCGCAGTCAAAGTCAGCAAACCGACCAGTATGACAGATCTCATCCTCGAGCTGTGAACCATGTTCATCCTCGACTAAGCTTTTCGATACAGCCACCGACAGAGGTTGAGGGCACTTGCCACCGGCAACAACGTACCGTATGAGATTTTCCCCTCCCCACCAAGACCCTTCGCAACATGCAACGTGTCCGTCAGTTTCAACGCCAGATCACTAGGATGGGATCCGTCACCCATTCTAACTTCAACGAACCATCTTGGGCTGTCAGGCTCCGACTCTCTCCGGTGTAATCGACGACCGTCGCCTGCGTTCGCCCGCCCGGGGGTTGGAGCGTCACCGACTCCGCCATGCCTTCCGTCCACAGCATTTCCAACGATGGCACACCGTCCGCATCTTCGAAGACATGGTGGTAGAGCGATGGGCCGGAGACCACGGTCGCGCGAAAGTGGTAGCCCCCATTCAGAGTCTCGGCGACGAGCTTGAAGGTTTGGCTCGCCGGCCGGGACATGCCCTCGCTTCCGAAAAGGCCGACCTTGTCTCTTCCCCGCAGAAAGGTGTCGGCTGAAAACCACACGACGGCCTCCAGGCCTAGTGTCTGGCTGGTGACCAGTTTCTTGAAGACTTGCTCGGCCTGCGCCTCGCTCTCGGCGAAGCGGATGTCCGGTCCGCGCACCCCCATCTCGTTCGTAACCAGGGCCGTGCGGTACCCAATGCGCGAGGTGGTCTCTCTCAGCCAGGCGACGACGGCCGGCAGGGCGCGGTAGTCTTCGTAGAAGTGGAAGTTGATCGCGTCGACGGAGCCGGCCTCACCTTCCAGCATCACCCTGATTCGCCGGCATTGCTCCTTGGCCTGTGCCTGGTTCAACGCCGCATCCAAGTCGGCCCTCGAGCGGACACGGATCCTCCCCGTCTGAGCGCTATAGTAGAGTTGGGTGAACTCAACCGCTTCGTCCATGCTCCATTGCCCAGTCTCTATCCTATCCCCTGCGATGCACAGTCCAAGAGCTTCGCTAACGAACCCGCTGTCGACCACAGTCACGGCCGGATCGGCCGCCTTGATGGCAGCGTATGCCGTCTTGAGCAGTCGAACGTATTCCTCGGCGGTTCCACCCCAGAAGCTCTTCGATTCAGCTTCGTTCTCCACCGCCACGAAATCGAAGTGGCCGCGATAGTGCTCGAAGAACCGATAGACGAAATCGTAGTACCCAGGACTGTATCCGGAGTCGTTCTCCCACACGGTCCCGAGATCGGCCGGGGGATACGAACGGCTCCCGCCCCCAGCACCCTGCGGTGAATCCCTGGTCATCCAACCTTGGCCAACATAAAGCGTAGGAAAGAGACGCAGGCCCGCCCCTTCAATCCGCGCGATTCGGAGGTCGTTGAGGGTGTCGAAGGATAGATCACCGGGCTGCGGTTCGGAGATCGCCCAATCGAGGTTGATCCGCATGGTGTGCGCCCCGGAGGCAGCGACAGCAGCGACAGCCATCGGATCGGCGACGCTGCCTGAGCTGCCAGGCACAACAGCCAGGACACCCAGCACAGTCTGGCCTGCTTCGGCGCCAGTTTCGGCCTGCGTGACAACCTCTGCTGTTCCGGTCTTCTCCGGGGCCTGTTCCGCCAGAGATGCAATCCGGCAGCCGCAAAGCGATGTCAGCGATAATAGCGCGAGAATTAGACTCGTTCTTCGCCTCGTGGTCGGCATTAGGTCCGTTTCCGTCTAGAAACCTCAGGGCAACTCGACAAGGTACTCCAGCCGAAGGCTTCCATCTTCCCCCCTCGTCTGCAGCAGGAGGCGGTCGGCTCCGCTCGTTTCGTCATGGCGCACGCGAATGAGGGCGAAACCAGAGGGATCGATCCCGGTGAGGATGCCCTCGCTCCAGGTCCCGCATTCGCCGCCGGTGCAGTCCCGCTGTTGATGGATGTTGGTGGCGGGAACGCTAAGCTCCGGGAAATAGGCGTTCGTGCCGTCGTCGATGCCCCCACCGGAGTGCAAATCGCCGGAAAGAACGACCACGCCAGAGATGCCCCGGTCCCGCACGAACTGCACAATCTCCGACTGCTCATCGGAGAACAGCGCCCAGCTATCGGTTGGCTTACCACGCAGGTTCCACCCCGAGCTGGAGATGATGAACTTCCAACGGGCAGTGGAGGCCAGCAGGCCGTCCAACAGCCACGCTTTCTGATCGTCGCCCAGCATCGACTTTTCCGGCCCTTGAGGCGCATCGTCCGGATCACGCTCGGAGCGGAGATCGAGGACGAAGATCTCCGCCTGGGCATACCGGAAGCTGTACCACAGGCCTCCGGCCGGATTGGGCCGCGCCGGGAGGGGGAAATACTCCAGAAAGGCCTGCGTGGCCATGTCCTTCCAGGGCGCCGTCCGATCGGCGTTGTTGGCGCCGTAATCGTGGTCATCCCAGATATGGTAGAAGGGCGTGGTGGAGGCGACAAACTTGGCGAAATCCTGTCCGGAAGCGCTGTCGCCCAGCACACGGCGGTGCATCCAGCGCCAGTTTTCGATCGTGACCGGAGGCGGGATGATCCCCGGATTGCTGTGGTCAAAGTCTCCGATTTGCATGACGAAGGCCGGCGAAAAGGCGCCGGCGGAGGCATAGGCCAGGGCGGCCACGTTCACCAGAGAAAGGTCGCTGAAGACCGCGAAATCGAAGTCGTGAAGGCTGTTCGGCGGGGGTGCCGTCGTAAAGCGATATGGATTCAATATGCCCCGAGGCCCCAGCCCTGCCAGAACTCGATAGGTGTAGGTTGTGGCCGGCTCAAGGCCAGTCAGGGGAATCTGAGCAGTGAGGTCATGCCCCTCCTCGGCTTGGACCTCGACTGACCGGTGAACGTCCCTTCGGAAGTATGAGTCAGTCGAGTAGAGAACACCGACCGGGCCTGGTTCGCTGAGCCGGACGAAGACGATACCCTGGCTATCGGTAACGCCGCCGACGACAGGACCAAGTGTGATCTCACCACCAAGGAAAGGGGGACTCGAGAAGGCGGCGACTACAAGAAATCCCAACCCGATCAGGTAAGCCGATAAGCGCAACGGCGAGAAGAGCCTCGGACGTGGGTGTGCACGCATGGCAAAGATCCCTCCTCCCCCGGTCCATGTGTTCGACTTGCCTCGAGGCACTTCAGTCCAGGTATCCAAGATCTCTCAGTCGATCGACGACGAGCGCCTCCTGCTCCTCGGAATATCCCGTGGAGCCACCGCGTCGGCTCGCCGCCAAGGGCGCTCGCTCGACAGGGTGAGTGGACAACCAGTCAGGTTCAAGGGCGACGGCGACGACCTGTCCATCCATGTCGTCCGGAACAGGCAGGCCGAGTCGGTGTAATATCGTAGGGGCGAAATCGAATATTCGGACAGGAGGTACGACAGCCCCGCGACGAACGCCGGGCCCGCGCATGGCGAAGATCCCCTGCTCGCGATGCGTTCCAGAGAGTGCCATTTCCCTGGCGAAGAGCGTATTCGACCGAAAATCCATCCCGGCGTCGGCGGCCCGAAGGTCCGCCGGGACGCATAGCAGATCTGGCAAACGGTCAACCAGAGGGCCTTGGTAAAGGTCCTCTCGCCGGAAGATCCCGGCGTAATGTGGCGCGCCGGACAGCGGGTCGACAACGCTGCCCAGTTCGGCGATCAAGCGATCACGTAACGGCTCGTATTCGTCTACATCGACGATCCCATCGGGCTCTCTGCCACACAAGTTGATGTAGATCTGGCTGCACAGGAAACCGCTGGCGATGGCCCGCGTCCGCGACCAGTCGATGTCTTCCGCCGAGAGGAACACCTTTCGGAGCGGAGACCTCCCGCCTTGCCGTCCCGGGTCGAGGCGCTGCCGAAGAGCACCCGAGCGGGGCAGGAGGGCCAGGACTTGTTTGCCCAGAGGGAAGATCCGACTGGGCGTGAAGCCGAGCCGAAACAGTGCGTGCTTCAACGGCGTCGCCCCACCCCGTTTGAGGCGCAGAAAGCCCTCCCGGAGAAGCCAGTTGTTTGGGAGGAAGAAGCGCTCAAGCGGACCAAAACCGTGGTCCGACAGGACAATCAGGGTATCCTCAGCCTTCAGGTGGCGGGCAAGTTGCCCGATGACTTCATCGGCGGCGGAGTACACTCGCTGCAGGGCATCACCCAAGCGGGCCGCGTCTTCGGATCGATAGCGTTCGTGGGTGGGATCGGTATAGTGCCAGTACTTGTGGGCACACTCGTCTGTTGGGCCCAAGACGAGGAGGAAGAATTCCCAGCTTAGAGACCCCAGCATGAACTCGGCGGCCCGCGCGTGCTGGCGAATGTTCTCGATCAGGGCCTCCAGGTATGTGAGTTCACGACCCTTGCCATAGGCACCCTGGGGGTAGATGTGATAACCGCCGACGGCAGCGTCGAGCTCGGCCTTCAGCTCGGGCGGGAAAACGTAGTCGTCCGCCCCGCGAGGTGTGAGCAGGCCGGACACCATCACGCCGTTCACCGGCTCAACAGGATACGTCACCGGAACGTTCTGGACAACCACACGCTTCCCGTGTGCCGATAAGTGGCTCCACAGCGTTTCCCCCACCACAGCGCGTGAATCGACCGGCGTTTGATCAATACGGCCGCGCGAATCTCGCTGCAACCACCACAAGCAGCCGTGTTTGCCGGCGTTCTTGCCGGTCATGAATGCCGGCCAGTTGGGTACCGACGAAGGAGGCATCTCAGCCCGCATCCCGGCCGAGACGCCATCCGCCACCAGGCTGGAGAGATGGGGCATGTGCCCGGCCTCCATCCACGGCCGGGCCAGATCCCACGTGGCGCCGTCGAGGGCCACCACCATCACCCGGCCAGGGCCGTTGTCCCCCGCGCTCTCAAGGTTTGCCGGCCCGCTCACCTGCATCTCACCCCTCCGATGCCCCTTCCCGTTTCTTCTGCAGGTGCTCGACCAGGGAGCGGAGCACGAACGCCCCCTCCCGGCTTTCGTACTCTTCCTTCGAGGATTTCCAGATCAGCCTGGCCGGCGAGCCTCCCACCATCGAGTACGGAGGAACATCCTTGAAAACCACCGAACCGGCCGCGACGATGGAGTTAGCGCCAATGCGGACGCCGGGCAAAACGACGCAATTCGCGCCGACCCAAACGTTGGACTCAATAACGATCGGCGCCATCTCCAGGACGCGCGGCTGCGCACCATAAGGGAGGTCGGTGTCCTTAATCTTTCGGAAATTGTGGGTCGCTGTGATGAGCTGGGTGAACGGACCCAGTCCGGAGTAGTCCCCCAGGATAACACCACCAATGGCATTGATGACACAGTAACGCCCCACCGCGCAGCGGTGGCCAATCTGAAACTTGCTCACCCGCTGGATGCTAGCGTATTCACCGACGTGCCAGCCTTTCCCGGCTCGTTGGAAGAACGGTCGGTACGCGGCCCGCCGGATCAGCCAACCCACCCGCCCGGGGATCCAGTACAGGAAGGCCTGGTACCATGCCCATGCCTCATAGGAGAGAAGAGGGCGCAATGCCCGTCGCCCTTCGATGTCGACGATTTGTGGAGGCGGAAGCAGGCCCTCGTCGATGACGCTGGGCGGTACCTTGGCACGACGCCTGTCAGGAGCCACCATCGCCCCCGGCGAACCGACCACATTCTGTGCCTCGCTCACTTGTTCCTCCTCTGCCTCTGAAAGGTTGTGCGTCTCATTCAGGCCCGGCGGCGGATCTCAGGCATCTTCCAATAGACCCAAAGCAACGATGCCAGAAAGAGCGGCGCACACAGGCTGAGGACGATCGGCGTCCCCCAGCGTTCGGCGAAATAGCCTACCGGTAGGCCAGCGGCGTAGGGGGCTCCATAGAAGATCATTGTCGCCAAGCTGATCACCCGCCCGCGCAACGAATCCGGCACGATGGTCAAGAGGAAGGTAGCCGCAATGGTACGAATGATCACGGTGCCCGCGCCCAGGAGAAGCAGCAGCGGCACGGAGGCGTAGAAGTTTCCAGACCAGGCGAATGCGACCAGCACGGCCGGCATGATGAAGCCCCCGAAGTTGAGGACCCATCCTCGTCGGCCCGTCTGGAGGTTGGCGACACCGAGCGCGCCTAATAGCGCGCCGGCCCCAGCGGCCGCATTCAGCCACCCCAGCCCCCTCGCGCCGACGTTGAGAATGTCCTTGGCGAAGACGGGGAGCAGGGTCACGTAAGCGGAGAGGAAGAATCCTTGAGCCGCGACAGTCAAGAACAGGCCGAACACGATGGGGGTTCTCAAGGTGTAGCGGAAGCCTCCAAGAAGGCTGGATCTCACTCCCTCCCGGCGGTCACGCTCTACAGGCGGGATCGGATTCATCATCAACAGGGCGACGACCATCGCCAGATAGGTCAGCCCGTTGATGAGGTACGGGACGGCTTCCCCCCAAAGCGCGACGATCAGCCCGGCCAGAGCAGGCCCTATGATACGGGTCACCTGGCCCACCGCCGAGGCCAAACCCTGAGCGTTCAACAGGTCATCCGCGGGAACAAGTTGCGGAACCATGGACGTGCGTGACGGAAGATCGACCGCAGCAACGATAGCGAGGACGGCAGTGGCGGCGATCACGTGCCAAGGCTGCACCTGATTCCGCCAGATCAAGTAGGCCAGGACCACCGGGGGAATCATCATGAGCGTTTGTGTGATGATGACTAGATTGCGCCGGGACACACGGTCGGCTAGCAAGCCCCCCAAGACAGACGCCGGTGCGGCCACCAAGGCCGGGATGAACCCCGTCACGCCCAGCATCAGCGGTGAATTCGTCAGCCTGTACACCAGCCAGCTTTGCGCCACAGTTTGAAACGAAACCCCAAGCAGCGAGACAACAAGGGCCATCCAGAAGAGGCGGAATTCCCGATAACGGAGGGTATAGAACGTCCGAGATACTAGGAAACGGCCGCGGGCGGAGATCGTTCGGAATTTCAACACGCGCGTGACGAGGGGCACTTCCTCGCCAAGAGACGCCGTCGATGGGTTCACCACGTGTGGCTGCTGATTGTCTGGAGAGATGTCAGTCACCTTAACTCAATCGGCGCGTTCCCCGCCAGGGTCGCAGGCCGTGTCCGGGACTCATCCACCGAGAAAGCTGCGCCCTTGCATCTCCGGCGGGATCGGAATTGAGAACAAGTCAAGGATCGTCGAGGCGATGTCAGGCAGTCTGGCTCCGGACGCCTCATGGCCTGGTCCCGCAACATGCGGATTACACCAGATGAACATGCCATTTTCCGCATGGTTGCAGTCGTCCGGCCCAGTGTCATTCTCAAAGGTCTGGAGTGCACCGTGCCCGATCGATCCGACTGCTCGCCATAGCAAGTCCCCGAAATAGACGAGCAGGTCCGGAGCAACACCATTTACCGAGCGGTAGATCTCCTCCGGCTTGAAAACTCTGGTCTGAATGTCCCGACCCTGATGATCGGGGATCGTACTAAGTCTCTCGGCTAGCTCGTCGCGCACGGCGCGTAGATCACCTTGATCGATCGTGCCATCAGGCTCGCGTCCCTTCACGTTCAAGAAGACCCGGCCATAATACCCCCCGCTCCCCCAAGCCCTTGTTCTTGTCCAGTCGACCTTGAGCTTCTCCAATGGCACCGGGTTACCCGACGCCGGTTCGTCTTTGAATGCCAGATAGCCCTCTTCCCAGAGCCACTGATTCAGACAGATACCCCCGTCCATTCGCTTTGCCCCGTGATCGGAAACTACAAGGACGACCGTCTCAGGAGGCATCGCCTCAAGCCACTCGCCGATCTTCCGGTCGATCTCGACGTAGTAATCGTGGATCGCATTCTCAAAGCGGTTCCCTGGTATGTAACGCCTGTGCTCGGGGTCGTGGTAGCTCCAAAAACCGTGGTGAATCCGGTCGACGCCGATCTCCACAATCATGAAGAAATCCCAGGGTTTCGTTTTCAGCAGGTGGTCAATCACGACGAATCGCTTCTCCGTCATCACCTGGATCTGTCTCAACAACCAATCCTTGTCATCCGTGCGGAAGTTGTGGACGTCAAATTCGTAGTCGGGCACCAGGGACAGGATTTCCCGCTTTAGCTCCGGAGGGTAGGTGAACTCACTTTCGATACCGGGCGTGAGGAAATCGGAGATGAGCAGACCGTTGAGAGGCCTAACGGGGTAAGTTTGCGGGACACCCACAACGGCGCACTGCTTGCCGGCTTCCGACAGGTAGTCCCACACCCGTCTTACCCTCACGGCGTTCCCCGTTGCGATGGACATGTTCTCATAAGTGCGATCGCGTCTGTTCCGGAAGCCATAGATCCCCATCTCGCCTGGGTCTCGGCCCGAGAGCATGCAAGACCAAGCAGGAACGGTAATTGCGGGAATGCACGACTGCAGCTCCCCCCAAGTCCCTTGGGATGCAAGGGAAGTCAGGTTCGGCAGGTCGTTTTTCCAGCGCCGGAAAACGAGATCGGGCGCTGCACAATCCAAACCTATCACAAAGAGCTTGGGGGGCTTAGCCGACCCGTTCCTACTCATCGGCTGCTTTTCTCGGTTCATCTATTCCACCACCGTTGGCAACGGCCCCGTTCCCCAGGGGTTGGTCGGACGATTTCAAGACGATCCACCACTCAGCCAGGCCGCCGGGCGCTCGTGACTCGGCCATCCCGTCACACATCGTTGTCGGTGGATCGAAGTGCGTTGTCTCCGGGCACGTGCACCCTGTTCGCCGTCCAGCCTTGAAGCCCTGCAACCCTCCTTCGCCGTCAGGCCGGACCACACCTTACGTATCATTCTCACCCGATCGCAGTCTGCTCACCCGATCGAGCGCGCCCCGGACTCTTGTGACACTGGACGACTCTCTTCAGGCGAGAGCAAGAAGCCAGGGCTGTCCCGCTTCAACCGTGAGAAGGGCAGTCAGGGGAGCAGTTTGGGACAACACGTCTTCTCCTCAATATATGCGCAGGCATCCTCGGTGCGCGTCTGATTGCCTACCGACGGACCTGGGGTGTTCCTTCCATTTGCGTGCGTTGTTCGTCTTGGAGGAACTCAAGCCATCCAGGAGTGGGCCGGCCGATCAACCCCCCCGGGGGGGTCGGTGAAGAAGAGGATCGACGCAACCCCGAGCACGGGACTGGACCAGGGGTCGACTCTCCAAGATGCCGTCAACCCGGGAACCGGCTTCTCAATGGTTTGCGGTCCCAGGAAGACCGGCGTGGCCCTTGAGTTGGCTCCATCCAGAACCAAAGAGAAGGCTATCCCTCACCAGGACATCCTTCTTCGGTGCAACAGGACACGAGTTTGCTACCACTTCCGATGGGTTTGGCCAGCCCATTCTCTCAGAGTACAACCGCTTTGTCAATTGACCGATCGACTCGATTGATGTGCGACACCCGTAGGCGCGCACAAACATACTTGGGTGACTAATCGTTTCCACACGCCTGTCTATCCGCGCAATGGTGGTCCACCCATGCGGGTGAGACAAGCGCTCCAATCCTGTCGCCCAGGTGCCTCGGATCGCCTCGAATCCGGTTGCGTCCCACCAAGCTTGCCTCGAGATTCAGAGAGAAGTGTCCCGATCAGGCATATGGCCGGCCATGCCCGACGTCGGCTGGCACACGCGTTCACGCTTCCGGGATTCTGGTCGACGGGGCCGCGACGGTTTCAACGGGCCACTCATGGCAATAGATCGAGGATGTATGTCTCGGCGTTGATCCAAAGTTGCCCCTTCGCCCAAGGGATCGTTCCCGAAGCCACGTATTCCTCCGTCCTCGAGACGAAGTAGGTAAGGGACTTCCTCTCGACCCCGCTCCCGCCAGCACGGAACGCAAGCCTAGCCAGCTCGAGTGCCCCTAGAAGCGGCCGTGCATCTTCCCGCGACAGCATATGTGACTGAACTGTCTGAACCACATCCATCTGGATGAAAGGCACGAGGGCACCGATGGGATCCGTGGGCACGACGGCCAGGTCCACCTTGAAGAAACCGACCCCGACCCTTCCGAACATGATCCCCCACGGGCCAGTTTCGTCGACCACAAGGGAAAGAGACCCGTGCGCTGGAGGCAGGTCCGTGAAGCCGGGGTTGGAGGGGGTGGAAATGCTGGCAATGAAGTCTCCCCCGTCCGCCACCACGATCGTGATCTCAGCGCCGGTCGAAATCCACGGTTCCTCGCCGTAGTAGTCCTTCCAAAGCTCGGGAGAGACGACGCCCTCACTCGAGAGGGTGTACGTTCCAGGAGCGCCCGATCTCTGGGCAAAGTTGGTCGCCGAATTTCCGTATGCTATGGAGGGGACAGCGGAGACAGCCAGGAAGACGAGCGCAACGGCTAATACACGTTTGGCTGGAGGCATGGGTTTTCCCCCTTTCCACCAAGTGGAAGCGTCTGTACGCTTTGCGATTCCAGGTTAGCCCCCTTCGGCAGCCGAGTAGATACAGAGGCGTGGACCGCATTTCGCGGGAGTTGGCACGGGCGGGTTACCTTCCCATCTCGGACATGAACGAAAGGTGCAATGGGCATTTCTCTCCGCCTCTGTGCCTAGTGATCTAGTGGAAGGCCGCTGCCGGGCTCAACCCAGTAAGATCGGCCGAGATACACCCCAGGAAGTCGTCTGGGCGGGACTCCGCCCAGAGCGGGCGGGCCAGGCAGACGGCCTCCCTTCCCCTTCTCCGCTGGCAAAGGTGGCATGTTCCCGCTTCCACCGCTGAGCGAGAACCTCCAACCACGCCCTGATGCCGCCAGGTCTTGGAGGGAGGGGCAGGGGTGGGGGCAAAGGCGG
>Ga0209342_10000608_pt1 | contig 41755 bp, 66 predicted proteins | sample RifCSP16_2_FD_184023 | JGI IMG/M metagenome (GOLD analysis project Ga0209342, IMG submission 184023) | Soil microbial communities from Rifle, Colorado - Rifle CSP2_sed 16_2 (SPAdes) (version 2) | ecosystem: Environmental > Terrestrial > Deep subsurface > Rock core/Sediment | place: Rifle...
TCTCAGCAAAAAAGAAACGACGCTTGCGTTCTACAGAGGCACGCTGGATTCGGTGCGCGACAAGCTCGAAGCGATGGGCGCGGCCGAGGAGAAGGTCACGACCGGAGCGACGTTCCAGAAGTGGGCGGTGAGCGCGAAGAACGTCGCTGTCGAGTTCGGCGGCACGCTCAATGAGCTGCCGAGCCTCATCTCGGATGTGTTCAACACGGAGCCAGTCATCCTCTTCGCGGCGGCACTGAACGCGGTGGGCTTGGACTTCGGTCTCCTCAAGCAGCGGATGCAGGAGATCTCCGAATTCGAGGCGCCGCTGCCGCCCTTGAAACTCGACATCCCCCGCGAACCGCTTCCTCCGATCCGCACCGAGGAGAACATCCGGGCGGAGATCGCCCTCGCCGAGGAGCTGTCAGACGAGAAGCTGAGACTCGAAAAGGAATTGCTCGAAAGGAAGTCGCGCGAGGAGATCAACCAGCAGGATCTCACAGGGGATGCCCTGCTCCTCGCCCAGAGGAAGCTCGCAGACGCGACGGAAGCTCTCGACGATAGCTACGCGGACAGGCGAGCGAAGCTCAACCAGACGCTCCTGCGACAGTTGGAAGACCAAGAGATCCAAGCCGCGATCGACACGGCCGAGAAGGGCACGCTGGCGTGGCTCGCCGCCCAGATGCGCAAGCTCGACGCCATGGAGTCTCGGGAGAAGGAAGACGCCGAGAAGCGCGGCCTGGCGGTCTCCCTGATCGAGCAGAAGTACGACGGCCTGCGCGCGGAGGAGCAGCGGAAGTTCTCGAAGGAAAGGGCCGAGGCCGAGAAGGAGGCGACGCAGAAGGCGCGCATGGATCTCCTCGACGTCGAGATCGGTTTGGAGGAGGAAGCCTCGGAGCGGAAGCTGCGACTCCTCCTGGAGCATCTCGACCTCCGATACCAGATGGAGATCGACGCCGCGAAGAAACGGCACGAAGATACGCTCGCGTTGGAGCTGGCTTGGGAGCTGGAGAAGAACGCCAGGATCCTTGAGCACGAAAAGGAGAAGGAAGCGGCGGCGCGGGAAACCTCGGAGCGGATCATAGATGCCGAGGCCGAAGCCGCCAGAAGCGAGCACGAGGCGGCACTAGAACGTGTCGGCATTCTCAACACCGAGCGTCTCGAGGAGCAGATCCGCTTTCTCGAAGCGGAGGGTGAACTCAAACGCGAACAGGAAGAGACGGACAATGCGGGGCGGATCGAGGAGATCGAACGAGAACGTGATGCCGCGATTTCTTGGCTGAACATCCGTCGTGACAAGTATCTCGCGGACCTGGAGATGTCCGACATAGGCGAAGAGGAGAAGGCCGAGCGGAGGCGGCAGATCTCCGAGGCAGAAACCGATGGACTGGCCAGGATCGACGACGACGCGCGCGTGGCCAAGGAGAAGCAGGAAAGGCTCCACGCCGCGCGGATGCGGAAGATCCACGCGGACTACCGGAAAGCCATCGGCGAACTCGAAAAGGCCCTGACTGCGATGCAGAAGGGCCAGCACAAGGAGGCCGCGGACGCGTGGATCGCGGCAGCTAGTGCAGCATTCGGCCAGCACAAGGGGATCGCGACGGCGCTTGCGATCATCTCGACGCTTCGAGCCATCAACGCGGCAATGGCCGAGGAGGAGGTGCCGTATTACATACGTTTAGCGCACGCCGCCGCGGCCGCGGCGATCGGCTACGCGAACGTCCGGCGGATCCGATCCACGAGTCCAGGAGGCGGGGGAGAGGGAGGAGGAGCCGAGACAGCCGGTGCCGCTGCTGCCGCCGCTCCTGGCCCGTCCGCGCCCACGGAATTGCAGCGCGGCGGCCGCGCTCCTGCGCCTCGCCTTGGATTCGACGATCCGCAGCACGACCGCATGGCCTTCCTGGGAGGGAGAAAGTGGGCCGGAGACCTCGTGGCGCATCTCGCATCTGGTTTCAGCGAGGGGATGCGGGACGCGACTGTGGCGGGCTTCCCGCGCGCCGCGGCGGAGGCAGGGGTGCAGATCCCGGCTCCGGCTCCCGTTGTCAGCGGAGCGTCGTATCAGATCGTCGTGAACGGGATGTACGGCGGCCGCGCCGGCCTCCGGGCGCTCAGGCGCGAGCTGCTGCGGATCGATGAAGCCGATCAGAGCAAGAGGATCGGATGATCTCCGTAGGCTTGCGTGGGCCGGCTGGCGACTTCGACATATCTGATCGGGTAGCACTTGATGCGTTCGCCGGCATCTCCGAGGAGGCCGAGATCACCCTCACGGGCCTCACCCACTCCGATCTCTCCATGACGCTGCGAGACACGGACGGCGAGTTGAGACGTTACCTCACGAATCTCGGGCCATCGGATCTGATCTACCTGGACGTCATCCGGTCCGTGGACGCGCGCCGGATGAAGTGGCAGCGGCTCTTTCAAGGCATTCTGGACCTGCCGTGGTCGGTCTCCTATGATCCAAAAAACCAAGAGGTCGAACTCCAGGCGTTCTCGCTCACGAAGTTGCTCGAACGAACCCCGGCGTCGGCCCTGGCCCGAGTCGTCACGGGCGTCACGGGTTCGGTGAGCGCTCCTGGTACATCGGTGACGGTGACGAGCACGACGAACATCCTGGCAGGAGACAAGATCACGCTCGACGACGGGATCAAGGACGAGACGCAGACCGTCCAGTACGTGTCCAGCGCGACGGTCCTCATCACCTCGGCGTTCTCGAACAGCTTCACGAACGCCATGCTCCGTCTCGACACGCCCTACCCTCGCGACGCCTCGGTGAAAGATCTCGTGAACGATCTCGTTGCTGCGGCCGGTAGCGGCCCCATCGCCGTCGATGTCAGGCAGACCGCGCTGACGATTCCAGTGCATCAGGACATGGCGACGACTCCTATCCGGTTGTCTGTCGAGGAGCCGAGAGCGATGCTCTGGTACACGCAGTCGCCGAACGCCGCGACCGGCTCCACCGGCATCTTGGTCAAGGGCGCGCTGTTGACGGAATTCTGGGCGCCGAACGTCCGAGACGGGTTCACGGCGAGGGCGGCGCAGTATTCGCAGGGAACGGGAGACTGGCGGCCCTATAGTCTCACGGAACCTGCAACCCTCGTTGCGGCGTCGGCGCAGCCGGCAGGAGACGGGGGGAGCGCGGCTTGGGATCATGCGAATGGACGGCGCTACCACCTCAATGTGACCCTCACGTTGCTGGATCTTTACCGCAACGGCGTCAATCTCGTGACCGTAGCCGGAAGCGCAAGCGGATTCGATTCGTTCTGGCTTGACTACGATCCGGTAGGAGACTGGGTGTGGGTGTCCTACCAGCGAGCCGGCAGCGACGGAGCCCTGAAGCGAGTGCGGTTGTCCGATGCGGACGTGGCGTTTGTAGTCACAAGCGCTCCGGCCAGGTCTCAGGTGCGCTGCCTTCGCGCCCTGAACGCGATGATGTTCTACCGGCCTGACGACCGCACATTGACCGCGTACGCCTTGGGGACTACCGAGGGAACGGTCGTTGCCACGATGCCGCAGAACTCCTATCCGTACCTCTGGACGCTGAAGGCGGGAGGACAGACGGTCGCCGTCTTGTACGCGCTCTTCGGCAGAACGAGGATGCGCGTGTGGGACTACTCCTGGGTTTTGCTCGCAGACTTCGAGGTGCATGGCAACGCGTGGGGCGGTTGGAACACGACGACGACGTACTCGAACAGATTCCCGATCCTGAGCGTGGTCCCGGACGAGGCGGAAGACGTGTACGTGGGCTATGCTCCGAGCCTCACGACCGGAACAGGCAAGTTCTTCTGCGCCTCGCGCTCCCTTGTGGGCGTGGTCAAGTACGCGGACTTCGGCGACTTGTCGTGCGCCGCGGCAATCCGGGAACTCGCCGTCGCCTCGTGCGCGATCCTGCGGATGGACCCGGACGGGAACGGTTTGATGGCCGGGCGCGCGCACGCGGTTCTTCCGACTCAGGCCATTCCCGAGATTCCCGATCCGATCGAGCGCGAGCAACTGCCTATCTCCGAGGTCTACCGCGCCTCGGTCCTCGTAAAGGGCAAGACCGAGGATGGCGAGGAGTTCGAGGAGATCGCCGGCGACGCAGGCGACTCGGCACACCGCTTGGAGATCCAGGGCCAGCTCGTCACGACACGATCACTGGCGGCGACGATCGCCAATCTCTACGCTTCGTTCCTGGCGTTTCCAAGGCGTGAAGAGAAACTCACCATCCGAGATGACGGAACGCTCATAGCGGCGCTGGACGAGGTGTCATTCGACGGCCGGCGCTGGCTTGTGCTGGAATCGTCGCTGGACATCGGCGACCAGGAACGCGAGCTGCGCCTGATCGAGCTGGGGTTCTGAGATGGGCTACGCATGGAGGCCGGTGATCCGGATCGTCCCCCAAGACGGGGCGCCGCGCGGATTCGATCTGAAGACGGCGTTGACGGACGCCGGCGGACCGAACCGCGTGAAGCTCTCCTACCCGTTCGTCGCGTCGCAACGGGAAGACGCGAACCGGCGACTGGCGCCGACCGCCTTCGGATACAGGCCCGAAGTCGAATTGACCATGGACCTCGTGACGCTGGCAGACCAGTACGCGATCGCGGAGATTCTCGACGCGTTGCGAGACCGCGACCGCGCGCGGGTGACGCTCTCGCTAGACGGCGGGTACACCGAGCGCGACGTCGTGCTGGACGGGAGCCCGAAAGGACCTGACGGTCTCGGAGGCAAGACCGTCGGAGGCGCGAGCTTCGGCCTCAAGCTCCGCGCGGTCGATCTGATCGCCTCCCCGCCGGCGATGTTCCCCGCCGCGCTTCCCGCGCCTCGAGAACTGATTCCGAACGGCGGGATGGAAAATTGGGACGGCGTGCTCGCGCCGCCGCAGTTTCCGAACGGGAAGCCCATCGGCGGCTGGTTTGTATCGATCTCGGCGGGATCGGTAGTAACTCAGGAGGGGAACCCAACCTTCGTTCATACCGGCTCGTTCTCCTTCAAGCATCTGGACGACGCCTCCGGCACGTATGAGCAGCTCGCCTACAACTTCCCGGCGCAGTCATTCGCTCCCGGGAAGAGCTACCGGATCTCCATGTGGATCCTGGCGAGCCAGACCACCGGGGTCAATAACCAGTCTACGTTTCGCAACCTTCGCCTCGACGCTCTAGATCTAGGTGGCTGGTTGCGGAATGACGGCAGCATGAGCACATCTGGCGCGACAACGGACCGTTGGGGCGCGTACGCCGCGAAGTCGGTACCGACAGCGTGGACGTTAGAAACGCTCGACTTTCTAATCCCTCCGACATTTTTCTTTGCGGACATCTACAGGTGGGAGACTCCGTTTTACAATGTGGCTGGTGCGGCCATCTGGATCGATGACATTTCCTTGGTCGGCCCGATCGTGCCCGCTGGGGTCGCGCGATGGTGAAGCGAGCGTTGCTGGCGTTCGTTATCGGCGTGTCGGCCGCGCATGCCACCGCGATCCTGGCTCAAGAGATCGTCCTCGACCGCCGGGTGGCGGCGTCCACGGACGACGCGGAGGAGAGCGCCTCGGGCTCGGTCACCAAGGCGAGCAGCGACCTGGAGCTCGTCTACGACGGGACGAACCAGGTCGTCGGAATGCGCTTCCTCGACATCGCCGTCCCGCAGGGCGCAACGATCACCTCGGCCTGGATCCAGTTCACCGCCGACGAAAGCCAGTCCGAGCCGACGAACCTGACCATCCGTGCCCAGCTTGCCACCTCCGCGGCGACCTTCGCTACTGGTACCTCCACGTACGGGATCTCGTCCAGATCCCAGACATTCGCCTCGGTTTCGTGGCAGCCGCCGGCTTGGAGCACAGGACAGGCCGGCCAGGGCCAGCGGACGCCCGACCTGGCCCAGGTAATACAGGAGGTGGTGGATCTCCCCGCCTGGGCCAGCGGAGGCGCTCTGGTGGCAATCGTGGCGGGGACCGGGCACCGCACGGCAGAGTCCTACGACGGCTCCCCCGGGGCCGCCCCGCTCCTCCATGTCGAGGCCACGACCCTGGATCCGGGAGTCGGGTGCCTAGAGCCGCCGTCCTTCCCGCCAGACTTCTCGGGGCCGGACTGCACGCCGGCCAGGCAGGCCGAGAGGTGCGCCTGCTCGGAGTGCATGACGTGGGACCAGGCGTCCGACTTGGCGACGATAGACGAGTACGAGGTATCCAGGCGCCTATACCCGGGGCCGTCGAGCTGGGAAGTCGTGGGGCACACTTACAAGAGCCAGGCATGGACGGACACGGACGGGACGGTCTGGCCGGAGTGGATCTCGACGACGTGGTGCGTCGGTAGAGATGCGCCCGGGCTCCCGGTGGAGAACGTCCTGTACGAGTACGCCGTCAAGGCGTGCAAGACGACGAACGGAGCCCGGCAGTGCTCGGCCTCCTACTCCGTCCCGGTGCTCTACCGCGGTACGCTGTACTGGGATCTGGTACACCCCTGATGGCTGGCAACGGAATGAGGATCCGGTGGGGCACGGTAGGTACCTTGGTCGGCGTGTTGCTCACGGTCGCTACGCTGTTCGGGACTGGCATGGCGACGTGGGGCGGCGACCGCGCGCTACTGTATCAGCACGATCGCGAACTCAAAACGTTGCGGGAGCACTTCGACAAGCGCATGACGGCGATAGAAGACCGCTTCCAAAAACACCTTGACGTCACAGAGCCGCTTGTGCATCGTTTCATCATGATCGAGCAGGCAGTCAAGGATCTAACCAAAAAGCTCGACGAGATGGAGACGCGGAACGTGCGCGAGTTCGCCGATCTCAAGCAACGGCTGGAACGCTACGGCTTTGTCAAACCTTGAAGAGGAGATGATGTTGAACGCACTGCTTCTCGCAACGATGCTGGGGGCTGCCCCGGTGGTAGCCTCAGTCCCCCTAGCTCCCAACTCGGTGCAGCCCCCAGCGCTGCAATGGGGCCTAGACGGCTTCGTGCTCTGGGACTTCGAGGGCGACACGCCGGTGATGGGCCTGATCTTCACCCCCGATGTCGAGTTCCCTCTCGGCGTCGTCGTCCAGCTCAGCCGCGTCGAGTGGAATGAGACCTCGACGACCTACCGGGTGAACTTCCACGAGCACCGTCGGCCCGTGGCATTCCCGCCGCAGTTCTCGACGGTCGAGCGTGACGATGTGAGGTTCGCCATCGGGGTAAAGTGGTCCTTCCGATGAGCCGCGACGATCGGTTCTTCCCGACTCTACTCCTTGTTGCGATCCTCCTGTTCATCCCCTTGTCCCTACTCGGAGTCGCCTACGCCATGGAGCAGCGCCAGACACGCGATTGCTGCCGTGACCTGGGAAGCGTGAAGTACGGCGTGGAGGCCGCACTCAACTCCATCGAACTAGACGCGGCCAAGAAGCGGCTCGTCGGCTCGATGGAATCTGCTGGGTATATCTGCGAGCCCGACCGCTCCGGAGTGTGGACGTGTCACTAGCCGAGGATCTGGCGAAGGCCCCACCTTGGGCCGTAAAGATAGCGCTCGGCATCCTGCTGAGTCTTCTAGCGATCTTGTTCAAGATGGGAGTGTACGACCCGTGGACGAAGCTTGGCGAGAAGGTGGACTCCATCGACAGGAAGGTGTCAGAGATGACAGGCGTGCTCTCCCAGATGCAGAAGGACAAACCATGAGCCAGTGCCAACGCTGCGGCTGCTCCATCGTCTGGCTCGGCAAGGTGCCGGTGCTGACGCCAGTGCTCGCTAACGAGGTGACGGAGCAGATGCGGCGGGACGGCGTGGACTTCACCCAGCAGGATGACGACGTGCAACTCCACTACTACTCGGACTGCAAGCAGGAGAACCCGTGAACGGCGGCACCTGGGAAGCTACATGCCCAGAATGCGGCTGGAGCTTCGCCGGTTCGCTCCTGCTCGTGCAAGACAAGCTCACGGAACATCACCAGACGACAAAGCGGCAAGTCGCGGAGAAGCTACCAGATTCGGCTACGCCAGAGAAGATTCGAGCACTGTGCCACTACCCTGCCCTAGTGCAGAGGATAGGTCGGTGAACCGCCCCGATGGAGCAAAAGCGGCTTGCCAGCCTCATAAGCTGGAAATCACTCGGTGCGATTCCGAGCGGGGCAACCAGTGCCGGCTGTGCGGCGAGGATTGTGCCGTCGGCACAATCTGCCTCGCCTGTGCCGCACGACCGCCGCGTAAGAAGAGCCACGTCTACAATCTCAAGTGGAAGCCAGAGAGGTACTACAACCAGTTCAAGAGGTACGATTGAACACGGCGCTACGCATCGTTACGCTCAACGTCAACGAGTGGATGATCGTGCTCGACGTGTTCATGATCGCGGAAGCCTCGCGTCCGCTCGATTGCGAGCAGTTCGCCATGCTCCGTAGAACGATTGCTCTTCAGCTCGCCGGCCAGAAGGAAGATTGACGTGACCTCCCTACCCAGGCCATCGATCATGACTACCCCGTGCCTCCGCACTGCATCCTACCAGGGCTGCTTCCGACTGGCCTATCGGGAGCAGCCGACCTGCCTGAGAGCCAGAGCACGAGCTCCCTCATGCCTTGCCATCTGAGTCCTCGCCATCTCGATGAATGGAGAGACGCCCATCCCACACTTGTGCGGATCGTCCGCGAGATCCTGGGGCTCTGGTACTGGCCGATGCCGTTCATCATGACCAGCATTGCCCGGACGCATGCCGAGGATCTGGCCCTGGGCGCTTCCGGGATCCACTCCTCTGGACCGCCATGGAGAGCTTTGGACTTCCGCATTTCCCATCTCGGGCCGCACCACCAGGAGCAGGCGGACGCCATTGCTAAGACGATCAATCTCAGATGGGCCTATGACCCCACCAGGCCGGCCAAGATGGTACTCTTCACGGCGCCGCACGGAACCGGCCCCCATGGGCACGTTCAGGTTCATGCGGCAACGATCCTGCGGGAGCAGATCCCGCAGCGGACATGAAGTTCAAACTCTGGTTCGCGGGCAAGATGTTGGCCCGCGCGGCGAAAAGGAGCGGAGCGATGAAAGCGTTTCCGAAGTTGTTCGGTTACGTCGGGATCTTGGCCTCGGTACTCGGCGCGCTCGCGGAGCAGGCGCAGATACTGCCGCCTACCATCGGGAAGTACATCGTCATGGCTTCCACTATGCTGGCCGCGTTCTCCCACTCGATCCCGTCCGCGGCCATGGCGGCGATCAAGCTGCCGTCCTGGTTCTCGACGCTGGCGTCCGTCCTGTCCGTGGCGGCCGGCTTCGGGTTCGGGGGACCTGTGGGTCTCGGCATTGGGGTGCTGAGCACGATCATCGCGGCGATGTCCCACAACGTCGTGAAGCCGACGCCGGCGCCCTAAGTCTACGGACAGAGCTCGACCGTCCCGTGCTCCGTCGCCGACTCTCCGGCGACGTTGTATGCCGTCACCACGAACATCACGAGCGGGGCGTCGCCCGCGGGCGTGAACCCGAACTCACCCCGGCACCGGCCGAGAAGGCACGCGGAGGCCGGCACGTCCACCCGCTGGGCCGGCGGCCAGGAGCACGCGAGGGCCGTGCAACACGTCGTGTAGTACAGCCGGTACCCGTCCGCCGTGGCGCTTTCGTTCCAGGACCAGACGCCTAGGTAGGAGGCGAGGAGTGCGGCGATCACGGCTCCTCCACCGGAACAACGAGGACGCGCACCATCGTTAGCCCTGGCATATCTATTTTCCGTTGTACGTGCTCTGGCGAGATTCCCAATGTCGGCGCCCCGTCGATCCGGTGATTCCGAGCCGTCCATCCCTTCCACGGAAGCCGCCACACCTCCTCCTTGCGGTAGAGGGCGTCGAGGATGGCTCGATACAGTCGTGGCTCTAGCAGCGTGATGCTCCTGGTCATGTGGTAATGGTTCAGTTCTCGCCGCGTTGCTTCGAACAGGACAATCACCCGTTCGTCGTCCTGTAACGCCCCATCCCTCGCCCGGTCGCTCGCCAGGTCGGCGTTGCGGCGGGCTTGTTCGATCTGTGCGTCAGTCATGGCTCCTCCGCCCACAGCCGCACCACACGGCGGTTGTATTGACGGTTGTAGGCAACCCTGCTGCCGAGTCGCATCAAAGCCTTCTTTTTTGTGGGATACGCGACGATAGAGCCATCGACATTGCGTTTGGCTTCCTTCCCCACCGCGACGGCCCAGCCAGCCTTCCAGCGGCGCTTGGTGCGGGTCATAACACAGGCCCCGCAGGGCCGATGGCAACCCACGCAAGCTGCTTCCGCAGCTTCTCCACCTCCGCCTTCGCGGCGTCACGCTCCTGTGCGTATCTCTCCACGTCGGCATTCGCTTTCTTGAGCGTGTCTTGCGCGAACACAACCGTTTCCCGCAGCGCCTCGATCTCGGCGTCACACTCGGCGCGCTCCTGCGCCTTCGCCTGCTCGATGATGTTCTCGATCCCAGCCTTCGTTTCGACGGCCTTCAACTCACCCTTGAGGAAGTCGATCTCGGCGTTCACCTCGGAGGCGAGGTAGCACGCCACCGTTCCAGGCGGTAGACCGAGACGTTGCCCTTCGACGTAGTGCTTTGTCACTTCCCCTCCTCTCCATCGAGCTCGCGGAGGGCGACAAGCACCTCTGCCGGGTGGCCCATGTCTATCGTGGCCCGCACCGCCTCCACCACTTTCATCGCCCGCTCGTAGGCGGCTTCGAGAGCCACTACGTCCTCCCCATGCACGACATCGTGGTAGCGTCCGCCCTTGCCCCCATAGCCAACCAGGCCGTGACGTGGCAGCGGCAGCTTCATGGCAGCGCCCCTCCCTCGCGGGCGGCGATGAGCGCATCTCGCATGTCATTCAATGCGCGCGCATGTACCATAGCTTTTGCGCCTCCGTACTCGGCCGGCACGGTGTTCCACACACGCTCCGCCGCCTCCGCGACGGCGCGGAGAAGCTGCATCTGCTTGGCGAATTTCTTGCCCGCCAGCATGTACACCCCGCTCTTTTGGCCTTCACGGAACGCGAGCCAGTCCTCGAGGCAGCACTCGTCTACGTGCGCCGTGCCGTCACCGCGATCCAGACATTCGCACATCACTAGCCTCCTCAACGCTCTGGCGGCGGGCCTGTGACTAGCCCCATCGGGCGCCGCTGACAACAGACCCGCCGCCTTCGCGAAGCGCCGTGGCCTGAGCGACCGAGCCACGGCGCATGTTCTCGATCCCTACCGCTGGGTCTTCAAGAACGGCAGCGTGGCCCAGGTGCATCGGATCGACCCATCCGAGAGCCGCTCCGCATCGACCAGGTAGTCGCAGTCCGTACAGCCGGTGAGCCGCGCGTGCTTGTAGCAGGCCAGGCAGAGGTTGCTGCTCGACGGGCAGAGCGTCAGGTGCTCACCGCGCACGAGGAACACGTCGATCGCCTTCGGCGGCTGGATGTCCGGGCCGTCCTGGATCGCGGCAACGCTCGCAGCGGCTTTGACCTTCTTCGCAGGCTTGGCCGCATCGGCCACACTCGCCAGGCAGGTGATACCTGCCGCCACCGCCAGGGTCAGCGTGATTGATCTTCGGTTCCACATGGATCCTCCACGGCCCGTATTAGGGCCATGGCTTGGTGATAGTATCTGCCAGCTTGTTCCTTAGTTTCGATTCGCGCCCAGGGAACGTCCGAGTGGATCAGTGCCTTCATGATCTTTCGTGCTAGTGCCAGAGACGGAATGTATTGGCGGACTGCCAGACCCGTGTTGAGGTGCGTCACCGAGTAACCTTCTTTTCTGTCGGGCATTGCATGGACCGCCAAGCCCCCTTTGACCGTGTAGGCATGAATTGATTCGCGACCGGCGAATATTCCGGCTCTCATAAACCAAACTTTCCTCATCAGTGCTCCTCAGGTTCTTTCTGCATTTCTTGTCCGCTTCATCCTTGGTGAGCGAGTCCACAACCCGTTGGAACTGCGCATGGTATGGGCCAGCGTCCTTGCTGGACTTGATCTCTTTCCACGGGATGCCGGAATCTACCAATGCCTTCATGATCGTCCGTGCCTGAGCAAGAGATTCGATCCTATCGCATGCGGCCAAACCAGTTGCGACATGGGTGACAGCGTAGCGGTTGTGATCCAGGCTGCTCCGATGTACCGCGAGTCCGCCGGCGACCGAGTACGCATCAACGGACCTTCGCCAACTATCCGGTGATTCGTCAGCACGGATCCAGATCGTCCGCATCAGAACATCAGGCCGAATGAGAAACCGACGACGAGCCCGGCCACTCCCCAAAACAGACAGGCTACCAGATTCGGGCCGTGGTCGGAATCCCGTTCGTAGACGTGGTAAGTCCTGTCGTGCGGCTCGACGTTCGGCCGGCGTACCGGGTCGGCCATGAGCATCCGCAGCCGCCGCTCCCGCTTCTCACGGGTGTCAAGATTCGATGATTGCATCGTGGGCCTCCATGACAAGTCGTTCCAACTCGGCATTTTGCGCGTCCCAGGCGGCGGCCCCGGCGGTGGCCCTGGCGGCGTCCCCGGCGGCCCCGGCGGCGTCCTCGGCGGCCCTGGCGGCGTCCCTGGCGGCCCAGGCGGCGTCCCCGGCGGCGGCCCCGGCGGCGTCCCTGGCGGCCCAGGCGGCGTCCCCGGCGGCGGCCCCGGCGGCGTCCCCGGCGGCCCAGGCGGCGTCCTCGGCGGCGGCCCCGGCGGCGTCTCGAAGCGATTCGTCGCCGGCTTCCAGGTAGCGGCGCACGATCTCAGGAGCCTTCCACATATGGAGCACCGACCGAGCGCACCAGCGCGCAAACCCGCACAGCAGGTCGTCGGTGTCGGTGAGCATCCACTCCACCGTCCGCTCCCGACAGACCAGCTTGTCCGAGTCGCGCAGAATCTCACCGCCGCAGCGGACGCGGCAGATCACTGGGCCACTCGCGTATACCAAGGCGTCGATGATCCGCTCTGAGGCGTGCATCCCGGATTTGCAGAGCACGAGCGGCCCCTCGTGCCGCAGCGTCTCTCCTACACGAACCTCCCGGCCGTCGCCATTCCCGAGCCGCAAGTCTGCCGGGAGGAAGTGCCAAGCCAGGACTATTTCGCTCATGATCTGCTCTCCAACTAGGCATACCAGAAGCCATGATGTCGTACCTTGAGGCGTTCGTAGGCGGCAGCGATTTCTGGGAACTGCCGACTCACGGCGACCAGGAGAACGGCATCAGCAATCGCATGGTCCGCCTCTTTGTCGTCGTCGAGGCTATCGAGGTGATGTACCGTATGCGCCACGAATTCAGCATCAGTCATGCGGCCACCTCCGCGCCGACCAGCGGCCGAGAAAATAGACGCCAACCGCCACCAGAAAGCCGGTATTGACACCGAGCGAGAAAGCGGTCCAGGCACTCATGAGTTGCTCTCCAAGATTTCCTGGATGATGTCCCGAAGCATCTTGTTGTTCATGCCGCCCCCGAAGTGTATCCGCAGCTCCTCGTCGATCCGCTCCTTCTGGCCTTGGCTCAGGTCGTGCCGCGACCAGATAGACGCCCGCAGCTCCTGGAACTTGGCACGGCTGAGATGATCCTTGCGCCGCTCGACCGTCTTCCCGGCTGCGGCCGCCTTGATCGCGCGCTGTACGGTCGCATCCAGGCGCTCGTAGTAGGCGCGTCGTCGCTCGGCTTCCTCGGTCATCTCATTCCTTTCGGCGCCGGGTAGCGGAGCCGTGCGGCCGTGCGGATCCGCACCTCTCGCTTCGTGTTGACGTTCGTCCCGACCCATCCACCGTGCGCGCTGGGCCCATCGATCCGCACAGGCTGAATCCGCTCCGACACCTTCACCATGTAGACTTCGCCGATCTTGACCTCGTTCTTACGCATCGCGAAACTCCTCCCGGAAGTCATCCTCCGTGATCCAGGCCGCCACAGCATCCCTCACGGCCGCTCTGATGTTCTCGACACGCGCGAGGTCGAGCAGGGCCGGGAGGTCCTGAACCGCCGCGTTGGCCGCATCCTCGCAGCACAGCCGCATACTGACTTCCCGGTTCCGCCGCTGCCGATCATGGCGCTCGTGATAGGAGCACAGGAACTCTTCCCCGCGATCCTCGTCGAATTGGCAACCGCATCCGCTCATTGATCCGTCCCTCCTGTCCACGAATATACACCATCAGGGGACGCCGTCAACCATGAATCGACACGGAACCTCAGATTTTACAATTTGAAAGAATTGTAGTCTTTCGGCCTAGAAAATAGGCAAGAAAAAAGTGGACAACGGCCACGAACGTCGTACAATCGTGGACGCATGGAAGGAGGTGACCGCCAGGTGGAAACCGGAACGGTCAGGAAGGACGTCCGAATGTCGGCCGAGACGCTCGCGGAAATCGAGCGTCTGGCAACTCGCGAGCACCGCACGCTCAGCGACATGATCCGCGAGCTGCTGAGACGCGGACTCGAACAGACACAACGCCGCAAGCAAGCGGCATCATGAGGAGGATCACATGGATCGTAATGCGTTGATCGGGATGTTGGATGATCTGGTCGATCGATCTGGTCAGATCGAGGTCACTCGTGGCGCGAAGTCTTGGAAACTCGACGCGCCGGATCTGCCGCTCAAGGTCGCGGCAACGGTCGTGCGTGCTCGGATCGCGGCGCTACTCGCAGAGACGGAGGGTACATGAGCAAAACCCAAGGCGAATCGCAAGACCTCGTCCGCCTCGACCCCCAAGCTCTGATTCGCACCGCAGTGGAATCAGGAGCCGGGATCGAGACGCTCGAACGGCTCGTCGCGCTAGCGAAGGATGTTCGCGCACAGCAAGCGCGCGAGGCTTGGTATCACGCGATGGCCGAGTTTCAGAGGACGTGTCCAGCGATCCTCAAGACGGCTACCGCGAAGATCGCGACGCGCACAGGCCCGGGCTACGGCTACAAGTACGCTCCGCTCGACGAGATCACGAGCACCATCCTCCCAATCATGGGACCGCTGGGACTCTCCATCTCCTGGCGCACTCCCAAGATGGACGCGCAGGGGGTGGTGGCCGTCTGCCGCGTCTCCCACGAGCTCGGACACTTCGAGGAGAGCGGAGAGGTCGCCGTACCCGTAGTGCAAGGCGATGGCTCGGGAGCGTCGGCACCGCAGCGCGTCGGGATCGCAATCTCCTACGCCAAGCGCTACGCGCTGCTCTCCGCAATCGGACTCGCTCCGGAAGACGATCCGGATGCCCACGACCCAGGCCCTGCCGTCCAACCTCCGCGGCGAGCGAGTGAAGCCGCCAAGAGTACGCCCGATACGATCGAAGGCCTCATCTGGACAGGCATCATCACCGCCGTGGACGAGAAGAAGAGCAAGGCCGGGAAAACCTTCTGGCTCGTGACCGGGAGCTTCGAAGGCGCGTCGATGACGTTCTCCACGTTCTCCGAGAGTCTCATGCGTGAGGCGATTGGCCGCATGGGAGCTAGCGTCGAGAGCGAAATCGCCTACACCCAGAAGACCGTGGGGAACCAGAGTTTCAACAACATCGACGCAATCCGCGATGCGGAGATTGCCTTCTGATGCGCGTCACGGATGTTCTACACCGCGCCGGCCTCATCAATACCGAGCACTTCTCGGACTACCACCGTGACCGTGGGACAGGCGTGCACCAGGCTTGCCATTTCTGGGATGAGGGAGACCTGGAAGATTCGTCCCTCGTCCCGGAGGTCCGCGTGCGTCTCGACCAGTACAAGCGATTCCTCGTCGAGGTGGGGCCCGAGATCATCGCAGCCGAACGGGAGGTCGTGCACTCCGTACTCGGCTATCGCGGCCGACTCGATCGCATCGTCAGGATCAACGGCCGCACGGGAGTCCTCGACATCAAGGGAGTCTCAGAAGCACCGTGGCACGGCGTCCAGTTGTTCGCCTACATGGCCGCGTACAACTCCAACCTCAACACGGCCGCGCCAGCAACCGCACGCTGGAACCTCTACCTCTACGACGATCACTACAAGCTCGTCGAACGCACCGACCGGCAAGACTTCGGCGTATTCTGCGCGGCGCTTACGCTCGCCAGATGGAAGGAGAAACATGGAAGCTGAGATCCGAAACACCGTCCCGGAAGCCGAGGCACTCGTGGAAACCGGAAAGAGTCGCCTCGAATTGGCGATGACTCTCAAGATCGAGAGCAAGCCGGATCACGAGCTAGGTCTCGTCCTGTTCCAGGAGTTGTCCGACTGGGAGCGCCGAATCGCGGAATGGTTCGCGGCGCCGAAGGCCGCGGCGCACAAGGCCCACCGCGTGCTGTGCGACCGTGAGAGTGCGTTGCTGCTCCCGATCAAGCAGGCGAAGCGCACCGTGGCCGAGCGCTGCGCCGGCTTCGTGGCCGACCAGAAGCGCAAGGCGGACGAGGAAACGCGGCGGCTCGAAGCTATGGCACGGAAGGAAGAGGAGGAGCGGAAACTCCTGGAGGCGATCGCAGCGGAAGAAGCCGGCGAGCCCGAGGTCGCGACCGCGATCCTAGAGGAGCCAATCACTGCGCCGACAATCGCCGTGGCTCCCGAGGTGGCGAACGTCGTCGGCATCTCCTCGCGTACTACCTGGGGCGCCGAAGTCCACGACATGCGCGCGTTGATCGAATACGTGGCAGCGAATCCGCAGTGGACGGAGATCCTGCTCCCGAACATGCCGCGATTGAACGGTCTCGCGCGCACCATGCGCGCCGAGATGCGGATCCCTGGTGTTCGTGCGGTGCCAAACATCGGCTTGGCGGCGAGACGATGACCAGAGACAAGATGCCCGCGGCAAGGCCGTGTCTGGCGCGGCTTCGCGCGGCGGGGCCCGGCGTTGCGCGGCTTGGCTGGGCATGGCTTGGCAAGGCGAGGGACTGATTCGATAAACGCGGTCGGGTGCAGCGCTCAATTTCGAGCCAATCGCCATACCGCACATTACAAGGAGGGTTCCCGATGGCAGAAGTCAAGATTCCAGTGAGCCTCATCGGCAAGAGCGCGTTGCTCTGCCATAACCCGGCGATGATGGGCAAAGGCAAGTCTGGCCCGCGCGGAGCGAAGTACATCCCAACCCCAGAAGAAGAGGCCAAAGCGGGTCTGTACGAGCAGAACGGTCATTTCTGCTTTCCAGGCATCGGGCCTCGAAACGCGCTCGTGAGTGCCGCCGGCGCGTGGAAGATCAAGATGGCAGGCTCCTCGCGGAAGGTCTCGGCGCGCCCCCTGTTTGCCTCGATCCAACCGTATCCAGAGCTGGTTCCGATCCTCGACGCGAATACTGGGAAGCCTCTGACGAAGTACGAGGTGGACACGCGGCGAGCCGTCGTGCAGAAGAACGGGATCCTGCGCTCGCGGCCGGCGTTCAAGGCCTGGCGACTGGATTTCGAGTTGCTCGTGGACGCGGAGGACGAGGAGCAGCTTCGGCAGGTGTTGCCCGAGGTGCTCGACTACGCTGGTCGCCGTATTGGGATCGGCGACTACCGTCCGGCGAAGGGCGGGTGGTTTGGAAGGTTTGAGCGGAGAGGGTGAGACAAGCTTCCGTGGCTAGGCACGCCCAGGCCCGGCAGGGAGAGGCGAGGAGAGGCCTGGCGCGGCGAGGCGAGGCGAGGGTTCGAGAAAAGATGCCCGTGGCAGGGCCGGGCGGGGCGAGGCCCGGCAAGGCGCGGCGCGGCAAGGCAAGGCAAGGGACTGAAAACACAAGGAGGCTCCAATGGTCAAGGAACTGCCGATTGAATCTCTGATCGAAGATTTCGACCTCTACCCGCGGACGATGGTCTCCGGACCACACGTCGCGCGGCTGCGCGATGCACTCACAGCAAGAATCACTACACCGCCCGTCATCGTCGACGCGACATCGAAACGCATAGTCGATGGATTCCACCGAGTGCGCGCCTACAAGCAGCTCGGACGCGAGACGATTGAGTGCGAGATCCGCATGTACAAGAACGATGCCGAACTGTTCGCTGATGCGGTGCGACTCAACTCCGGCCACGGACGACCGCTTGGACCATACGAGATCAAGAAGTCCGTCGAGACGCTCCGCCGTCTTGGTGTCGGAGAGAAGCGGATCATCGAGATCGTGCGAGCACCGAAAGAGCGCATCGTGGAGATCGTCTCGCGGTTCGCCACGAGCACCTCTGGGCACGAATCAGCCGTAAAGGCCGCATACGAGTCGGACCTTGCGGGACAAGAGATGACAGCGGATCAGGAGGTTGCGAACCGCAAGCTCACGGGCATGAATCCGACGTTCCACGCGCGTCAGATTCTCATCGCGCTTCGAGCGGACATGGCCAGGATGACTCCTGGATTCGTCGCGGCGATGGACGAGCTGTGCGAGTTGTGGGAGAAGGTTAGGCCGGAACAGAAGACTGCTTAGAGGCGTGGCGCGGCGGGGCAGGGCTTGGCCAGGTGTTGCCGGGCCCGGCCAGGCATGGCAAGGCGAGGCGAGGGACTGAGATGACTCCAACGGCACGATCACTGGAGGTGTTGCGCGAGATGGGCTACGCCGCGGACGTCGTGGAGCGATGGATCCAGGCCGCACGGATCCGCAAGGACTGGGGAGGATGGGGGGACATTCTCGCGGCTCACCCACTGCACGGAATCCTCCTGATCCAATGCTGTGCCGGCGCCAGCGCTGCGGCTCGCGAGGCGAAGGCCCTCGGATCTCCCGCGCTCAACACCTGGAAATCCGCCGGAGGAAAAGCCGAAGTGTGGAGTTGGGCCCTCCGAGGCGCACGCGGAAAACGGAAACTCTGGACCTTGACACGCCGGACGCTCTAGGCGTAGACTCCGCGCCTGTAGATTCGAGGAGGGCAGAGCAATCGACAACCTGGCCTAGCCTGGCCGCAGCCTCTCGGGGACTGCCCTCCTCGGGGCGCGGCCAGGCAAAGCCGTTTTCTCACCGAGGTGTCACGTGGACCGCAACGACGAAACCCAAGCGACTGAGAATCCAGCCGAAACCTACCGCGAACGTATCCGCCGTGTCCTCCAAGCCGCAGCCGAGAAACCAGAAGCCATCGCAGAATGGGCTCGCTCTTGCGGATGGAGAAAGGAGAAATGAGCACGCTCGCCAAGAGGCCGAAGGGAGCAGTCCAGAAGTACAATCCCGAGAAGGGCCTCAAGACGATTGCGGTCGCAGAGACGGCCGAAAAGTACTACCGCAGAGCCAAAGATCCGGAGAAGCTCACGCAAGCGGTAGAGGTGAAACTGACGGCGCAACGCGAATTCGTCGCGTGGTGGGATCAGCAAGAGAAAGACAAGGGCGGGCGTCCAGAGAAAACCCGTTCCAGGTCCGGAACAGGTTTCCATGCGGACGCCTTCGGCCTCGACAGGAAGACGCTTCACCGCTGGCGGAAGAAGCTCGGCAACGAAAAGGTGTTCGAGAAGACGCTCGCACAAGCAATCCAACGCTGCATCCTCGTCTGTGAGGCGAAGAGCGCTACTGGTGCCGACGCTCACGTAGCCCAGAACGCCGGCGTCTCTGAATGGTACACGCCGAGCGACATCATTGAACGAGCTCGCGATGTCCTTGGATCGATCGACGTCGACCCGGCATCTCACAAGGACGCCCAGAAGATAGTCAATGCCGCGACGTACTTCGATCTCAAGAGCGACGGACTACAACAAGAATGGAAGGGTACCGTCTGGTTGAATCCGCCCTACTCTCAACCACTCATTCAACAGTTCATCGAGAAACTCGTGCAAGAGTTCAAAGCACGGCGCACTACAGCGGCGATCAGTCTGACGAACAACGGCACAGAGACAGACTGGGGCCAACTTCTACTTTGTCACTCTTCTGAAGTGTGCTTCCCTCGCGGCCGCGTGCGTTTCTGGAATACGACAGAGGAGTCCTTTCCTTTGCAGGGCCAGATGATCTGTTACTTCGGGGATGGCAAGGAGTTCTTCGGTCGATTTGGGGAGCTCGGCGTGGTCATGGATGCGCACCAATGACGCCGCCCAGAATACCGTTCGAGCTCACGAAGGAGTTTCAGGCGGGGTACATCGGAGAAACAGAACTACGCCGTTTTCTCCTCGAGGCACTACCCAGTAGCAGTTTTCTCGTGGACACCAGATCTATCAAGCATGGTTCTGGCGGCCCGCGGGCTGAGTCCAAGTCGTCGGCACTCATCCTCCCAGACTGGGAGGTCTTCGGGCAGTCTGGAGAGTTCTGGGTGGAAGCAAAGACGAAACGCGAACCTACCCGCTGGATCATCGGCAGCCGCTATGACCATGGCATCGGCCGTCATCTGTTCGAGCACTATCGCCGCGTGCAAGCGAGCTCGAAAAGAACGTGCTACATCTTGATCCTTGAGACAGTCGGTGGTGCCGTGCTGGTAAGTAGTCTCGACCGTATTGATGCAATGAAGCGGTTCCACGAGGCCCCTGGAATGGATCCTGGTGGGATGTACTTCTGGCCTCGGGACGCTATGAAGATCGTCGGCTATCGCAAGAAGTACACTACAGGTAGACCGCCACCGTGGGAACAAGGTTCTCCGCCACCCGGACAACTCCCGCTTCTGTTTTCCTCCGAGGATCCGGTACGCGAAGAGCTCTTCCCCGGCGTCCCGATCCTCCGTCCCGAAGAACTCACCGACCTCGACAGGTTCGTCATCGCAGAAACCGTCCGCGAGAACTGGCATCCCGGCAAACCGTAGGGCGCAACCGTGGACGAACTACCCCACGACGACGAAGCCGAACAGGCCGTCCTAGGCGCGCTACTCTTCGCGCCGTCTCCACAACCACCGCCAGCGTTCCTATCCCCATCCGACTTCTACCGCAAGCTCCACGGCCGCATCTACGCCGCCCTACAAACTCTCGCCGCTACCGGCCAACCCTACGACTTGATCCTCCTCCTGGGCCAACTAGAATCTGACGTGAAACTCCGCGTCGAAGACCGCCGCACGATCGGCCGAATCCTTGGCATCGGCGCCGTCTCCAAGAACCTCGAAGCCTACGCCAGAGTAGTCCGCCAACAATCCATCAAGCGTCTCGTCATCACCGCCGCATCGGATCTCATGGCCCAAGCCTCCAACGGCGGCAACCTCGACCAGGTGCGCGACTGCCTCCGAGCCTCAAGCCTCACCCTCGAGGCCGTGATGGCCAGCGACAACCAGCAACCCCTCCGCGTGATCGACCTGGGTGACCTAGACACCGAGGAGCCGATACCCTGGGTAGTCCAGGGCTGGGTCGGATCACCCGACATTGTCGTCTGTGGCGCAGAAGGCGGTATGGGAAAGTCCATCCTCGGAATGGAGCTTGCCCTCGCCCTCGCCACGAACACCAAGTTCGCCGACGTCCTGGAAACCTACGGCGGGCCCTACCGCGTCCTCATGATCGACGAAGAGATGGCACCACGCCTCTCCCGCTTCCGACTCCGCCAACTCATCCGTGGCCGCGAAATCCAAAACCCACAAGACCTCCCACTCCGCTACCTATCCCAAAACTCCCTCCGCCTCGACGACCCACGAACACGCCGCAGCCTCGAGAGCGAGATAGAGACCTTCAAGCCGCACTGGGTGATCCTCGATACCCTCATCCGATTCCACGCGTTCGAGGAAAACTCCAACACCGAAATGTCACGTATCTTCAACGACCACCTACGACCACTCCGCGCAACCCACGGCTGCGGCTTCTTCGTCCACCACCACCTCGCAAAACCCACCAAGGAACGCACGGAAGCCTTCCACCGCCTCCGCGGCGCCGGCGAACTCGGCAACATGTTCGACGACGTGTGGTCGCTCCAAGGCGACCGCCATACCCCAGACCGCACGCTCGGCGCCGAGAAGTGCCGCTGGATAGGCGGCGCCGTCCCCCCGCCCATCTCCCTCCACTACGAAGAGGCCGAAGACCGATCCTGGGCCCGACTAACTGGTAAGACCGGGACCGCGTCGGCCGAAGAGATCATCCGAGCAGTGATTGCCGAGGCCGGCGACCTCGGTGCCTCCCGCCAGACCGTCCTCGCCGCCTGTGAACTCCAACACATCCCACTCCCGACCGCCATCAAGACCCTCAAACGGATGGAAACCACTCTCCGAAAAGAGGGGGCCAAGGGTGGCAACTCCAGGGGCTCAATTAGGTACTTTTCGCTCGACCAAAAAGGAGCACTCTTATAATTCTCCAAAAGACCACCGAAGGACCAATCAGTGACCACTTTTCGAAAACAGCCCCGAAAAAGGCGAAAGTCCGAGAAGTGGCCAAACAACGCGCTAATTTTCAATCAGTGACCACCGAAGGACCAATCAGTGACCACCGGAAACCCACGCCGTTGCCGAAAGACCACGGCGAAAGTCCAATGTTTTCCCCCCCCCTTATACCCCCCCCGGGGGAAGGGAATCGGCCCCCAGGTGGGCCGGCCGAAGAACCACCGAAGGACCACCGTGTGACCCTCCGGCCGCGCAAACGCGGCCTCTTGGCCGCGCGCGTCCGGACCCGGGTCCCTTCCCCGGCAGGATGGGCCCCCCGACCCCCCGTCCGTAGCACCCCCACGGCTTGGTCGCCAGGACGCCACACAAGCGAACGTCGGCGGCCACGGCGGTACTCTATGAGGCGGCCTGAAGAGGAGGAGAACGGATGGGCGGGATGAACTATATCGATCGGATCGTTGGCCGTGGGAGCGTAGATCCTTCGACGCTGGCGGCGAATCCGCGCAACTGGCGCCGGCACCCGAAGAGCCAGGGGATTGCGCTGGACGGGCTCCTGGAACGTGTCGGATGGGTTCGCGAGGTTTTAGTGAACCAGCGGACGGGACGGATGATCGATGGTCACCTCCGTTTGGAGCTCGCGGTGGGGCGGGGGGAGGCGTCTGTTCCGGTGACGTACGTTGATCTCTCGCCGGAGGAGGAGTTGCTGGTGCTGGCGACGTTGGATCCCGTTGCGGCGTTGGCCGATGACGATTCCGAGCGGCTGGATGCGATTCTGAAGGACGTTGGAGTCACCGGTAACGCTGGAGTGGACAAGCTCCTCCGGTCGCTCGTGTCGGATGGCAAGAACGACGGCCTGACCGATCCCGATGCGATCCCGGAGCCTCCCGACGAGCCTGCCACTCAGCCGGGCGACCTCATCGTCCTGGGCCGGCATCGGTTGCTCTGCGGAGACAGCGCCAATCCGATGTCTGTTGAGATGCTCCTCGGTGACGAGCGGATCCAGCTCGTGAACACCGATCCGCCGTACAACGTCCGAGTCGAGCCGAGGTCGAACAATGCGATCGCCGCCAATCTCGCGGCGGGTGGGCGCGGCTCCAAGAAGGGCAACGTCCCCCGCGAGCAGCTCGACCGGATGCACCACCAGGGGCTCGACCTCGCTCGGCATCCCGGGAAGAGCAAGCCTACGGGGAAGATGCGGGCCCGTGACCGTGTGTTGGAGAACGACTTTGTCTCCGACGAGGCGTTCGCCGCGATGCTCAAGTCGTGGTTGGGGAACCTCGCAGCGATGCTCGAGCCTGGGCGATCGTTCTACATCTGGGGTGGGTACTCGAACATCAAGAACTACCCGGGGGCGCTGGAGAACGCAGGCCTGTACTTCTCCCTGGCGGTGATCTGGGTGAAGGAATGGCCCGTGCTCACCAGCAAGGACTTCATGGGGAACCACGAGTGGTGCTTCTACGGCTGGCGGGAAGGAGCGGCCCACTACTTCAATCCCGACATCACAAACGCTACGGACGTCTGGTCGGTGAAGAAGGTGTCTCCTCCGTCGATGATCCACCTCACGGAGAAGCCTGTGGAGCTCGCCGAGCGGGCAATGCAGTACTCGTCCCGCCGCGGCGAACACGTCCTAGACCTCTTCGGCGGTAGCGGCTCCACCCTGATCGCCGCCGAGCGCATGGGCCGGCGAGCGTTCCTGATGGAGATCGATCCAGCCTACTGCGATGTGATCGTCCAGCGCTGGCAAGACTTCACGGGCGAGAAGGCTCAGGGCTGGCGGGGGAACGAGCCATCTTGACGCGCTGCCACAAGTCGTAGTAGTACTTTCGACAGCGGGCCCCTAGGACTTTCACTCGGGATAGTCCCACGGGAGCGCTACATGGATGGAGCCTCGCGAGTGCCGACGATAGCCACGCCGCGCAAGGTTTACTACCAACAGAGACGCTTGGATGCGATGAAGCTCCGTCTCGGTGGGGCTACCTACCGCGAGATTGCAGAGAAGCTGAACATTCGTTTGCAGTCCGCACACGAGTTTGTGCGCCGGACCCTCGAGGAGAACAACAAGAAGCTACGGGAGGATGTCGAGCAGCTACGCGCGATTGAGCTTGCTCGTCTAGATTCTATGACTGTTGCGCTTTGGCCCGGGCGGTCTTCCCCAAGGGTGGCAGACACACTGATCCGAATCGGAGAACGGCGGGCGAGACTTCTCGGCCTCGATGCACCAAGTGAGATCCCGATCACGATGCCAGTGCAGATCACGTCGTTTCGGTTGCGGTTTGCAGACGGCCGCGAGGTTGCACCGGAACCTACGACATCAGAGCTTCAATCATCATGATCGCCGACCTCTATCTGCCCGATTTATATCCAATGCAAGAACGCCTAGTTGCCGACCGGGCGCGCGACGTCGTCACGCTCAGTGCTACACAAGTCGGCAAGAGCTATGCGCTCGCAGCGTGGCTGGTTGCGTCTGCTGTGGAGCATCCTCGACCGCATCCTTGGTGGTGGGTCGCGCCCACTTACAAGCAGGCCGAGATTGGATTCAACTATGTCCGTGGGTTTGCCCGCGCTGGCGGCCTTCTCGTCTCCGAGCGACACACATCGCCACCGAGCGTTCGTCTGATTCGTGGTGCGCAGATCGAGTTTCGGACATGGGACAATCCACAGAACCTGATGGGCTCGCCCATTGCGGGCGGGGTGGTCGATGAGGCCGGCTTGCTAACGATTGAGGCCGATTCGGCGATTTCCTCCCGCCGCTCTGGAACGCTGGGGCCCCTCCGGTACATCGGAAACCCGGGATCGAGCGCGAGCCCATTCCGCAGGCTGTGCAGCCTTGGGGAGCAAGGCGCCGATCCATCGAGCGAGTGGTATGGCGTCTACTCGTTCCACCGTTGGACTTGGAGGGACAAATACGAGGCGCTCATGCGCACCGATTCGTCGGGCGCATCGGAGTACGCTCGGTTCGTGGATCAGGAGCGCGCGAGGCTGCCAGAGTACGAGTTCCGGCGTCTGTATGAGGCCGAGTGGACGGAGGATGAGGCGGCGGTATTTCAATCTCTCCCAGGCCCGGGACTCCCCGCGATCGTTGGTCCTGCGGCCGGCGATTCGTATCTTGTTGGAGTCGATGTTGCGCAGCAGCAGGATTATCTCGTTGCCGTGATCATCTCGCGTCTACTCCGCGGGGTTGTGGGGATGGCGCGATGGCGTGGCGTCCCATATCCGCAGAGCGCAGATCGCCTTGCTGCTTTGTCAGACAGTTGGAGTCGCGCACCGCTGGCGATTGAGGACAACGGCCCCGGGATTGCTTTGTTTCAAGACTTACAGCGGCGCGGAACGCCAGCCTATCCGTTCACCACCACCGGACCGTCGAAACAAGAGGCGGTGATGCATCTCGCGGGCGAATTGGCTCGGAAGGATGGACGGGCCTTCAGGTACGCGGATCTTCCGCCGCTCGAACAAGAGCTGAAGATGTACCGCTACAAGCGGATGCCGAGTGGGAACTACCAGTACGGAGCCGCTGCGGGAGACCACGACGACTGTGTCATGGCGCTGGCGATTGGGCTCTGGGTTCTTGATCACCGAGTTGTCGATCTCGCCGGTTCTGGCTGGATGTAATGTGGACGTCGTAATCACTGGAGCAAAGATCAAGTTCTGGACGCTGACGGGGCTTCTCATCCAGGTCTGGCTCGCCGCTGCGATTGCGTCGGTCGTTCTTGCTCCCGTGTTTTGGTTTGGTTACTGGTTTCTCGTCGGGCTCTTCGCCGGCCGCAGATAGTTCGGAAGTCCTCGTTCCGCTACTACCTTCCCAAGTACCACTTACATTCCGAAACAGGAGAAACAGCCATGAAGGCACAGTTTCAGATTGAGGGCGATGGGGTTTCGATCGTGGAGGTCTCCTCGGAGAAGGCCGAGAGAGAGGTGCATCTGGCGACGACGTGGGAGAACGGATCGGTGTCTGTGCTTCCGCTCAGCCGTTCCGAGGCTCGGTCGATTGCGAGCGCCCTTATGGGCTGCGCGGCGGATCTATGATCCGGCCAGGGGACCGAGTGCGGGACGAGATCTCCGGCATCACTGGCATCGTTACCGGGCGGTGCGAATATCTGTACGGATGCGAGCAAGTGCTGGTCACGCCAGAGGAGTGTAAAGACGGCGCTCCGGTTTCTGGGACTTGGCTCGACGAGCGACGCGTGAAGGTTTTGGCCGAAAGCGTCATCGGCTACGTCAAGCCTGATCTCAGCAGTGGCGGACCCCAGGCCTTTCCTCCTCCGATCGGAGTAGCAAGGGGGAGGAAATGACACGCATCGGAGGAGAAACCGAGCGGAGGATGTTGCTGGCTCTTCGCAACGGCGTCATCGACAAGGCCTCGCTACGCAAGATCGGTGTTCGGCACGACGCAGGATGTCAACTACGCGTCGCCGCAACGGAATGCACTTGTGATCCGGTGTTCGTGGTCAGGGAGAAGCGCCTGACGCTCCTGCCGGACGGAACGTTCGACCTCGTCTTTGAGGTGGTTGCGCCATGACCCGCGTAGCGTTGGGCCAGTGGATCGTGACCGCCATGACGCTCGGCGCCGGAGGTGCCGTGACCTACGGCGTGTTCCAATGGTCGAAGCCGGCGGGATGGGTCGTGCTTGGCTTGATGATCTTCGGCCTAGCGATCACGACGGGGATCGCGCTGAGGGATGCGGAGAAGGATCTTGCACGACGTCAGGGATCATAGTCTCGCGCTTCTGAGCGCCGCTCTTCCGGCCGTCCGGAAGCTGTTCGGGGTTACCTTCCTGCACGGCGCCGGCGTGACTGCGTGGCCCGAGACCCTTCTGTGGCTCCGCGGTGGCGACGCCTCGCTGGATCGCGGCGAAGTCACTCTGTCGTCGGCCTATGCGGAATCGTCGCCGATCGCCGTGGCGATCTCCACCATCGCTGAGGACTCGGCCGGCGTACCGTGGGAGCTCTTCCCGAAGGGCAAGTCCAAGAAGCCGGTCGAGAGTCATGCGCTGTTCGATGTCTTCGCCGAGCCAAACGAGTACATGCATGGACTCCAGTTGTGGATCGGGACCTACGTCAGTTATCTCCTCTTCGGGGAGGCCTTCTGGTACTACCCGGACTTGCTCGTTCCAGAGACGCCGACTGCGCCGGAGAATCAGCGCCTTGCCTCGCGGTCTGGAACGATCGAGATCCTCGATCCGCGGCGCGTGAAGTACAAGCTTGTCAACGGTTCGATCGAATGGACGCTCGACGTCAAGGGCGTTGGACTACCGCTCCAGATCACCGGCCTCACCCTCTTCAAGCGGTACAACCCGTACGATCCGATCCGCGGGCTCTCCAAGGTCTTGTCGATCCTGATCGAAGCCTCAGGGGACCGCGCGGCGGCGGAGTGGAACCGGCGCTTCATGTCCGACCAGAACGGCATCCCGGCTGGCTTGCTCAAGCCTACGACGGGCGTTGGGATGACCAAGGACGAGAGGGAGGAGTACCTCCGCCTCTGGAACCAGAAGCACGGCAGCAAGCGCACGGTCGGGATCCTGCCGGCCGGCTGGGACTGGGTAGATCTCGGGGTTTCCCAGCGAGACATGGACTTCCGCGCACTGCGCGAATACAGCCGGGAGGAGATCCTGGGGATGATGGGCGTCCCGCCGTTCATCGCCGGCGTCCTGGACAAGGCGAATTACGCGAATGCCAGGGAGCAGAAGGAGGTCTACTGGCAGGGGACGATCACGCGCTTCATCACGTCGATCCAATGGACGTTGAACAAGGATTTCCTGCCCAAGATCGGGATGGCCGACTTCGAGTTGTACGCGAAGTGGGAAGTCGTGAAGGCCATGCTGGAAGACTTCAAGACGATGGTTGCCACGGCGCGGGAGCTCTGGGCCATGGGCGTGCCGCTGGAGCAGATCAACGATCGCATGGATCTCGGGCTGGATCCCAAGAAGATCCCCGGGGCCGACCAGGGCTTCCTGCCGGTGGGGGTGATCCCGGTCGAGGCCATGCTCGCGAGTCCGGCGGGGATCGAGGAGACCGACGACGGTGCACGGCCAGAAGATGGGGGTCCGGAGGAAGGGGAGTCGGCCGGCGCGCGCCGGCGAACGCTGCTCCCGGTCGTGCTGACGTCGGACAAGCGCAAGGACGCGCTCTGGCGGGCCACCCGGGCGCAGATCGCTGCTCATGAGATTCAGTTTCAGCGCGTCACGCGCCGGCACTTCCACGAGATCAAGCAGGAGATCGTCTCGAATCTTAGCGGCATGCGCGGGTGGAGGATCCGGCACGGCGTCGGAGCCGCGAAGGAGGTCGAGTACTACCTGTTCGACCTCGACGCGGCGCAGCGGCGGCTCGTGAGCGCCACCGAGCCGATCTACCGCAGCGCGATCAAGCGCGGCGCCGATTCCCTCGTGGCCGAGCTCGGCATGGCCTTGCCGCTGCCGACGTCGTCGCCCGAGGTGATCGCGATGGTCGCGCAGGCGGGGCAGCGGATCGTGGGGGTCGATCTCACGGTGGCCCGGGAGGTTTCTGAGACGATTCGCGAGGGGATGCTGCACGGGGAGAACCTCGCGGAGTTGACGAAGCGCGTGGACGAGGTCATGCGGGACTCGCTCGCCAGGGCCGCCACGATCGCCAGGACCGAGACGGCGTGGGCGTTCACGAAGACGCGCTTCCAGGCCATGCAGGCCAACGGGATCAGGCAGCACCAGTGGGTCTCCGCCAGGGATCCCGTCGTGCGCGAGACGCACGCCCCGAAGACGGGGGTGGACGGCGAGATCCGGAAGGTGGGGGAACGCTTCAGCAACGGGCTTTTGTATCCGCTCGACTCGACCGCCGAGGACCCGGCGGAGGTCATCAACTGCCGCTGTATCGCGGTGCCGGTGATCCGGCCAGGGAGGTAGAGATGTCGGGACAGATCAACAACCTTTCCACTTCTGTGAAGATGGTGCGGCACGCGATCGCCGCGGCGGCCGGTGCCGGTACAATCACGCCGACCGCCGGTGTGGACACCAAGGGCTTCAAGGGCTGCATGTTCGTCGTCGCCTTGGGGACGGTCACGGACGGGACGCCGACGATCAAGGTGCAGCAGTCCGACGACGACGGCGCGGCCGATACGTACGACGATCTCGTGGGATCGTCCGTTGCGATCGCGCTCACCGACGACAACAAGCTCGCCTTCGTGGACATCGTGAATCCTCAGAAGCGTTACCTCAAGTGCTTGTTCGTCCGTGCCGGCACGACGACGGGCTCCGTGCTCGACGGCATCGTGGCCCTCCTGTACAAGGCCGACTTCCGGCCGACGGCGCAGGACTCAACCGTCGCCGCCGGTGGAGAGATGCACTTCACGCCCGCGGAAGGGACGGCGTAGCCATGACAATCTCCGAAAACGCAAAGATCTACCGCGCGATCAAGTCGGAAGCGGCCGGCCAGACGCTCAAGAAGGGGGCCGGGATCCAGATGGTGGACGTCTCGAAGGCCATCGCGGTGCTGTCGATGGGCGCCATGACGGCCGGCGCGGAAGCGGTGTTCGCGGTGCAGCATTCCGACGACGACGTGGACGCGAACTACGTCACCCTCGCGTCCCTGCCGATCCCGGACAGCGCGGCGGACGAGATCTCGTACATCGAGGTCACGAACATCAGCAAGGCGTGGCTCCGCTGCACGGTGGCCAGGTCCGTGCAGGACTCCGTGATCGACGGCGTGATCCTGATCGCATACGGCGGCACGAACAAGCCGGTGCCGCAAACGGACGCCTCGCTGTCGGAGAAACTGCTCGCCTGACGCGGAGGGGAATCTCATGGCAAGCAAGATTCAGACGGTTATCTTCAGCAAGGAGAAGTCACCCTCCGGCGTCAACGGCGGCAAGGGCTGGACGGTGGACGCCTGCAAGAAGTGGCTCGCCGGCCACGAGATGAAGCACGACAAGTCGGACGAGAACGAGGCCGGCTACCGGTTCCGCCAGTTCCCGCCCGAGGATTGCAAGGCCGGATCCTTCAAGACGCTCACGGACAACATGCCGATGGGCATGGCGATGGTGTCGTGCGACACCGCGAAGCAGGCCGGCGTGGAGGACTCCTCGTGCGACGGGTACTTCGAGGCCATGCGGGCGGCGCAGTCGGCCGCCTCCGAACGACAACCGCCGGATCCGGGCTCGTCCGCGGAGGACGCGAGCGAGGGCGCGCATGTGTGGCGGGCGTTCCTGCCCGAGATGAAGCACCTGGACATCAAGAACCGACGCGCGACGCACTTGATCTCGGACTCCACGATTGACCGGATGGGAGACATCATTGAGGCCGAGGGCTGGGACGTGACGGACTATCTCGCCAATCCCGTCGTGCTCGCGGACCACCGCTACTCCGTTTTCTCGATCATCGGCAGCGCCCGCGAGGTCGAGAAGACGAGGGAGGGACTCTACGCCACGACCGAGTTCGGGGATCACGAACTCGGCCAGGCGGCGTTCGAGCTGGTCCGCTCCAAGCTGGCGCGGGCCTGGTCCGTCGGCTTCAAGACCCGCAAGGCCGAATTCGCGATGGACGGCAAGAAGCGCGGGTGCGAGAAGTGCGCCGCGATCGTCGCGAAGAAGCGGAAAGAGCGGGAAGTTCCCGACGACGAGCCTCTGTACGTTGGCGGGATCCACTTCCACAAGCAGGAGCTCTTGGAGTACAGCCTCGTCGCGATTCCCGCGAACCCCTCGGCCGTTATGCGGTCCGGCGTTCGCGGAGGACGATCGATACTACCGCTGTTCGAGATCAGGTCCGCGGCCGAGATCGACTCGCTCTTGCGCGCGACCGAGAAGGCCAACGCTGGCGAACCGGACCAAGGGTCCGCGTCCCTAGGGACGACCGTCCGCCGGTCACACGAAGACGAGGTGTGTGACGCGATTCTCGACGCGCAGGCGAGAATCCGCAATTCCAATCTGTCGGCGCGCGTCTGGCGCGCGGCGGACGAGGTGAGAAAGAGATGAGCAAGAAAGGCGAACACGATATCACCGGGCTCCCGGAGGACCGGGAGGACGCGATCTTGGAAGGGATCAACAACATCGCTCAGTTCGTCGAGACCGCGACGAAGACCAACAAGGACGCGGTGGACGGGCTGAAGTCGAAGGTGGACGGGGTCGAGACGCTGGTCTCCAAGGTCGAGGAGCGTTTCAACAAGAAGCACGACGAGACCGTGCAGATCATCGCCGACAAGGTCGCGCGGATGGAGAAGCGGCAGGCCGCGACGGGACGGCTGTCCATCGTGGACACGACGGACGTGATCCTGGCGGCGGTCGCCGACGAGGACCGGCAGGTGATCCGGCTCATGGAAGGCACCATGTCTCCGACCAGGGACAAGGGCCGGTTCGCCGAGCCGGTGTTCAAAGGCGGGTGCGAGCTGTGGTTCAAGTACGCGACCAGGCTACAGCTGCCCGGCAGGTTCGGACAGACTCGCGATCAGGACGAGAAGAAACTGAATCGACTCACGGAGGCGCTCGGCGGCGCGGAGCAGAAGGCGGTTCTCATCGAGGGCACGGACGCCCTCGGCGGCTACCTGGTTCCCGATCCCGTCGCGGCTGAGATCCTCCGCCTGATCGAGGACAACTCGGTCATGCGGCCGCTGGTCACGAAGATCCCGATGGATTCCAAGACGCTGGACCTCCCGAAGGGAAGCGGCGGCATCTCGGCCGCGATCGTCGGCGAGAACGCGGCGATCGGCGACTCCGTCGGCGGCACTCCGTTCTCCGTCGCGACGCTGACGGCGAAGAAGTTCGCGGGCCGCGCGCAGGCGTCGATCGAGAGCCTTCAGGATTCGGTCGTCGGCCTGATGGGCTACATCCAGACCAGGATCGCGGAGGCCATCGGTCAGCTCGAGGACAAGCAGTGCCTGGAAGGCGACGGTACCGGCTCCAACTTCACGGGGCTCGCGACGGACGCGGGCGTCAACGAGATCGCCGGCGGTGCGAACGGGACCGCGATCACCTACGACATCATCGTCTCCATGGTCTACAAGGCCCGGCAGCGGTCCTCGCGGATCGGCGCGCGCTGGTACGGCGCGCCGGAGACGAAGGCGAAGGTGGTCGGCCTCAAGGACTCCCAGCTCATGCCGGTGTTCCAGTTCAACAACGTCCCCGGAGCGATCGCGCAGACTCTCCTCGGCTTCCCGTTCGAGGACATCTCCACGATCCGGATCGACAGGTCCATCGGCACGGCGGGAGCTACCGGGACGTTTCTCTACTTCGGCGTGCCCACCGGCGTCGTGTTCGGCGACCGGCAGGGGATGTCCTGGGAGGTCAGCAACGCTCCCGGCTGGAACAACTACCTGCTCGACATGAGGCTCGTGAAGCGGACCGGGATCGCGATCGGAGTGCCGGCAGCGTTCACCCGGCACACGAATCTAACCACGGTCTAGTAGCACCGCACTTCAGCCGCTCGGGCCTGGGAAGTTGTGTCCAGGCCCGGGCGCACCGGAGAAAACACATGAAGGTCAGGATCATCGGAGGCCAGGTGGACGCAAACTTCCCGTTCAAGCCAGGGGAGGATGCCGACGTGTCCGAAAGCACGGCGCTGGACTGGATCAGGTGCGGAGTCGCCGAAGCGGTTCAGCCCGTGACGGCGACCGTCCTGGCGGAAGAGGTCGAGGACCCCGGGCCGGAGCGCGAAGCCGACGAGGCGACAGGAGAGAAGGCCGTCTTCGGCCCGGAGACGGACAAGATGATGCGTCCGTCCGCCTCCACGAGGAAAAGCAGGTGGAGGGAGTAAGCCGTGGCCCTTACCGATGCCGCAACGATCAAGTCCTGGGCGAATCCAGCGCTCGATTCCAGCCGAGACACAGAGCTGACTCGGTGCGCGGGGATCGCGTCGGAATGGGTCAAGGCCGCCGCGCGTCGGGTGATCGAGGAAACGGTCTTCACGCGGTACTTCAGCGGCTTCGACGCCTTCGGGTCTCCGCAGTTCGAGATGCTCTTGCTCGAAGCGTCCCATCGGCCGCTGATCTATCCAGGAACGGGCGGCGGCGCGTTCTCCGTCAAGGAAGACGGCATCACCTTGACTCACGCGCAGGGATACAACGCCAATGTGGACGTCATCGTCGAGAACGCGAACACGGACCACAGAGCCGCACTGACCAGGCGTGGCGGCTGGTCTCGCGACATCAGCAACATCGAGGTCATCTACACCGCTGGATACGCGACGGCATCCGTTCCATCGCGCGTCAAGCATCTCGCGACGGAGGTCGCTTGGCTGATCTTTCAATCTCCTGGGTGGCTGGGAAAGGCGACGATCGGAACCGGAGCAGGGTCGGTCACGTTCGAGAAGGAATTGACTCCGCAGTCCAGGGAAGTTCTGGATGAGCTGAGGGCGGACACGCTGTGAGCGAAGGTACGGGCATAGAGGTCCGGATTCAACTTCCGTTGCTGGAGAGGCTCGCCGCGCTCGGCAAACAAGAGTTGGCGACGGCTGTCGAGACTGCGGTTCGCCTTTCGGTGGACGAGATCGTGACGAACGTGCAAGCAAACAAGCTCACGCTAGGGGCTCCGAGGTACCTCAACGTCCGCACTGGAATGGGCCGGCGTTCCATCGTTGGCCGCACCATGCCTCTGACCGGCGGGAAAGTCGTCGGGATGTTCGGCTCGCATCTCGATTACATCGCGGCGCACGAGCTCGGGTTTCAAGGCGCGGTTCAAGTTCGCGCCCATTCTCGGAAGGCGGGGAAGAGGTTCGCGACAGTCCGGCCCCACGAACGGATGATGAACATGCGGGCACGGCGGTTCTTGCGCGATGCCTTGCAAGAGGGGATCCCGGATCTTGACGCGAGGTTGGGTCGCGCTCTCAGCATCCTCATGGTCACCGGAAAGCCGCCGACGACGGCGCAGCTCGGGGGATGAGGTGTGGTCGGGAATCCTGGCTTCGAGTCCGACCTCCCGGCGCCGTGGACGCTCGTCGGAGAATCCGCGGTCCGCGACGACCTCGTGCCGCACGGAGGAGCCAAGTGCCTCTACCTCTACGCGCTGTTCAGCCAGTTCGGGGCGGGCGAGCCGCTCGTCCAGAACTCTCGCACCTACCAGCGTGCCATCGCGGCCACTCCTGGCGTCCCGATGCAGATCTTCTTCTGGGTCAATCCGGACGGCGCCGGCAACCGGACGAGATTGCGATGCGAGATCGACACGTACGGACGGCACTCGTTCACGTCTCTTGTCTTTATCCGCTCCAAGGCGGAACTTCAGCCTGGATGGAGCTACCAGCAGACAGCCGCGTTCATTCCGCAGGCCAACTCCGTCAGCGTCCAGTTCGACGTTCCGCAGGATTGGGGTCCGATCAACGGCAGCGGCTTCTTCCTCGTGGACGACGTGTCCGACACGTTCGAGCCAGAAACGAGCGAGGGATTGAGAAAGCGTCTCGTCTTCAACGCGCTTCGATCGGTCCTCCTCGGCATCACAGGGCCGGGGGCGGGATACGCCTCCAACCTCGGAGGTAGGGTCTACCCCGTCCTGATACTCCCGGACGCGGAGAACGCGGTCCAGACGCCTTACGTCTGCATGGTCGATGTCGGGTCCGGGGTTTACGGAGACAAGAACGCCACGCTGTACGAACGGATCTGGACGATGCGTGTGTTCGGATTCGTCCGCGAGGGGTCGTCGGACCGGATGAGCAGCGACGTCGCGTCTCGGCTCGCCGATCTCGAGGACGATCTCGTGAAGGCCGTGATGCAGAACGAGCACATGCAGCAGACCGTGCAGCTTGCCAGGATCGTGAACCAGGAAACGTCCGCCGGGCTTGGATCTGGCGACGACTACGGGGAGGTGATGATGACTCTGGAACTGACGCAATGGATCGCGCCGGACTCGCTCGCGCCATGAGCGAAGACGTGAAGCTGGCCGATCTCAACATCCGAGAGATTGGAGAATGGGTCATCGCCTTTCTGCAACCTGGCGGCGCCGCGAGCATGATCGAGGTCGCCAGGATACGGGCCGACATCTGCCGGTCGGACCCGGCGCTCAGGTCCGCGTGGATCGAGGTCATGCGCCAATGGTTCCTAGCGTCGAGCCGGAGAATCGCCGGCATCCGGCCGATCAGGGTGGAAACGACCGGCGTCACGGGAGGCCACGATGGATAGCGTTTCGGTTCCGCGCGCCGATCTTCTCGATCTGCGCGACAAGCTGGACAGGGTGAAGGAGATCTCGGATTCGCTGGGCGAGAAAGCCGCGCCGATCTCTGCGTGGTGCGAGGAGTGGAAGGGCAAGGTCGTCGGCTGGCTGGAGCCGCTCGGCGAGGAGAAGGGCATCATCGAAGTGGAAGTGAACAAGTAGATGTCAGGATTCGCTCAAGCCGCCGACAGCGCGGGCGACCGCGTGTACATCGGGAAGCAGGTGCACTACGTGCTCGACAGCGGGGACGAGGTCGGCGAGTGCAGGCCGGCGATCGTGCTGGTCGTCACGGACGACGCCGGCTACCCGGCGCCGACGCAGGTGGACCTGGTCGTGATGACGCGAGACCTGCTCGACGGATACGGGAACAGGACGGGGGTGGACGTGAAGACCGGGATCTACCACGACGAGACCAGGGCCAACGGCACGTGGCACCAAGAGCACTGGCAGGAGAAGCCGTGAGCAGGCGGCGGTACCGTCGGTTCGTGCTCTTGGCACTGGCCGCGTCGATCGTGCTCGGCACAACGATCGTGGTGCTCGGCGCCCCGTGCGACGGGACGCAGAAGTGCGCCGAGACGCGATACTCCTGGTCATCGATCCCGGCGTGCGCCGGCACGGGGGCGGGGAACTCGCTCTTCATCGATCCCGACGACGGATGTCTTTACCGCTGCGACGGAGTGCAAGTGTCCTGTCCTGGCACTGGCCTGGCCTGCTCGGACTGCGTGGCTCTCGGTGCAGAGACGTCCGGCAACTACGCGGACAGTACGGGAGAGGGCGGGCCGGCTGTCGGCCTGGCCTGCTCGGCTTGCGTGGATCTCGGCGCAGAGATCAGCGGGAGCCTCCCGCTGGCGAATCTGACGGACGACGCCACGTCCTCCAAGTGCCTCCTTAGCGGGGGCGGGGGAGGAGATCCGGCCTGGGGCACGTGCCCCGGCGGGGGCGGGGACAGCATCACGGTGGACACCGTGGCCGTCGTCGATCCAGATTTCGCGTCCACCGCCGACATCGACTTCATCAACACCTCGAACGTCATCACGGCCAACGTCAATGCGAATTCGGTCGCACTCGGAACGGACACCACAGGAGACTACGCGCTGGGCGATGCCGAGGGAGGAGCCGCGCTCGATCTCGTATGCGACGGGGTCGGATGTGTGAACCTGGAGACCGAGGTCGGCAGCACCCTCCCGCCCGGGGCGGGCGGGACGGGCCAGACCGTGCCTACGGACGACAATGTACTCGTTGGGAACGGGACCACCTGGGATAAGAAGGCCATTCCCAGTTGCCAGATTTCCAGCAACGGAGTCCTGAACTACAACGTCGCCACGAACGCTCTTTCGTGTGGCACGATGCAGGCGTACCAGACCGTTCAGGATGAGACCAGCGCCTTGACGCAGCGGATACGTGTCAACTTCACTGGCGCGGGCGTGACGTGTGCCGACAACGCAGGGACCACTACCACGGATTGCACGATCCCAGGAGGCACTGGCGGAAATTCCTTCGAGACCATGGACGCCTCTTCCGGAACGGATCCCGTCGCCGACTCCCCCACCGACACGCTGATCGTGACCGGCACCGCCCCGGTGACAGTGACCGGCGACGCGACGGCGGATTCCCTTACCATCGCCATCGGCGACGCCGACGCATCGAACAAGGGCGTCGTGCAGCTCGCCGGCGACCTGGCCGGCACAGCCGCGGCGCCGATCGTGGCGGACAACTCGGTTGACGGGACTGACATCGCGCTCGGGTCAGACGCCCAGGGCGACGTCATGTACTACAACGGAACTGATTGGGCGCGGCTGGCCGCCGGGACGGCCGGGAATGTGCTTACGACCAACGGCGCCGGCGCGAACCCGGCGTGGACGTCTGGGTGGATCACGATCACGAAAACTGCGGACGAGAGCATCACAGAGGACGCGACGCTGAACGACGACGCCGCGCTCCTCTTCGCGATGGCGGCCAACACGAAGTACCGCTTCCGCTTGGAGGTGTTCTTCGACACGGGCGCGTCGGAGGACTTCAAGTACCGCCACGCGGGGCCGGCGTCGCCAACGCTCGTGCGGATCAAGCGCCGACACCTGGTCCCCAGCGCAACGTCCTATACCGGGATCGCAGTTGAGACCGCCTTCTCGGCTTCGGATGTCAACCTCCTGAGCACCGGCACGAACGGAGGCTGGTTCCAACTCGAAGGGATCATTCACAACGGCGCCAACGCCGGGAACTTCTCGCTTCAGTGGGCGCAGGCTGCTGGCGGAATTACCTCGACAGTGGTCCGCGCCGGCTCGTACCTGGAGTACTCGCCCCTGTAGGAGGGCAACAAGATGCCAGCAGTGCGACTCGAACTCCTCCCGCTCGGAGCGCAGACCGCGAGCGGCAGCGGGGGATGGCAGGCCGTGCCGAACGCCTCCATGGCGACGGTGTTCGTGAACGTCACGGCGAACAGCGGCACCACGCCGACGCTCTCGGTCTACATCGAAGGGTCGGACGACGGCGCCACCACGGCCTACGCGCTGCTCGCGGACTTCGGCGTCGAGATCATCACGACCGGAGATCCGAACGGGACGGCCTTCACGACGCCGCGCGTTTTCATCGTGAACGCGATCACGACCACGAATCAGAAGTGTCAGGCGACCTACAAGCACCTCGCGACCGACTACGTGCGGGCGCGATGGGAGATCGGCGGCACGACGCCAAGCTATACTTTCTCGGTGAAGCTCGTGGGGAAGTGACCTAACGGCCCCGCGAGGGGCAGGAGGAAGGGAACATGGCGCGGCTAGAAGTTGTTGTAGAGGAATCGAGCAGGGAGGGGGTTGCGGTCGGATCCGGCGAAGACTTTGCCAGCACGGTAGGCGACGGGTTCAAGTTCAAAAACGATGGCAAAACGCTTATCCTGGTCCGAAACGTTCACGCGACAATCGCCTATGACGTGACGTTTCTGATCCAGCACACCATCGACGGCTTCAAGACAGACGATCGGGTTGTGGAGGTGCCGGCGCTGGCCATGCGTGTCTTCGGGCCGTTCTCGCCCGTGGACTACAACTTCTTGAGCGGTTCGGACGCCGGCTTCATGTTCATCAACATCGAGGACGCGTCGATCCAGGTGCAATGCATCCGCGACATCGCGTAGTGAAGGGGATCGCATGCCACGAACACTGCTAGATCCGATCACGGTCCCGTCTACCGGGCTGGATCTGTACGCGGCCGGATCCACCAGCACGACCGGGGCAGGCAACGGCTTTCAGTTTCCGTACGGCGACGACATGATGCTGTGGCTTCGCAACGCCGACACGGTGTCACGAAACGTGACTCTGAAAACCATTCCAGGTCCGGACGGACTTCTCATTACCGATCCTGTGGTGGCCCTCAACTCCGGAGCCCTCTATTTCTTTTCGTTCCCGAAGAATGCGTTCAAGCAACCGGACGGGATGGTCTACGTCGAGATCGACAACACTCTCATTACGGCCAAGGTTTATAGGGTCTAGGGGAGGGACGAGATGCCGAGAACCCCCATTGCGGCAGTACCGGTTACCAGGGCTGGGGTGCAAGCAAATACCGCTTACACAGCAGCCGACATAACCAACGGAAACTACTTCGAGCCGAACAAGCGTGGATACATCTTGCAAGCGCGAAACGTCCATGCGACGTTAGCCAGGAACTTCACTATTCGGTCTGCTCCAGGACCGGACGGGTTGGCTTACGCCGACAGGGTGATCTCGGTGCCGGCTAACAACTCCACCCGACTGGTCGCAACTCTGAACGAGCGGCAGTATATCCAGAACGACGGAACCATTTACATCGACGGAGAGACCGCGGAGATCGTTTTCCGCTACACGACGCTGCCATGAGCAGCTTAGTGTTTCGACTTGACGGTGCGAACTGGCCCGACAACGCCAACACGTTGATCGACGCGCGAGGCGGAGGTGACATCTACCTCAGAAAAGGAAGCGAGGTCCCAGCCGAGTCCATCAACTTGGAAATCTTGTGGAGGATGCTTCGCGATGGATTCGGTTCTGTGTACGATTCCGTCACCGGGGACAGGGTGGAGGTACTGGACGGAACAGCAGATGCGCATGGAGGATTCGTGTTGTCCGGCAATGTGCCGGCCTACCAGGATACCGGCGATACGCCGGAGAAGGAGTAAGGAATGGCTACAAACAGTGCAAACATCCTGATGGGGCCGGCGATTGTCTCGCTGGCCCCTTGGATCTCGAACCCGGCGGCTGGATCGCCAGCTTATGTCGACCTCGGGCATACGATGGCGCCACCAGCGTTCACTCCGAATTTTACGGACGTCGAGATCAAGTCGGAGCAGGCATTCGGCGTCATCAAGAAGGTCCCGGTCGATGCGACGTACACCGTCAAGATACAACTCCTGGAGTCTACGATCGATCCGGCTCTGCTGGCGATGTTGCGCCAGGCGGCTTCAAAGCGGTTCGGGACCACACCCAACTTCGGCGTGTACGTCGGAGCACCAACCGAGCAATACCACGTTCTGAAAGCAGAGGGTCAGATCGCTGGGACGGGGTTGGGCACGAACTTCAAGCGGCGGTGGCGCTTCTGGAAGCTGATCGTATCGACCCTCGGCGACGTCAAGATGGCGAAGGCCGAGCCCGTCATGTTCGATGTCACCTTCACGGCGTTGTACGACGACTCGATCACCGCGAATAACGAGCAATTCGCCAGAATCGAAGACTTCTAAGGCGGAGTCGTCGCCTTGTCGAATCTCATCGAGAGGCGGCGTGCGCTGTTCGTCGGCGGACGCCGCTTTCTCGTTCGAGGCGCAACGGTAGAGGCCGTATGCTTGGTCGAGTCTCTGTTCCAGGAGGAGATCGTCCGGTGTTGGGATGCCTGGAAAGACGCCGATCCTCCGTTCTCTATTAGATCCAAGGTGCTGGAAGTGTTGCCGGTTTTCCTTTCCGATGCCCGGTGCCTTTCAGTCTTGGAGTGCCTAGTCGAGTCCGAGGATGACCGTGCGGAATGGCCGGTGAGGGAACTTGCGAGACTGGCCGTAGAACTCTCCGCCATGGAGGTCATAGTGGGGGCGTTCGAGATCTCGGAGAAGTCTAGATCGATTGCCTCTGCGGCGGAGGTCGAACGCAAGATATTGGAGGTGGCCAGGGATTACGGTTGCGCGCCTCACGAGGTTATGCGCTGGCCGTTCGCGGCGTACGCGGCAGCGGTAGTCGCCGCTCGTCCGGGTGGCCTTGAATCGCCGACGGTCGCCGCTCCGGATGAAGACATGATGCACCTACCTCCGGGGTTTGGATACGTAGATCGCAGGGTGGCGTCGTGAGCGACTTCAGCGTCCGCGGTCTGATCGAGATCCTGTTCAAGCAGGGCGGCGGGGAGGCTCGGGCCAAGAAAGAGCTCGACGACATCGCTCGTTCTGCGAAGGCGGCCGAGGATGAGGCCAAAAAGCTTGTAACTCAGATGAATGCCGCGGCGGCCGTGGACGTCACTCCTGTCGCCGCCGCCACGACCGCCGCTGCCGAATCGATCCGCGCCGCCGGCGCTGAAGCGAGGGCGCTGCGGGCATCGTTCCAGTCCGCCTTCGCGCCAGAACCGCTCGAGCGTTTGAAGGCATCGGCGGCCGAAGCGGAGCAAGTCGTTTCCGCATCGTTCAAGAACATCTCCGCATCGATCGCCAATCTTGGGGGGAACGTCCCGCAGCATGTTGCGCTGATCGATCAGTTCACGACCTCGCTGGAGAAACAGTCCGGCATCGTTCGCGCGGAGCTCGTCCCGGCGACCGAGCACTTCCTCGGAATCACGAAGTCCGTCCCTGGTGCGCTCGCGGCCGTTGACACCGCGGTCAAGCTCTCGCAGACCGGGATGGTCAGCTTCGGGAACGCCGTCCTTGGCGTGACCGCGCTCATGGGCGGCAGGACCAAGGAGGCCGCGCGACTTCTCGGCGTCGCGCTCACGGACGCATCCGGCGCGGCGAAGACGCACGCCGCGATCCTCGACGAGTTGAAGGCGAAGTACGGGGATCTCGCGAAGGTCGCCGAGATCTCGAAGGTCAAGGTGCAGGAATTCGGCACGGCGCAGACGGAGGCCGCCGACAAGGCCGCCGCGTCGTCCACGAAGTTCTCGGCGCTGAAATCCAACCTCACGAGCCTCCTCGCGTCGTTCGGCATCATCGCCGGCGTCGCAGGGATCGGGCTGCTCGTTAGGAAGATCGGCGATCTCATCATCGAGGCCGAGAACCTACGACGAGTTCAATTCGCATTCGAGCGCTTGAGCGCATCCCTCGGTGTCAGCTCCGCGGAGATGCTCTCGTCCCTCCGCAAGGCGACCGAGGGCTTCATCACGAACGCGGAGCTGATGCGGCTCGCGAACACCGGGATCCTCCTCGGAATCCCGCTGACGGCGAAGGGACTGGAAGATCTCGCAAGCGCGTCCCTGAAGCTCGGCCGAGCCATGGGCATCGACGCGACCTTCGCGCTGCAATCCATGATGATCGGGATCGGCAGGCAGAGCCGGCTCGTGCTCGACAACCTCGGGATCATCGTGAGCAGCGAAGCGGCGTACGCGCGATACGCCGCGTCGATCGGCAAGTCCGTCGACGCTCTCAGCAAAAAAGAAATGACGCTTGCGTTCTACAGAGGCACGCTGGATTCGGTGCGCGACAAGCTCGAAGCGATGGGCGCGGCCGAGGAGAAGGTCACGACCGGAGCGACGTTCCAGAAGTGGGCGGTGAGCGCGAAGAACGT
>Ga0209342_10000610_pt1 | contig 41708 bp, 43 predicted proteins | sample RifCSP16_2_FD_184023 | JGI IMG/M metagenome (GOLD analysis project Ga0209342, IMG submission 184023) | Soil microbial communities from Rifle, Colorado - Rifle CSP2_sed 16_2 (SPAdes) (version 2) | ecosystem: Environmental > Terrestrial > Deep subsurface > Rock core/Sediment | place: Rifle...
CCAGTCGCACCGGGAAGCGCCTTCCATCTGGAACGCCGAGGTCGCCACCCCCCAGAGGAATTTCCGGAACCCGGCCAGGTGCCCCGTGCGCTTCTGCAACACCACTCCCCCCCCGCGGCCGTGGATACGGCCAGCCCCTGACTACCATCATAATAGGATCCAAGGGCCCGCCGGGTTAAGAAACGGTTAAGGCGTCCCGATTCGTTCACGTGGTCGGAGAGGGACCCTTTGGCGAGGTCATCGTCCCGGAGACCAGGGACACGACGTCGGCCGCCGCGTTCGGGCGGGCTAGTCGGTGGACCGCCTGCCGCATTCGTTCGAACCGCTCCTTGTCCGACAGGAGGGAGTCGATCTTGTAGGCCAGAGCGGGGAGGTTGTTGCACCGCACGGCGACCCCCTCCTCGAGAAGATGGTCGCTGTTGCGCTCCTCCTGTCCCGGGATCGGGTTGATGATGACCATCACCAGGCCGGAGGCCAGCGCCTCCGAACTGGTGAGCCCCCCCGCCTTCCCCACGAGGAGATCCGAGGCCGCCATCCACCGCTCCATCTCGGTCGTGAACCCCACGATCTTCACGGGGTGGTTGGGAGCCGGAAGATCCTCCAGGCGGCGCTTCAGGTCCGGGTTCTTTCCGCACACCACCGCCACCTGGATGGGGTGCCGGACCTCCTGCATGGCGTTCGCGAGGGACTCCACGGGCCCCATCCCGAACCCCCCCGCGGAGACGAGGACCGTGGTGAGGTCCTGCTCGAGGCCCAGCGCACGGCGGGTTTCCGCTTTCTCCCTCGCCGGGGAGAAGGCCGGGTCGATGGGGATCCCCGTGACGTGGATCGTCTCCGGCGGAACCCCGAGCGCGGCCATGTGGACCTTCGTCTCCTCGCACGCGACGAAGTACCAGTCCACTCCCCGGTACAACCACATGGCGTGGAGGTCGAAGTCCGTGATCACGACCCCGACCGGAATGTCCAGGATCTTCTTCCTGCGCAGGTGGAGAAGGATCTCCGCCGGGAGGAAGTGGGTGCATACGGCCAGCCGCGGCCGCTCCTCCTTGAGCAGATTGGCGAGGGGCCGGGTGTTGAGCAGATCGAGCGCGAGGCGGCGTTTCCTGTACATCCACGGGTGGTCCATGGCGTCGTAGACCAGCCCCAGGATCGCCGGCTGCCGGTTGACCAGTTCGAAGTACAGGTCCGAAAAGACCTTTTTGAAGAAGTAGGAGGAGTACTTCAGGACCTCCACATGCTTGGCGGCGATCCTTTTCGCCGCGAAGGCGGCCACCAGAGCTTCCGCCGACCGGACATGTCCCGCGCCGGCCGCCGCCGAGAGGACGAACACCCCTCCTGCCTTCGACTCGCCTCCCGTCATCCGACGAACCTCCATTCCCTGTGGATTTACGGGCCGTCCCCGCCCGGATCCCTTTCTGCTCCTCCCTGGTACCGGCGTACGAACTCTTTGAGTTGGAACCAGATCTCGTGGAAGCCGAAGACCTCCATCTCCTCCTCCGCCTCCGCAACGCTCCACCCGTCGACCTCCATCCGGTAGACCGCCGCCACCACTCCCGTACGGTCCACCCCGCGGGCGCAGTGGACGAATACGGGCTGGTTCGCCGGGTCGGTCATCACCGACAGCGCCTTCCGCACCGCCGCCGGGTCGACATTCTTCAGAAAACTCATGGGGATCTCGACGTATCGCATCCCCGCCGCCTCGACTGCCTTCCTCTCACCGTGCCGCGTGCGAAGGTTGACTACCGTCCTGACACCCATCGCCTTTAGAGTGGCGTACCCCTCGGACTTCGGCTGGGAGCCCCGAAAGATTCCGGGTGCCACGCGACCGACGTTGGTGAGCCCCGGGAGACCGAAGAGACGCTCGGAAACGCGCTCCGTTTCCGGTACGATTGCCGGCGCCCTCCCAGCCACCTGGCCCGGTGGGGCCATGGGGGCGTTACCCCCACCCGCTGCGGGAAGAGGGCTGCACAGAAGCAGAAATGCCGCTGCGAGGGAAGCAAGCCATTTCCGGTTCGTATCCCGCACGATAACCTCCAGGTTATTATAATACCAGCGCGAGAACGTATATCCCCCTGCCGGTGTCGAAAGGGGAAACGGTTCCCCAAGGAGGGTTCCCATGCGAAGAACGTCGCTTGCCCTGGCGGTGGTCCTTCTGACGCCGTCGCCCCAAGCAACCGGTCATTGTTAACTCCGATCGGGGGTCCCAATATGGAAGCGACGACCGGATGCGGTTTTGCGAGGACCACGGTCTTATCCCGAGCATGAGTCGCCGGGGCAACTGGTTCGACAACGCCATGGTTGTCTGCAAAACCGGGGGAAGTCCATGGAGTTACATCGATGACGAAATCGGATCCTTACAGCCTTGACGGACTTGTCCTCCGGTTCCGGGAGACGATGGGAGGCCATGTCGGGATCGATGAACCCGAGCCCTTGGCTGGCTCCGCGCGAGGGCAGCAGGAGAACACTCCCCTCCAGTTCGATGTCGAGATCCGGATCGAAGACCTGGGGCGCTTCCTTCGCGTCACCGACCATGCGGCGCAACTTTCGGGTATTGTGACTTTCGAACCGCTTGGGGGCCGCATTCCCATCCGGGACGGAGCATTCAATCTCTTCTCGGTGGACACCCGGACCGGAATACGCCGGATGACCTACGCATTCCGATTCACGGCGGCGGACGGTCAGTTGTATTTCCTTCACGGACACAAGGAGATCCACGACGATCCGGGTGCGCTCGATGTGGTTCCGGACATGACCACGCTCTTCACCACCCTCTACTGCGGCCCGGACGAACAATCCCCCGTATACGCGGCGGGGGTGCTCACGTTCGACCTGAAGAAAGCACCTGCCTTGGTGGCTTCAATGAAGGTGGAAGGTACGAACTCCCTTTTGCGGAAGGTGGCGGCGTACACTGCCTTCGCCTCGTTCGCGTACGGTGCCCTCAGGGACGAGTACCTGCAGGGTGTTCGCCTTCTATACGACACCCGGTACGAGAACCTTGCCCTGTCCGGTCGGATGCGGCGTGCCGACGGAGCCGAGGTGCCGTTTTTCCTCGGGTCCGGCGTTCACGAACGCGGTTTTCCTTGGGGGGATGGCGAACTGTTTTCCGACGTCCTGCTTGTCGTTGGCGACGGGAAGGGGGGCTTCCGACGGTTCTGCATCAGCGATCGCACGCTGGAAGGTCTCTTTCTCGACATCTCCGGCGGCGTCTACCGCTACCACGGGACACTTCTCGCTATTACCGATGGATATTCCACCTCTTTCTCCCGGATGCGGTCGGGCTCATCGCAGCTCGTCCCATTCCATGCGAGCATCGATATCACCTTCGAGGCCCGGTCATACGACGCCGTGGTGGTATCCTTCCCTCACGTTCCAAAGCTCGTCCGAAAGCTTTCCTCCACTATGGCCAACGAGCTTCGCACACATCTGCCGGGAACGAATCCCCTGGGTATCTTCATCACGCCTCACACCGTTACGGTTCGTACAGGGAGCCTGATTTTAGGCGATGCCGGTACCGCAGTGTGCGGTCCGGACAGGAACTCCACAATCCTCGATCGACGCACCTTCGGAGAGGCCGAGCGCGGCACATTCCGGAACGTGAAGTGGCCAACCTTGCTCTACGGGTACCTGTGCGCCATCCGCCCTGAAGAACAGGCCGCACGGGTGCAGATTCAATCACGGACACTTCGCCATGAACGTGAGCACTGGGTCCGTGACCAACTGGATGCTTTCCTGGGAACCGTCATCTCCAGGACGTGTTCATGCGAGATGAGGATGGAACGGGATGAACTCCGGGTCATTCCCCTCGCCACAACCGGAGACAGGGCGGAACGGATACCGCTCCTCCAGAAGCTCGGCGAACCGGTGCTCGAGGTGAACAACGACCACTTCCCAACAGCGATATTCCAGCGCCGGATCGTGGAGGTCCTCGACCCCTCGGGGCAACGCTGCCTCGCGCTCGAGGACGACATGTCGCTGCTGCGCCTCGAACCGGTAGGCACCGGGCGGAAGGCAAAGGTAGCCAGCATCCGGGATGAGGACAAATTCGCTGCGTTGAACCGGGTCCTGGAGGAAACGGGCTTCGACGCGATTCTGGAGGCCAAGCGGAAGGACTCCGGAAAGGCCCGGCAGGACTTCTCCATCGTCATCAAGCCGAACTTCATGTTCGCCTACGACAAACGGGATCGCTCAACCTACACCGATCCCGAGTTGGTCCATCACCTCGTGAAAAGGTTGCGGGAGCTGGGCTTCAAGAACCTGAAAGTCGCCGAGGCGCAGTCGACGTACGGTGAATACTTCGACAAGCGGAGCGTCCGCGAGATGGCCGAATATTTGGGCTACGACAGGAAAGCCGGGTATGAGGTAGTGGACATGACATTAGACGCTGATGAGGCGCAACAACTTGGGCCACACCTCGGGAATCACCCCGTATCGCGCAGTTGGCGCGAGGCTGACTTCCGAATCTCGTTCGCCAAGAACAAGACACACGCCTACGCATACTACACGCTTACGCTAAAGAATATTTACGGCGCACTGCCACTCGCGAACAAGTTCAAGGAATACCACTGCGGCAGGGGAATCTACGAAACCACAATCGAGTACCTGACGGCGTTCCCCATGGATTACGGTCTGGTGGACGCCTATCTAAGCGCAGACGGGCCTTTTGGGATATTCGCCGATCCTGCACCGAACGAAACAAACACCATCATTGGCGGATCCGACCTAGTGGCTGTGGACTGGATCGCGGCAAGCAAGATGGGCATCGACCCGATGATTAGCCCATACATGAAGCTCGCGGTCGAGGCCTTCGGCAAACCGGAAATCCACCTCGTTGGAGATCCGAACCCCTATCGCCCCTGGCTGAACGTACCGGTCGCCCTGACCCTGTTCACGAACAAAGGGGTCGACGCGAACTACTACTTCGGGAACCTCATGTACTCGGCCGCTGCACAGATGGACGCGACGCGCTTCCGACACAAGAACCGGGCTTTGTACATGCGGCTGCTCCGGAGGATGACCGTTCCGCTGCGCCGCGCTTTCTTCATACGTACAGGAGAAAACCCGTCCCTGGCAAACCGCCTGTTCAGTTCGTTATTCTACAAATTGGGTTTCTGATGTCGTTCAATGCACATCAACAACTGCCGGCTTGATGGTCGTGTGAACGCTCCACCTCCGCTTCTGCCTCGGACCACCGTTCGACCTCTATTGGGTAGATGGCCGCGACCTGTTCCGGTCGGGCCAGCGGGGGCTCGTCAGTTCGATCCGCCAGACCGGTCCTTTCATGTAGAGCGGTCCTTCGAACATCACGAATGCCGGCACATCGGCGGTAACGATCCAGGCGTGATTGTCCGGGGGCATGCGCCCAAGCAGCGAGGCGAAGAGTTTTAACCAGATTCCGAGGATTGGCTTGAGCACGTAGTGGGTTGCGGTTTTTTCGGATCCTCCGACCAGTATTTTCTGCTCGCCCGCCGGTGCCAGTTCCAGCTTGATGAGCTTCGGTGCGGGCGTGAAGGCCACCATGTGGACGGTCTCGCCGGCCCCGCCGGAGAGGTTCTTTACGACGGTGAGGACCATACCGTTGTAGGCGTCGAGGGGCAGATCGAGCGTGCCGTCGAGCACCTTCTCCCGTCCGTCCTTGTGGGCCTTTGTTTTCACATGGTACTTCCCGGAGGCCCGCTCCAGCGTGATCTCGGTGTCCTCGGGGAATGCCGGCCCGCGCTGCACCAAGCGGTAGCGCTGCAGGGTAAAGACGTTCCGTTGGGTGAACACCACCGTCTCGTCGAACACCGATCCATCCTTGAAGCGGAACACCAGGCGACTCTCGACTTCTCCGTCCCGGCCGACCTGGAGAAGATCGCCCGAAGCAATGAGGTCTTCCTTTTGAGTGCTCAGCACGAGGAAACCATGGAGGGATCCCTCGGCGAAACGCACAGGGACCGGGGCCGCCGCGAGGGAACAGTGCCACAACAGTGCGGTCATGAGAACCAGCAGGCCTGCCATCGCTCTCCCGTGAAACGACCGGTCAATACCTCTTCCGTACCGTAATCGCGATCCCTTTCGGGACGGCCGCGAATTGGACGTGCAAGCGTCCTTCCCGCCGATCGTTTCCCTTCTCGACGACGGCGCAGCTCAAATAAGCGATGTACCACCCCAGGGCCACCTGGGAAAAATAGTGCTTGTCGTCGTTGATCCGGGAGATCCCCGTAAACGTCGAAATCCCGTAAAAGATCGACTTCAGGTAGGGGTTTTCGCTCATTTTCGCGGCGGTAATGAAAGGAACCCCGCCGACGAACGTGTGACCGCTGACCCCGCGGATATTTCGATACGGCCTCCAATGGGAATCTCCCTCTTCCGGCCGGTCTGCCCCGATTGCCGGCGCCAGGAACACGACGGTTGGTTCGCCCACGAGGGTCGCCCGGAACGATTTTTGGGCCCATTCCGTTATCGTCGAATTATGAAGCGCCAACCCGGCCCCGTAAGTGCCGATGTAGACCGGTACGGTAACGAGAGCGAGCATGGTACCGGACAGATTGAATGGTTTCGTTGCTTCATCCGTTTCCTTGCTTCGCAGGTCGTCCTGGTACTTGTTGCGGATATACCGATCCATCCCCGTGTTGGCGAACACGGCGGCCCCGGCAAGGCCGATTCCGAGCTTTGTCAGGTTCGCCCGATCCAGGTAAAAATTCCCGAAGTCCGCTTTTACGGTTTCGATGCCCCGTGAAATCGCTCCGTTATCCTCCGCGATACACCGATGACCGAGGGGGAGAAGCCACAAGGCCAGTCCAAGACCGATTCGGAGGAAGAGGGTCATCGCCATTATTCGCAATTATACCATTCGCTTTCCGCAGCATCCGGCATTAGCGGCCCTCGATTTCGGCAGGCCGCCACTCCACGGCGCCGAACCGGGAGTCGCCGAGGAAGTTGTAGGCGATGCTCCAGGTTCCAACCGTCTGGAGACTTCCGGGGATATCGGGAGAGGTCGCATCCCGGACCGACGTGACGTACTGGATCCCGAGCGCGTGGCGTTTGTAAATGCTCACGGTAAAGGATGCGTTCCCGCGGAAGATGCGCTCCGATCCATCCCTCTGGGTGGAACCGAAGCCGCTGATATAGTACTCGCGTCCCGTCAGGTCGAACATGGCCTTGTCGCCGAAGATCAGGCGGGCCGCGAGAAGCCCCTGCAATGTGGTGCCGTAGTGGTAGTCGCGGTCCTCGCTGGCGCGGACGGTGCCCCCCGCGCCGTATCCGATTCCGCCGAGCGCCGAGCCTTGGAGTGCGATCGCACGCGTGAGCCACCACTGGCCGGTGGTGCCGAGGGAAAGGGCCGTGCTGGAGACGCGGAAGACCTTTGGCGAGATGTAGTCGTAGCTCCCGTAGAGGCCCCACACCCCGCGATAGTCGTTGCCTGCCTCGTATTTCTTTCCGAAGAGGAGGCCACGGGTCATGAGGTTTTCGAAACCGCCCCTGCCGGTGACGGCGGTGAATTCGAAGTGGAAGTAGTCGAAAGGGCGATCATAGGTGTAACCGTTTTTCCCGGGGAGTCCGTAGGAGAGAGAGTAGTCTCCGGACACCTCATTCCGGTCGACTGGGACATTGCTGACGCCGGACACGTGGTCGGTCCGGCTTGCGCCGAGCCGCAGGCGCGTGAAGGTGGCCGGGTTGTGGCTCGGGAAAACCCCTTTGAACCGGTCGCCGAAAGCGAGGCGGTTGAAGCCGGTCGGGGGCGAGATCACCGCCGCGCCAAGCTCGCGCCAGAATCCGGGGTGATCGCCGCCGTCTTCGAGCACCAGGCTCGCCAGCCGGAAGAGCGGCTCCCCCAGGAAACTTCCTCCGATGCCGCTCCCGACCTGGTCATTGATGGAGGGCCTCGTGGTCTCCCCGGCCACCTCCCAGACAAAGCTGCCCAGGAAGGTATAGGCGGACGATCCCCAGAATCCGATGCCGGCCGATCGCGCGAATCCCTGATAGACGGCTCCCTGATAGGGATGCTGGATCTGGTTCACCTGGAAGGAATCGCCGTCGAATCCCCAGGGTCCTTTGGTGAAGTGCTTCGAGATGGTGGACGGGGTCACACTGTAGACTTTATGCTCTTCCGAATATTTCGCGTCCACCAGGTTGGGGTAAGCGATTCGGCCGTACACGTTGAGGAGCGCCTCGAAGCCCAAGATCTCCAACGCCGGGATCCAATAGCTCTTGCCGTTCCCCGTCCCCCACGACAGAACCGGCGTCCGCACGTTGGGGGGAGGGGGAGGCGTCGTGATCAGGAGATTGTCGATGGCCGCCACCGCCCCCTTTTCAGGCGCGCCGGCAGGGACAGGCTCCTCGGCGAAACCCGCGCTCGGCACCAGGAGGGCAAGTGCGATGGCTCCGGCAAGGAGCGCCCGTCGGAACTCGCCGTCGGGCCTGGATCCGTTACCCTTCCGCTTGTTGTCAAGCCGGCCTTCGGGGATTGCATCCGACATCGACATGTCGGCTCCTCTTCTCTGTGGGATCCTGGGGATTCCGGGTTGCTCCGGGAGGTTGCCGAAAGTTTATTTGGACTTGGTAACGGTCATCCGGTTCGTCACGTTTTTTACACCGTTTACGTCGCTGGCGAGCTTGGTGACCAGGTCCTTTTCGGCTGCGTTCCTGGCTTTGCCGGATACGGTAACGACTCCATTCTTCGTCTTGACCTTGGTGCTGACGGCACTGGTCGAGCGATGAGACAGCAATGTTATCTTGACCAGGGCGGTGATGGAAGCGTCGTCGACCTTTTCGCCCACGGTCTCCTGTTTCTTTATCGGGGCTGCGGAGACGGTCATCTCATTCTTTACGTCTTTGACCCCTGTGACATCCTTGGCGTATTCGGTCGTCAGTTCCTTCTGCGCCTCGCTGTCCGCGGCACCTCGCAGGGTCACAATGGCATCCTTAACAGAAACCTCGGTCTTGATGGCGTTCACGTTTCGATGGAACAGGAGCGTGGTTTTCACTTTCGTGCCGAGCCATATATCCGAGTTCACGGCGGGGCTATCACCTTTCATTTTCAGCTGGTTGTCCACCTTCTTGACTCCGGGCAGTTCCGCCACGGTCTCCTGCGCCAATGATTTGTGGGATTCTTCTAGGACACTCCCCGTCAAGGTGACGACGCCATCCTTGGACTGGATTTTAATGTCATCCCCCTTGAGGTAGGTTTGGAACACGTACGACTTCTTGGCGGAGTCTTCGATGCGGTTATCCGTCTTGGACGACGCATGCGCAGGCGCATTGGCAAATAACAGGGCGACAGGTAGAACAAGGAACAAGGCAATTGTAGGTTTCATTGTTTCTCCTCCTTGTTTTTTTTGGAACCGATATCGTAATAATAATCCCGTCCCCGCGCCTGGGACATCGGCCTTTGTCCGAAATGTGAATCGTGGTTTATCCGAGATTCACACCGGTGTTTGTCCGATGGTTTGAATGGATCCTCAAGTATTCCTGCCATAGGACAAACACCGATCCGAAATTAGGATAAACGACGAGGAATAATTCGGACAGTTCCCGATTCCGTCCCGCATGCTTTCCAGGAGATGCTATCGATCGGATGATTTCCCTGCCCCGACGGGCTGGATGTTGCCGACCGAATCCTTGTCGGAGCGGAGAGGATGAAGAATGACCAACCGACATTCGCCTCCCGTCCTTCCCCAGGCGCCTGTCGATCTGATGGCGGTCGCCGTCGGTGATTGCCAGGTGATTCTGGCATGGACCGAATGCGGGGCCGGCGGACTCGGGTTCCGCATCGAGCGCGCTGACGGTATCGGTTCTGCCGGCCTGTTCTCAGAGATCGGCAGGGTTGGGCCGCATGTCGCGGCCTTCCGCGACGGGTCCGTCAAGCTTCACACGACCTACTCCTACCGGGTTCTTGCATGGAACGCCTCCAGCGACTCGTCGCCCTCCAATGTGGTGGAGGTGACGACGCCGCAGGCCGTGACGGAACCGCAGGCCGATTGGGAATGATCTGCGCCAAACCATAGGACAAACACCGGGCTGAGAATCAGACAAACAGCGATTCGCGTTTCGGACAGAAGCCGATACCGAAGGCTGGCGGACAGGAGCATCATGTTGGTATTCCCTGGAATATCGGGGATCGGCGCTTTGGAGACATGCCGTTCATGCACGAACCAGACGAGAGGAGAGAGCATCATGGTAAAAAGGCATCGGATATTGAGTTTCCTGGTCTGCATCACGTTGGTCACCGCATTCCTGGGGTGCGCATCCACGCCAACCCGCGAAAGTTCCGGCGAGTATTTCGATGACTCGGCGATCACAACCAGGGTAAAGGCCGCGATCTTTGACGATCCATCGCTGAAAGTGCTCCAGATCAATGTCGAGACGTTCAAAGGGGAAGTCCAGTTAAGCGGTTTTGTCGATTCGGCACAGAATGTCAGAAAAGCAGGAGAGGTTGCCCGCAGCGTTAGGGGTGTCAAATCGGTGAAAAACGACCTGATTGTGAAATAGCTGCGGTTCCCACGGGGAATGAACGTCGCCGAATCACGACGGGAGGTGATGAAAAATGCTCTGGACCATAGCGGTCATTTTGATTGTCCTCTGGCTCCTTGGTTTGGTCAGCTCGTACACAATGGGCGGATTCATTCACGTTCTCCTGGTCATCGCGCTCGTGGTGATACTGATTAATGTCATTCAGGGACGAAAGGTCCTGTAGGGACCTGAAATGCTTCTCTGTAGCGGGTGCCTGGCAGGAAAGGAGACGAGATGAGCGCAGTCAAGATCATGGCCATCGTGCTGATCGTGGCCGGCCTTCTGGGAGTGATGTACGGCAAGTTCAGCTACACCAAGGAGACCCATGACGCCAAGTTGGGCCCGCTTGAGCTGTCGGTCAAGGAAAAGCAGACGGTCAACGTCCCTGCATGGGCCGGCGTGGGGGCGATAGCGGCCGGCGCGATCCTGCTTCTTGTGCGCACGAAGAGTTAAGGAGGAGAGGATGAAGAGGATATGGCTTGCCGTCCTGCTCGCGGTGTTCCTGATCGTGGGGTGCGTTGTGGCGCCCGGACCCCGAGGCTCTGGCGTAGTCCTGGTGCCTCCTCTTCCGACGATCGTGGTGTTGGAAGAAGAACCCTACTACTATCACAGCGGCTATCACTATCACTACCAAAACAACGTCTGGTTTTACTCGAACTCCAGGAGCGGACCCTGGAGAGAACTAACGAGGGACCGCTGGCCCAAAGAGGTCAAGTTCAAGGGGAAGGAGAGAGGCAGGGACGACGATAGAGGGAGAGGTGATGAAAGAGGCAGGGGAGAGAAGCGCGGGCACGACGAGCGCGACAGGTATTAAAGAGCGCCGGCTGACATCAAGGATTGGCATGCGGCGATTCCATGGGATTTCGGGGATCGGCACCTTGGGAATCAACCTTTCAAATGCGAATCGGAGGGAAAAACGATGAAAACCGCCTTTACACTCTTCCTGGTTCTCGCTGTCGCTCTGATCGGCATCGCGCCCTCGGTCTCCCTGGCGGAGAACCCATCGAACTACGTGGTGCTCAAGGGCGGGATCTACTCCCCCAGCAAGGATTTCAACCTCAACAATATCAACGTCGACTCCAAGACCGGGTTCGACGGGGAGATCGCAATCGGGCATTACTTCATGCCCATATTCGCCGCGGAACTGGGAGCCGGATACTTCGAGAGCAAGGGCTCCCCGGCGGCACTGCCCGGCGACGCGAAGTTGAAGGTCGTCCCGGTGACGTTGACCGCGAAGGGTCTTCTCCCAATGGGGCCGATCGAGCCGTACGGGGAGTTCGGGATCGGCGCTTACATAACGAAGTTCGACGTCTCCGGCAATCTCGGCAACTTCAGCGGCTCCTCGAAAACCGCCTTCGGGCTTCATGCCGGCGCGGGGGTGAACTTCAACATTACGCCGACCGTCTTCCTCGGAGTCGAGGGGAGATACCTCTGGGCCAAGCCGTCCTTCGGCGGCCAGGACATCAAGCTGGACGGGTTCACCGTGACGGCTGATCTGGGCTTCCGGTTCTAAGATCTTTCGTAATCCGGACAGGGGCGGGAGATTCGCCGCCCCCGCACTTACTCTAGACGAGAGGAGAGAGCATCATGGCAAAAAGGCATCGCATTTTGAGTTTCCTGATCTGCATCGGGCTGATTGCGGTATTCCTGGGTTGCGCATCCACGCAAAAACGCGAGGGTACCGGCGAGTATCTCGATGACTCGGCGATCACGACCAAGGTAAAAGCCGCAATTTTCAACGATCCCTCCCTGAAAGTGTTCCAGATCAATGTCGAGACGTTCAAAGGGGAAGTCCAGTTAAGCGGTTTTGTCGATTCGGCTCAGAGTGTCAAAAAGGCAGGAGAGGTCGCCCGCAGCGTTGGGGGTGTCAAATCGGTGAAAAACAACCTGATTGTAAAATAGCTGCAGTTCCCGTTTAAAAAAGGAGGGCTTCGATGATGAAACGGCCGTTGGTTGTCTTGTCAGCCGTTGTCCTGTCAGCCGGCCTGGCTGCCGGTTGCGCGACGGCCGATGCGATCCAGAACGCCCGGAAGTCGCTGGGAAATGCGAAAGCCGCGGGGGGGCAGTCCAAGGCGCCGTTTGAATACTACGCGGCGGAAGGCTACCTCAACAAGGCGAGTCTCGAGGCGGAAGAAGGGGACTGCAAGGCGGCCGACGCTTTCACGAAGGAATCGGAGGCCTATTCCGCCAAGGCGCTCGAAAAGGCGGGGGGAGGCGCGAAATGAGGAATCGACATCTCTTTCTTTTCGTGACGGTTCTTTTTGCGGCATTTCTTGCTGTGGGTTGTGGTGCCCGCCAACTGACGAAGGGCGAGATCGACCAGTTTGACGGCATCTCGGCCAAGATCGCCAAGGCGGAACGGATGGGCGCGATGGAATGTTCTCCAAAGGAACTGGCGAACGCCAAGGTGGAACTCGATTATGCCCGTCACGAGGCTTCCGAGCCCTGGGAGACGGCACAACCTTTCATCAAGACAGCGGACAAGGCCGCCGATGATCTTCTTGCCAAGACGACACCCTGCTGGGAGGCGAAGCAAGTCAAACCAGCGCCGCCGATGACGGTCACCGTACCAATGATGGCACCAGTGCCAGCGCCGAAGGCTGAGGTGAAGTTCATCGTCCTCGATGATGTGCATTTCGATTTCGATAAGTCGACCCTTACGAAAGAAGGGGTGGAAGTAATGGAAAGGAATATCCGGGTTTTGAAGGAAAACCCCGAAACCAAGGTCCGTGTTGCAGGATATACCTCTGCAAGCGGTACTGAAGACTACAACCAAAAGTTGAGCGAAAGAAGGGCAAAGACGGTCGAGGATTACCTCATTAAAGAGGGAGGAATTGCACCAGAAAGGTTGACCAAAATCGGATATGGTGAGAAAAGACCGGTAACGTATGAACCGATACCCGAGGACATTAACTCAAAGGCAGCAAAGGCTAACATGAGAGTTCTTTTTGAAGTCATCGTGAAATAGGAGCACGGGGTCGAGGGGCCGGAAAGGCGTTTTGATTGGATCCGGCCCCTTGCCTTTGAAAAGGAGAGTGCAGGCGAAGGAGTCCTCAGGCAATCGGCTTATGGCGACGCGGGAGGCTCCTTAAGTAATGCACGGCGCCGATGTTTTCCGTATCGAACACCAGCCAATCGGGTGAGGCGCTTCGGATGCGCATCCGGTAAATCGCCTTGCCGGACAGGTTATCCTCCTGTTGAAAGTATAGACTCTTGCCTTCCGTCATTTCGCCAGGGGAGAAGTCTTCGCGAGGTCGATTGCCGGCCGCCTCCGGCAAAGAGGCTTATTCAACATTTGTCGTCGATCGTTTACAACCAACGTTCAAATTGATGCGCAAACCATTCCTTGATTCTTTTAAGCAGAGGTCTTTTTTTCCACTCCTCCAGACGAATCTCGTGGGACTCCGCAAGATCCCTGGCAAACATCTTCTCCATTTCCGCAGCGAATTCCTTGCTCAGAATCACCGCGTTCACCTCGTCATTGCTGGAAAAACTCCAGAAGTCCATATTGGTAGAGCCGACGGTCGACCAGACGCCGTCAATTACCGCGGTTTTCGCATGCAGCAGGACATCGCGGCGTTCGTATAACTTCACCCCCGATTTCAAAAGCTCGGAATAATGATACCGTCCTGCACTCAAGGTCAGGGAAGCGTCGGTATTCCCGGGAAGAACAATCTTCACGTCAACCCCGCGCCCGGCGGCATCGCGGAGGGATTTCACCGTCTCGTCGTCGGGGACAAAATAGGCATTCGTCAGATGAAGCGAATTTTCCGCAAAAGTGATGGCGGACACATACAAAACGAATGTGAGCCTGTTGGACTCTCCCGGGGAACTGCCGACCGCTCGCACCAAGGCATTTCCCTCTGCTTTCAGGTCCGGGAAATAGTTCCGCTCGGAAAGTTTCGCGCCCTTCTGTAGCTGCCACGTGTCGAGGAACAGTTTTTGGAATTCAGCGACAACCGGGCCTTCAATCTGAACGTCTGTGTCACGCCAGGGTATCGGTGCCTTTTTGTCTTGTTCCCCCCCGGAAAGTTGGCTCCTCCCGGAAAGCGAGCTCGAATAAACCTCACTGATGTTGATGCCCCCCGTAAAAACGACTTTGCCGTCGACAATCAGAATCTTGCGGTGATCCGGATGTGCCACGCTCCATGATCCGCGGGTGTTCAGTGGATTGATTGGGTTGAAGGCAACGACCTGAATCCCCGCGTCGCGTAGGCGCTGAAAAAACGGAGCGGGAGTACTGAAGCTGCCCCTGCTGTCGTAAAGGAGATTTACCTGGACGCCTTCCGCCTGCTTTTTCAACAACAGATCGGAAAATCTGCGACCCGTTTTATCGTCTTCAATGATAAAGGTTTCAATGTTGATATGGTCCCTGGCATTCTCCATCGCCTTGAACATGGCGGCATAGGTCGCCGGACCATCGATGAGCAGGGTGACTTTGTTTCCATTTGTCAGCGGGCTTTCGCTCACCGATTCGATGACGGCACTATAACGTTGCAGCATGTCCGTTGGGGCGACGGATTGCTTTAGCCGTTCCATCAGAGCCTTGCTTTTTTCGGGAGATAACAGTCCTTTAGCCGACAGGATTTGAGGAGGTTCCTGGGTGCGCGCCTCATCGATCACATCGGAAACCCTCGGTAAGGTCGCACATCCACCGCCGAGGCTCAACATGGAGACCGACAGAAAGAACAAAAAGAGAGGCTTGATGATCGTCATCGTTTTTTCCATCGGCGTCAGCAGTACGATTTTCTTCCATTATGGATCAGAATTTGCGGTTGAGTAAGGGCAGAGGTGACACAGATAGCGTTGGGGAGGCTCTTTTAATTGAGGGAGGATTGTCCGGGGGCCGTGAAGTACCCATGGCCCCCGAAAAGGACATCTCCCGGGTTGGTGATCGGCGGTTACCGGTGGAATCCGCCGCGGCCGCCGTTATTGCCCCACCTCAACTCCTGGCGTGATCGGCCCGGCCTGAACAACTCCTCGGCACGGATCATGGACAGGACTGGCGCGCCTGCGAGGACTCGAACCTCGGGCCCGCTGCTTAGAAGGCAGCTGCTCTATCCACCTGAGCTACAGGCGCGCTACCCGAAGTATAGCAGCAATCCCGTCCGATAATGTTGGACAGTGGAAACGCCCTCGGACAAAATAAACGCCATGGACCGGAACGTGTTCTGGGCGCTCATCGCCTATACCTTCGCCCTCCTGTTTCTTTACCTGTTGTTCCTGCTCCTGGCGCCGTTCGGGACCTCTCTCATCTGGGCGGCGGTCATCGGCATTGCGACCTTCCCGCTCTACGAAAGGCTCCGTGGCAGATTCCGCGGAAGGAACGGGGCGGCTTCCGCGGTCATGACCCTACTCGTCCTTTTGGTCTTCGTCCTCCCGACGGTCGGGCTGGTCGGCCTTCTCGCGGGAGAGGCCGCGGATACGTACCGGGTCCTCGAAGCGGCCACCGGGAGCGGCAGGATCCCCGGCATCGACACGCTCAGCGCCCACCCCTCCGTTGCACCTTGGGTGACCCGCGGGGAATCGCTCCTGCGGAGCTTCGGCGTCGATATCGGAGCGGACCTGCTTCCCGCGGCCAAGCGGGCGGTCTCCTCCCTGCTGGGTTTTGCGAGCGGCCTTCTGAAAAACGCCTTCATTTCCCTGTTCAACCTCCTCCTCATGCTCGTCATCCTTTTCTTCATTTACCGGGACGGGCGCCGGCTCGAGGAAGGGTTCTGGTCGGTGATCCCCCTCCCCGACGAGAACAAGAAGACGCTCAAGGAGAACCTGTCCCGGGTGCTCACGGCCGGCGTCATCGGGATCCTGGGTACGTGCATCGTCCAGGGCTTCCTCGGCGGGATCGGCTTCTGGATCGGCGGCCTGCCGTCCCCGGTCCTCTTCGGAAGCCTCATGGCGATCGCAGCGCTCGTACCCTTCGTGGGGACGGCCCTTTTCTGGGTTCCGGGAGGGATCTATCTGCTTCTGGCAGGCAAGACGGCGAAGGGGATCTTCCTGCTGGCCTGGGGAGTGCTCGTGGTCGGCAGCGCCGACAACGTCATCCGGCCGCTTCTCATCGGCGGGAAGGCGGACCTGCCGGTTTCGCTGATGGCCCTGGGGGCGATCGGCGGATTCGCCGCCTTCGGGCTGATGGGAGTCGTCATCGGCCCGGTCCTCCTTTCCCTTTCCCTCGTCCTTTTTACGATGTACAAGGCCCGGGCGCATCCCGCCGCGGAGCCGGCCCCCCCCGGGGAAGCTCCCGGCGGTGATGGAAAGGGACCCGTTTGATCGATTCCGGCGGGAGGCGACACCGTCCGCCCCCGGCGGTCATCAAAGTAGAGACATGTCCGAAACCCGCGTAGAGAACTCCACGGCCCATCACGTCCCTGCCCCTCCCCAGGCTTCGGGGGAAGGTTCGGTGAAGGGCACCGTCCGCTGGGACCTCCCCGTGGAGGGGATGTCGTGCGCCTCTTGCGTGGCGCGCGTCGAGAAGGGGCTCTCCGGCCTGGGAGGGGTCGCCGGCGCCTCGGTCAACCTCGCCACCAAGACCGCGACCGTGACGGTCGACCCGGAGAAGGTCGGCCCTAAAGACCTGGTTGCGGCGATCCGTGATACGGGGTACGAGGTCCCAGTCGAAAAGGTCGCTTTCCCGGTCGAAGGAATGAGCTGCGCGTCCTGCGTGGCGCGCGTGGAGAAGGCGCTTGCAGCGGTTCCCGGGGTCCTGTCGGCGAGCGTCAACCTGGCCACGAAGTCGGCGACGGTAGAATACCTTCCGGGGATCGCGGACCGGGATGCGCTGCGTTCCGCGGTCGTGGGGGCGGGTTACGCAGTGCCGGAGGTCAAGGCGGGAGAGGACCCGCTGGCCCGGCAGGAAAGGATGCAGCAGGAAGAAGAGCGCTCCCTGCTGACGCGGCTGCGCGTGGGCGTTGCGCTGGGCGTTCCCCTGTTCCTCCTGGCCCAATGGGAGATGTTCGCCGGTTCCGCCCGCATGCCGTTTTCCCCGTTCGTCGGCGCGCTGCTCCAACTCCTTCTGGCCACGCCGATCCAGTTCTACGCGGGGTCCCGCTTCTACCGGGGAGCGTGGGCGACGGCGAAGCACGGGACGACGGACATGAACACGCTGGTGGCGCTGGGCACGACCTCGGCCTACGCCTACAGCCTCGTCGCGACGTTCTTCCCGGGGATCTTCACCGTGCCGGGGGCCGCCGCGCACGTCTACTTCGATACCTCGGCGGCGATCATCGTCCTGATCCTCCTTGGGCGGTATTTCGAATCCCGCGCGAAGGGGAAGACCTCCGAGGCCGTCAAGAAGCTCGTCGGACTTCGACCCGCGACCGCGCGCATCATCCGGGCCGGTGCGGAGGCGGACATTCCGCTCGAGGACGTGAGGGTCGGCGACAGCGTCGTGGTTCGCCCGGGCGAGAAGATCCCGGTCGACGGAGTGGTCACGGAAGGAGCGGCCGCCGTCGACGAGTCGATGCTCACGGGGGAGCCGATTCCGGTGGAGAAAGGGCCCGGGAGCCTCGTGACCGGCGGGACGATGAACCTGAACGGCCGGCTGGTTTTCACCGCCGTTCGCGTTGGGAAGGACACGGTCCTGGCGCGGATCGTCCGGATGGTGCAGGAAGCGCAGGGGAGCAAGCCCCCGATCGGCAGGCTGGCCGACGTGATCGCTTCCCGGTTCGTGCCGGCGGTCATGGGGATCGCGGCAGTCACCTTCCTCGCTTGGTGGGCCTTCGGGCCGGAGCCGCGGCTCACCTACGCGATGATCAGCACGATCTCCGTCCTCATCATCGCCTGCCCCTGCGCCCTGGGGCTGGCCACCCCCACCTCGATCATGGTGGCCATGGGAAAGGGGGCGGAGCTGGGGATCCTGGTCCGAAGCGGCGCCGCGCTGGAGACGGCGCACAAGGTGCAAACGGTCATCCTCGACAAGACGGGGACGGTCACCCGGGGGCGCCCGGAGCTGTCGAGGATCCGGCCCGCTCCGGACGGGGAGTTCCACGGGCCGGAAGGGGAGAGGGAGCTGCTGCGGCTCGCCGCGATCGCGGAGACCGGTTCGGAGCACCCTCTCGGCGAGGCCATCGTCAGGGGCGCGAAAGCGCGGGGGCTTGCGATCGGCCCTCCGGAAAGGTTTTCCTCCGCGGCGGGCCACGGGATCCGCGCGACCGCCGGCGGGCGCCTCGTGCACGTCGGAAACCGGAAATGGCTGGAAGAGGAGGGGGTCGACCTCTCGGCGATCCTCCCGGCTGCCGACGCGGTCTCGGAAGCGGGAGACACCCCCGTCTATATCGCCGTGGACGGCGTGGCGGCCGGGGTGGCGGCGGTTACGGACGAGATCAAGGAGGGCGCCCCAGGCGCCATCCGCGCCCTGCGGGAGATGGGGATCGAGGTGGTGATGCTGACGGGGGACAATCCCCGCACCGCGAAGGCGGTGGCCGCACAGGCAGGGATCGACCGCGTCCGGGCGGAGGTTCTACCCGAACAGAAGGCGGAGGAGGTGCTAAAGATCCAGGCCGAGCGGAAGATCGTGGCGATGGTGGGCGACGGGATCAACGATGCGCCGGCCCTGGCCCAGGCCGACGTGGGGATGGCGATCGGCACCGGCACGGACATCGCCGTTGAGGCCGGGGATATCGTCCTGATGAGCGGCGATTTGGGCGGGGTGGCGGCGGCCATCCGGTTGAGCCGCGCCACTCTGCGCAACATCCGCCAGAACCTGTTCTGGGCATTCGCCTACAACGTGGTGCTCATCCCGGTTGCGGCGGGAGCCCTCTATCCCTTTTACGGGGTGCTGCTCAACCCGATCCTCGCCGCCGCGGCGATGGGGCTCTCCTCGGTCACCGTCGTGTCGAACGCCCTGCGGTTGCGGAGCTTTCGACCGTAACGCGAACTCTTTACGGGAGCTTCTTCCCCGTCTTCTGCAGGATCGTCTCCCAAAGGTCGGCGTGCTGCTCCTCCTGGGCGACGATCTCCTCCATCATGAGGCGGGTGGTGGAATCCCCGAGCTCGTCGGCCAGCTTGATGACGGTCTTGTAGTATTCGATGGCGCCGTACTCGCCCTCGAGATCGTCCTGCATCATTTTCCGGAGATCTCCGCCGGTCTTGACCGGGGCGGGTTTGGTGGAAGGGTTCCCTTCCAGGAAGTTGATCCGCTCGGCGACGCGCTCGGCGTGCTTCATTTCGTCCATCGACGTCTTCTCGAAGAGGGGGAGGATCGACGCGCTTTCCATCCCGTCCCCGGTCCAATGATGGTGGAGATACTGGAGGATGGCGCCGATCTCCAGCTCCAGGACCTTGTTCAACGCTTCGATGATCTTCGGGTTCCCCTTCATGAGCCACCTCCGGTTCGGATGCTGGGATTGGAGGTGATATGATAACAGGAGACCTCAGGGAGGGGAGAGGGTTTTTACGAGGGGGCAGCAGGGATTTGGCGTTGACCCTCCGCGGGGCGGTTTGTATAATCCTTTTTCTGCTGTTCGATCGTGTGGTGAGTGTAGCTCAGTTGGCAGAGCACCAGGTTGTGGCCCTGGTGGCCGTGGGTTCAATCCCCATCACTCACCCCAATTTTTCCAAGAGCGCCTGTAGCTCAGGGGATAGAGCACCGGCCTCCGGAGCCGGGTGCGGAGGTTCGATTCCTCCCAGGCGCGCCAAGATTTTTGACATGACGCGATGCGGAATCGAACCCTCCCAGGCGCGCCAAGTTCTTTCACAGAGTGGGCCATTAGCTCAACCCGGCAGAGCAGCTGACTCTTAATCAGGAGGTTGAAGGTTCGAATCCTTCATGGCCCACCAGGAAAATCTAGGGGTTGCGGTTTTGGCCGCAACCCCTTTTCCATGATCGCCGGTTGCGGAGCGGGATGACCACCTGCGTGCGGTAGAGGAAACCTATTTTATTTTTACGAATTCCACCCTCCGGTTGTTTGCCCGTCCTTCCGCCGTTTCGTTCTTGTCGATCGGCTTCGTGTCGCCCCACCCCTTGGACTGGAGCCGGTCCGCGGCGATCCCCTTCCCTTCGAGCCACGCCTTGACCGAGCCGGCGCGCCGCTCCGACAGCGGCTGATTGACCCCCTTGCCGCCCTGGTTGTCCGTGTGCCCCTCGATGGAGAACTTCAGAGACGGGTCCTTCTCCAGAAGGGCGAGGATTCCCTTCAGGGTCGGCAGGGACTCGGGCTTGATCCGGTCGGAACCGGTGTCGAAGAGGATTCCGTGGGTGACGATCTTCCCATCCGTGTCGAGGGCGGACTTGATGTCCTTTCCCCCCTCGGCCAGCCGGAAGTTGGTGAACATGACGTTCGGGCAGAGCCAGTGGCCCGAGGGACCCATGAAGATGCCGACATGTTTGACCGGGCGGGCGATCCCGTCGGGGTCGTTCGCCACCCGGTCCTGGTCCACGTACGCCTTCACGAAGGTTCCGTTGACGCTGACCGCGACGTGGTGCACCTTCCCGTCCCCCTTGCGGATCGCCGTCCTCGTGTTCTTGGAGCTCCCGTCCTCCGGCCGGACCACGATCGACCCGAGTTCGGCGTTTCCCCCGTGCACGCTCGTATCGTCTTTCGCCAGCAGGAGGACGTATTCGGTCTGGGACTGTTTTTCACCCGGGGGGCAATACGCAAACACCGCGTCGAACTCCACGGTGAACTTCTGCGGGAGATCCCCCTTCGTGCTCAGCCGCACGAACTGGCGCGAATAGTACTGGGAATCCTGCTTGCTGGCCGCCGGCTGGCTCCGGAGGAAGTTCCGACCCTGGGACTGGACCACCTCGACGGCGTTGCTGGTTCCGTGGCCGGGGCCGTTGAGGGTCCACTTCCTCGGGAACTCCCCCACGTCCGTGTCGCTGAAGTCGTCGAAGAAGATCACCTTGTCGCCGGGGATGAAGTCGTACTTGGTGTAGATCTCCTCTGCGGCCGCGATGTCCCTTGGGCTCTCCGAATCTGCGGCCGGAGCGGCCTCCTTCGCGGAAGCCTCTTTCCCGGTTTCCTTCTGTGCGCCTTCCTGGGGCGCCGATCCCTTCGCTTTTCCCTTGGCGCCCTCGATGGCGGTATCCGCCGCCTTGTCCGCCCCCTTTTTCCCCATGCCCTCCAGGGCGCCTTTCGCATCCTCCAGCCAGCCCGCGTAGGCGGGTGCGAGGACTATGCCGATCATCAGGATCGGTGCGATCAAGAATCGTCTTCGCATGGGTCACCACTCCTTCGAAAGTAGATAGATGGCACCAAATTGTTCATTTCCGGGGACCATGCTTAATGATACAGTATCTCCCTCGGAGGAATCTACGGAATGGCCAAGGACGATCTGGCAAAACTGGAAGGAACGGTCACCGCCGCGAGGGGCGGAGGGACCTACATTGTTACCCTGGAAAACGGAGTGACGCTTTCGGCGAAACTCAGCGGCAACATGAAGCGGTTCAAGATCCGCGTCATCGTGGGGGACAAGGTCACCGTCGGAGTGTCCCCGTACGATCCCACCCACGGGCTCATCATCCACCGACAGAAGGTCTGATATTCCACCGGCCGGGGCGGTGAATCCTGCGGTCTCCATCGTCGGCCTCGTAAAGCGCTACGACCGGGTGGTAGCGGTCGACGGGCTGGACCTCACGGTGCGGACCGGAGAGTGTCTCGGACTTCTGGGCCCCAACGGCGCCGGCAAGACGACAACGATCGAGATCCTGGCGGGGCTGCTGGCCCCGACGGCGGGGGAGGTCCGGGTGTTCGGCCGCCGGTGGGGGGAGGACGACCAGGCGCTGCGCTCCCGCCTCGGGGTATCGCTGCAGGAGACCCGGTTCCCCGAACGGCTCAAGGTCGCCGAAGTGGTTTCGCTCTTCCGGAGTTTCTACCCGAGAGGCCGGGACGTGCGCTCGGTGATCGCGGAGGTGGGTCTCGAGGAAAAGGCCGCCTCGTGGACGAGCAGGCTCTCGGGGGGTCAGCGGCAGCGGCTGGCCCTTGCCTGCGCCCTCGTGGGCGACCCGGAGCTTCTGATCCTCGACGAGCCGACGACCGGGCTCGACCCGCAGGCGCGGCTCCACATGGGGGACACGATCCTCGGCTACCGTACGCGGGGGCGTACGGTGCTCGTGACGACCCACTACATGGAGGAAGCGCACCGGCTCTGCGACCGGGTGGCCATCATCGACCTCGGAAAAGTGATCGCGCTGGGCACGCCGGCAGAGTTGATCGCAACGCTGGGCGGCGACCTCGTCGTCGAAGTGGAGCTTGCGAGCGGCTCGGTCGAGGACGACGCGGTGAGGTCCGTCGAAGGGGTCCGGGCCGTCCGGCGGTCGAACGCCACGATCCTGGTGACGGCTTCCGAGGCCCACGTCACCGTCCCCGCGCTGCTCGACCTGGTTCGAGGCAGCGAGGCGGCGCTGTCGCACCTTACCCTTCGCCACGCGACGCTGGAAGATGTCTACGTTTCGCTCACGGGGAGGCACCTGCGCGATGAGTAGCCCCCTTGCGCACCTCGTGCTGGCCCGGCTCCGGGAAAGCTTCCGCCAGCCCGAGACGATCTTCTGGACGTTCCTGTTCCCGGCGCTCCTCGCGGTTGCGCTCGGGGTCGCCTTCCGCGGGGGAAAGCTCGACCCGTCCGCCGCGGTGGTCGTCGCGGCCGACGGGTACGACCGGATCGTCCGGACGCTCGGCTCGGACAATTCGATCCGGGTGGAAGTGCAAGACCGCAGGACCGCGGAGCATCAGCTCCGGACGGGGCGGGCGGCCATCCTCGTGATCCCGGGGAATCCTCTCGTGTACCGCTTCGACCCGACCCGGACGGAGAGCCACCTGGCGCGGGCCGCCGTGGATGCGGCGATCCAGCGGGCGGCCGGGCGCCCCGATCCCGTGCCCGTCGCCGACGAGCGCGTCACGGAACCGGGCTCGCGGTACATCGATTTTCTCATCCCGGGCCTTCTCGGGATGAACCTCATGGGGGGCGGGCTCTGGGGGATCGGGTGGTCCATCGTGGAGATGCGCACCCGGAAGCTGTTGAAGCTCCAGCTGGCGGCGCCGATGCGGCGGAGGGACTTCCTGCTCTCCCACATCCTGACCAGAATGTGCTTCGTCCCTCTCGAAGTGATCCCGCTCCTTGTCCTGGCAGGATGGATCTTCAACGTGACGATGGCCGGGTCGGCCCTCGGTTTGACGGTCGTCGTGGCCGCCGGCGCGTTTTCCTTCGCGGGCTTGGGGACGCTGCTGGCCAGTCGAGCCCGCACCACCCATATGATCTACGGGCTGATCAACCTCTGCACCCTGCCGATGTTCGTCCTGTCGGGAGTCTTTTTCTCGACCAGCCGGTTCCCCGACGCGCTGCAGCCGTTGATCAAGGCTCTGCCGCTCACCGCCTTGATCGATGCGCTGCGCGCGGTCATCAATGACGGCGCATCCGTCCTTTCACTGGGGCCGCAGTTCCTCGTTCTGGGACTTTGGGGGGTCCTCAGCTTCGCGGGGACGCGAGCGCTGTTCCGGTGGTCGTAGGGGAAGGGACCGTCCACCGGGGGTAGAGGAGCAGGAGGAGAAGGCCCGGAACGGCGGACAGCATGCTGACCAGGAAGTAGAGCTCCCACCCGATGGTTTTCGCCAGGTATCCCGTCGGCGCCCCGACGATCACGCGGGTGATCGCCATCAGGCTGGTGAGGAGCGCGTACTGGGTCGCGGTGAAGCGCTTGTTGCAAAGGCTCATCAGGAAAGCGACGTACGCCGCCGTCCCCATCCCGCTGCAGAGGTTCTCCAGCCCGATGGCCGCCACCATCATCGGGTAGTGATGCCCAAGGCGCGCAAGCGCCAGGAACGCCAGCGTGGAAACCGACTGCAGGATCCCGAAGAGCCAGAGAGAAGCTTTCATTCCCGCCCTCGCCACCACGGCGCCTCCGGCAAGCGTCCCCACGATCGTGGCAACCATGCCGAACCCCTTGGTCACGGCCCCGATATCGGTCTTGGTGAACCCCAGTTCGAGCATGAAGGGGGTCGTGAGCGCCGTCGCCATCACGACGTCCAGCTTGTAGAGGATGACGAACAGCAGGATCCCCAGGGCTCCCGGCCGCGAAAGGAATTCGACGAACGGCTGCGCCACCGCTTCCTTCAGGCTGGCCGGCGGTCGTTCCTCGAGTTGCGGCTCGGGGGAAAAAACGGAGGCGGCGACGCCCACGAGCATCGATCCCGCCATCAGCAGGTAGACGGTCTTCCAGGGGAGCCGGTCCGCCAGGATCAGGGCGAGCGCGCCCGAGGTCAGCATCGCGATGCGGTACCCCAGGATGTGCACGCCCGCGCCGGGCCCCAGCTCGACGGGCTCGAGGACCTCCGTGCGGTAGGCGTCCACGACGACGTCCTGGCTGGCGCTCACGAAGGCCACCAGGAACGCAAGGACGGCGAAAAGGGTGGTCGCTCCCGAGGGGTTGGAAAACGCCATCGCGGAAATCGCGAAGACCAGCCCGAGCTGGGTCACGAGCATCCATCCGCGCCGCCTTCCGAGAAATGGCGGGATAAACCGGTCCATCACGGGCGCCCAGAGGTATTTCACGGTGTACGGGAGGCCGACCAGGGAGAACACGCCGATCACCGTCAGGTCGATCTTGTCGGTCGCCATCCAGGCCTGGAGCGTCGTGCCGGTCAGCGCAAGGGGGATCCCCGAGGAGAAGCCCAGCAGAAGGACCCAGAACAGGCGGGGGCTCCGGAATACGGCGAGGAGGGATTTCATCCCGGAAGCTTCGCCGTCAGACGCCGGAAATATTCCTGCCGGCACCAGTTCTCCACATCGACCATCGCTTTGAAGGCCTCGGCGAAGTCCGTTTCCCCCACGGTGAAAACTCCGTGCCCGTACACAACGGCTTTCCGCGGCAAGGCGATGACCGGCGGGACCCGCTTCGCAAGGCCGCCGGCCCCGATTTCCCCGGCGACCACCGGCGTGTCTCCGAGCAGCCGAACCTTGTCGCAGTCCCTCCAGCAATCCTTGACGGGGCAGTCTTTCTCCTCGCAGAGCAGGCTCATGACGACGGCGAACTTGGGGTGGCCGTGAAGAATCGTCCGCGCCCCGCTCACCTCGTAGATCCGCCGGTGTGCCGGGAGCTCGCTGGAGGCGGTGATCCCCGTGGTGGAGGAGTCGTCCATGGGGACCGGGTCGATGCGCCCGGGCAGATCGTCGAGGCTGGCCGCGGTCTGGGAGATGTAGATCGTGCCGCCTGCGCGGCAGGAGAGGTTGCCGAAGAAGGAGTCCACCAGCCCTCGCTCCACGGTGTACCGGCCGACGGCCGCCACTTCGGCGAGGATTTCCCCCGGTTCCTCCAGGGGGCCGCTTCGAAATACGATCCCCTCGGCGGAGAGCGGCCGCAGCCAGTCACGACGGAAGGAATCGAACGCCTCCTTCTCCCCGCGGAGGAGAAACCCGTCCGCGAGGACTTCGAGCAGGTATGTGACGAAGGCCGCGTGGAAGACGGAGGAGTAGTTGATGTAGGCCTGCTCGACCGTCACGCTGCCGCCGGCGACGATCCCCAACCCCTCCGCAATCATCCCCTTGCGGTTCCTCAGCAGGCGCCCGATACGCGCGGGGGGATCCTCAACCAGTTCCTCCCGGCGCAGGAAGGGGATGTCGTGCAGGAAGGTGCGCGTCTCGGTGTCCTGCGGCACGATGCGGGACTCCCCGGCCTTCGCGCGGCGAACCAGGAAGTCGGCGAACGGCAAGGAGGGTCGGGCGGCCACAAGACCCAGACAGTCCAGGGAAGATAGGATCCTCTCGCACAGGCGGGCGAGCGTAGCGTTCCCGTCCGAGAGGAGGACGTCGTCGTGCGCGGCGAACGCAATGTGACCGGGGAGCGCGGACCGGTCGGCCAGGAGCTTTCCCGTGTACTTTGCGATCTGGTCCCTCACGGAAGCCTCGAAAGGAAGTCCGGGTCGGGGAACGTCCCTCGGGAGGTGAGCCCGCGGATGCGGTAATACTTCTGCAGCTCTTCCTCGAACCGCTTCTCGTCGATGGGGGGGATCTCGATCCCCTCCCCGCTGGAGCCCGGCTCCCGGAAGAAACGCTCGGGCAGCCGGTCGTCCTTCGCGTCGAACCCGTTGGCGCAATTGTAAAAACGTTCGGTCAGGTAGATGCGCTCTCCGATCTCCTTGAGGGACTGGGGGCTGAACTCCTCGCCGGTGACCGCCGAAAGGAGCTCGGCGTACTCCTCCAGCGTCGCCCCGAAGAAGGAGAACTTGCAGGCCGCCAGGGAATCGACGGCGGCGTTCGTGTCCTCGGCGATCTTGATGATGCGCGCTTTCCCAGAGAAGGAGAACCGATCGGTTGCAACGGGATTCCGCAGGATCTCGTGCGAGATGGGATAGGCGCTCAGGTGGCATCCTCCCCGGTTGCTGGTGCAGTAGGCCAGGGCCATCCCGTAGGCCCCCCGCGGGTCGTAGGCGGGAAGCTCGAGAGACTTGACGCTCATGGAAAGCGCGGGATTTCCCAGCATCTCCGTCACGCGGCGCGATCCCTGCGCCAGCAGGTCGCCGTCCCCCCGGCGATAACCGATATCGGCGAGGAGCGCCTCTACCTCTTCGGCCCCGGGGAACCGGCCCCTTCCTTCCCCCCAGGCGGCCAGGGTGGCGGCGGCAGAGATGGTATCCATCCCGAGCTCGTTGCACAGGTGGTTCGAACGGACAATGACGCGCAGGTCGTCGATTCCGTTCAATGCACCGAAGTGGGAGACGGTTTCATATTCGGGAAGAGGCATCCCGTCCCTGTCGCTTTTTTTGCACTGGATGGCGCATTCGAAGCAGCCGTCGCTCTTCGCCCCGTATGCCTTGCGGATGGCGGGGCCCGAATAGTTCCTCGAGCCTTCGAAAACCGTCTTCCGGAAGTTTTCGGTAGGGGCCATCCGACGCCGGCGCATCAGGTCGACGAGGGCAGGCGTCCCGTACCGGCTGATCCCAAGCTCGCCGAAAATGACAGGCGAGGCCTGGAACAGTCGCAGGACGTCCTGCCGTGCGCGGTCGAAGCGGGTGCGGTCGGCGATGCCGGTGACCCGGTCCCCGTTCACGACGATCGCCTTCAGGTTTTTTCTGCCCATCACTGCGCCCATGCCGCCGCGGCCGATCGCGTTCCCCTCGCCCATCAGGATGCTGGCGAACAGGACGCCATTCTCACCGGCGGGCCCGATCGCCGCAACGCTCCCGCGGCCTTCGAGTGCAAGGACCGTCTCGACGACGGTCTTCCCCCAGAGGACTTCGGCGGGCAGGATCTCCGCGCCCTCCGGCGTGACGGCCAGCGCTGCGGGACGGGGACTTCGCCCGACGATGCGCAGCGCATCGAATCCGGCCGCCTTGAGGCGGTGGGCGAATCGCCCCCCGGCGGAACCGTCGTAGATCGTGTCCGTGAGGGGAGACCGGGACACGGCCGCCAGACGCGCGGCGGTCGGGGCGGGGGTGCCGCAGAGCGGGCCGGCGGCGAAGATCAGGGGCATGGCGGGGTGATAAGGATCCAGGGTGTGCGCGTCGCGGAGAAGGCGGACCCCGAGCCCTCTTCCGCCCAGATAACTCAGCAGAAGCTCCCGGGGGATGGTTTCGGCGCGGCTCTTTCCCGTGGAAAGATCGACGTGCAGGAGCGTTCCGTGCCAGCCGGTCGGGGGGTATTTTTCCATTAACTTCTTACTATAACGGAAAAAAATGGGATAATGCCTCCCCATGGACTTCGATCCCCAGGGGTTCCTGGCGCAGTACGCCGATGCCTACAACGCCCGCGACCCGGAGACGTTGCGGTCCTTTTTCATGCTGGACGATCCCCGCTTCGGGGTTTTCGAGGATTATGCGGGGGTCCTGTTCGACGGGGAAACGTACGGGGTGATCCTGGAATCGACCTTCGACGCAACCGCGGAGATGTCCTTCGAGCTTTTACGCTGCGACCGGTTCGACGGCTTCGCGGTGGTCCACGCGATCCAGAAGATGGCGGAGAGGGACGAAGAGGAGGGGATCGCGGAAATCCTCGTTCGCGCCACGATGTGGGTTTCGATTACCGGCGACGCCCCCCGGATCGTCACGGCGCACTTCTCGCTGTTGCCCCCTTCCGAATCGGGCTGCTGCCTCCCCGACGGATGCCAGGGATAACGGGGGACACTCCTGGTTATCTCGTCGAATCAACAAAGAGTGTCCCCCCTCATCGCGCGCCCTTAGCTCAACGGATAGAGCTCCTGACTTCGGATCAGGCGGCTGGGGGTTCGAATCCCTCAGGGCGCGCCAAGTTTTACGTATCGCGGGTTAGGGATTCGAACCCCGAGCCCGCGCCGACGAACAGGAGGAAAAGCCCGACCTTGTGGAGGGCGCCAGCGGGCGAGGCGCCGCCAAGGCCAGCCCCACTCCCGGACAAAGTTCGCTCCCTGGGGTACCCTGCTCTCTATCCTCGACAGGGTAATGGCGTGATCGCCGAGGCTCATGCGGTTCGAATCCCTCAGGGCGCGCCAGCCTAACGCACGGAGAGCGTGGAGGATTTACACTCTCCGTTTTTCATTTATGCGGCGTTAAAGATCCCTCCGGTTTATTCCGAAATACGGTTGGGGACCGTTGGTTAGTGATTCCATGGTCCATCGTCTACTCCTGGGAGGACCAGTATGGGACAGCAAACCTGGGACGAGGGATTCCGGTTGGGTATTCGAAAGATTGACGAGGAACATGCGACCTTTCTGAACATCTTGAATTCGTTGGAAGATGCTGTGTCGCAGGGGAAGGGAAAGACGGAGATTGGAAAGGCGATCGACAAGCTGATTCTGTACGCTTATAACCACTTTTCCGAGGAAGAGCAGATGTTGCGGGATTACGGATACCCCGATTATGAGCGGCATAAGAAAATCCACGAAGCGGCGACCGGGAAACTACTTGAGATTGCGGATCTGCACCAAGCAGGTTTCTCCGACGCCTCGCAGTTGATCAGTGCGCTAACCGACTGGCTGATTAAACACATCCAGGGAACGGATAAGAAGTACGCGCCGTTTTTTGCCGCGAAGGGAGTAGTTTGAGACCCCTGCCCTAACCCCTAGGGGTAGCCAACCCCCCCCGAAAATTAAAGAAGGAGGTACGCCATGAGCTCGTTTACTTGGAAAAATGATTTTCGCACCGGAATCGAAGAGATGGACAAACACCACAAGAAATTTTTCGATTATCTTACCCGGTTGGAAGAAGCAGCGGGGGGAAGCAAGGGCAAGGAGGTCATCGAACGCGGGTTGAAGCTGGCCGACGATTACATTAAGTACCATTTTACTGAAGAGGAAAAACTGCTTGAGATGACAGGCTTCCCCGGCCTTGCCTATCAGATAAAGGAGCATAAATTTTTCGTCTCGCAAATAAATGATTTACGGGATAAATATACCAAGGGAGATGCCTACCTCCCGATCAGCACACTGGTATTTTTAAGAGACTGGTTTTCGCACCATATCCTTGAAGAGGATAAAAAGTACGGGGAATATCTATCTGGTGTGACGGAGTAGCCGGGTTCGAGTTGTGCGTGAAGACGTCAAACGTTAAAGGAGCACAAAGATCGAAGAGCAATTAAATTCTTATAATCAGCCGAATAGATTTTTTGCACACCCGCCCTGATATTGTCGATTTCCTCGTAATTGTCCTCCAGTATCTTGATGATATTTCCATCCAATGACCCGGATTTTACGAGGTTGAGAAGGATCGGCAAGGTTTCCTTACGCTCCGTACCGCGCCGGTAAGGGCGATTTTCGGCCACGGCGGTGAATACGTCAGCCACGCACATGATACGGGAACCCAATGAGAGCTCGCTTCCGTTGAGGTGGAACGGGTATCCTTTCCCGTCGAGCCGCTCGTGATGGAAGGACGCCCACTTGGCGATATCTTCAAACCCCCCGATCGTTGACAGGATCTGGTAGGTGAAATAGGTGTGCGCCCGGATCACATCGAATTCACCCGGGTCGAGTTTTCCCGGTTTTTCGAGGATGGAGTTCGGTACTGCAACCTTTCCAAGATCGTGAAGAGACCCTGCCACAAGCATCAATCGGCAATCTTTTTCGGAAAAATACATTCTCTTTGCCAATTCCCGTGCGACGGTTGCGACGCCGGCCGAATGCGTTGCGGTATAGGGGCTGCGGAAATCCACGATATGGCTGAAGATCATCCCGATCTGCTCGAGTTCGTCGAGCTGAAGTTCCACGCGGGGCCACGCGATCATATCCAATAGCACCCGATAGATTCTGGAAGAGGTAAAATCCAGCCAGAAAGATTCCTGAATGGCCAGTTCCTGGAAACATTTTACAAGGTCGGGGGAAAACAGCGTTCCTTCCCGCCGTGCCACTTCGCTTCGAATTGCTTTTACCTGTCCCAGTATGCTTGTGTTTCTTTGGATAAAACGATCGATATAATCGGCAAGATGGATCGCGTTGCCGGATAACCGGACATTCGGACCCGTTTCGTCCCATGCCTCTTCTTCGCCCCAGGAATGGTGGTGGATTCGAACGAGATCCGATGCCTTTTTAAAGAGGCTGAATCGACAAAGGAGGTCGGCCCCCAGTTCCGTGTGATATCGATGCTCCTCAAACCCGGCTTTCATCGTTGCGATCTTCTCCTCTACCGAGAGAACACCGATATCGTGCAAGACGGCCGCGTACATCAAGTCGGCCTGCGCACCAGGATTGAATCCCATTGCATGCCCAAGTCGCAGCGCAATGTAAGCGACGCGCTGCTGATGATCCACGGCGCAGGGGTGAACCAAGTCCAGGGAATCGGATAGGGAAAGAATCAGGTTGTCGAGCATCACGATCGGGTCATGGATCATGATTTCCCTCTTGCTCCCTGGGGGGTCGAATCTTTCTTTTTCTTCCCTATCTCTGTTTCGGATTTATTTGAAATAATCTTTACTGTTGCCCGGATTCGCGCTGCCCGGGGAGCCATTATTCGGGCCGGATAAGGGATCAGGGTAAGGCGAGCATTTCCTCCCAGTAGTGCCCAGTTTCGTCTGGTATGGCGCGCCAGTCTTTTCCCATCGCGCGATTGGGGACTCGAACCCCGAGCCCGCCGCCGACCGATCAGGAAGGGATCGGCTATCCACCCGGGTCGTCGGTTCCTCACGGGTCCTCGATCCTCTTCAGGTACATATTCAGGATACGCCGAAAATCGGCGCGGTTTGCCTCCACGAGGGAGCGGCTATCGGGGCTGAGACGGGACATCGGCAGGCGGTTTTTCCGTCGCCACAAAACGCATGACGTCACTCCACCACAGGGAATCCACGGCGGCAGGCCAGGTGTTGTGGCCTGCGTTCGGCAACAGCCACAGCTTTTTCCTCCCGGAAAGCAGTTCGAACAACCGGAGACCGCGTTCGGGCGGAATGACGTCGTCCTTTTCCGCCACCACCACCGCCACCGGCCCGATGTATTCGCTCAGGTTCCGGACGTTGTCGTACCTGTCCCGGGTCATCCATTTTGCCGGGAAATACCAGAACACGGATTGCGCCATGTCGGGCAGCGTATCCCAAGGGGTAATCAATACCACTCCGGCGACCGGAGCCTGTTTCGAACCCGCCACCGCAGACGCTACGCCGCACCCCAACGATTCGCCCAGCAGATACAGCGGACCGCCGAATTGTTCGACCGCCGCGCGGGCCGCATCCACCGCGGCGGAAACGAAGGTGGCTTCCCCCAATTTCCCCGGGCGCGCCCCGTAGCCGGGGTATTCAAAGAGGATCAACCGATACCCGAGTTGCCCCAATTCCTGCGCGTAGAAGAACCGGTCCGGCGCCGTGCCTGCGTTCCCATGGAGCAGCAGGATCACTCCTTTCGGCGATGTGGGCCCGTCTGCCTGGACGAAACCGTGGTAATCGGGGGCATGTTCCGGCCAGAGGCGAAAATGAAGCGCCTTCGCCCGGATTGCCGCCGACGCCAATGGGTAGACTTCGGGAACATACAGGATCTTTTCCTGCCGAAAGTAGACGAACACGAGAATTGCGAAATACCCTGCGACAGCGATGACCAGAAGCGTCCAGGGTCGGTCGGGCAAAAGGGGGAAACGCATCAATTTGCCCTTTCGAAAGGGTCCCGGTTCACCAACCTGCTCATTCGTCCCCGGCGATCTTCCGGATTCGATACGAATCATAATCCGGCACAAGACGGTCATAATCGCCATCCATCAAGGGGGAGGAGATCATGAAATCGGCGGAAGCACGATTGCAGGCGATGGGGATGTTCCAAACGACCGCCATGCGCAAGAGCGCCTTGACATCGGGATCGTGGGGTTGCGGTTCAAGCGGGTCCCAGAAAAAGATGAGAAAATCAATCTCGCTGTCGGCTATCTTGGCGCCGATTTGCTGATCACCGCCCAATGGCCCACTCTGGAGTTTGGTAATTTTGAAGCCCAGCTCCTGTTCCAATACCTCGCCGGTTGTCCCGGTTGCATAGATCTTGTGGTGAGCCAAGAGCACACGATTATATTTTGCCCATTCCACCAGATCCCGCTTCTTGTTGTCGTGCGCGACAAGGGCAATCTTCTTGTCATGTTCCATGGCGATTTTCTTGTGAGTCATATAAATGGATCCCCTTTCCCCCCGAACGAGTTGCCATGAATCAACCTCATTGTATCAGCGCCCAGGTTCAGCTGCGTGACCTTCAACGAACGGCAGGGCGATGGCGGCATGGCAAGCGGATCGTATCCATGAGCCGGCCTGCCTCGATCCCGTGCATTGTCGATAAATCGAATTTTTCCCTGCCGAAATCCAATAATTGTCATTCCGCAATGGTTCCCGGGACCAAATTTCTTTGTTTTTTCGCTCCATTAATGCGAAAAACCGCTGGAACGGTTATTGCTCGATCCTTGACACCACTCGTTCGTGCTCCCAACTTACCGCCAAAGAGATAGCGGCGGGGTCGCGGAAGGAGTCCGGATGCAGAACATCAGATGGTTTCTTAAAACGATCTTCACTCCGGTGACCATCATGGTGGTGCCCCATTCGCGCGCGAAGCCTTTCAGGTTTCTGTTTCCTTGCGCGGGAATCCTCCTGTCCGTCCTCATGTTTCTCCTGGGAACGGCCTACGTCCTCACCGTCTCGGTCCGCACCATGGAATATTACATGATGAGGGAAAAGCTCTCCCGGATCTCCTCCCGTCTCCAGGAACTGAATGCCACGATGGACTCGTTGAAGCTTGCGGAAGAGCAGTTCCGGAAACTGTTCTCGCTGAATTCAAAGAAAGAGGTCCTCGAGACGTTCAAAATCGAAGACGCGGGCTCCCTCGATATGGAAGCGTTGAAAAAGCAGATCGACGAGAAAATGGAGTCCGTCGCGGAGATCAGGAAATACGTTTCGGCACAGAAAGACATCTACTTGTCGACCCCTTCGGTGTGGCCGGTCCAGGGTCTGATCTCTTCCGGATACGGCTACAGGGAGCACCCGAAATTTGGAGATCAGAAATTCCATTCCGGGGTGGACATCATCGTCCCCCAGGGCACACCCGTAAAGGCAACGGCGGACGGGATCGTAAGCTATTCGGGGTCGTCGGAGGGGAGCGGCAACACGGTGGTCATCGAGCATGGCCACGGATTCAGCACCGCCTATGCGCACAACCTGCGGAATCTCGTCAGGGTGGGCCAGCGGGTGAAGAGGGAAGACGTAATCGCCATCACGGGATCCACCGGTATTTCCACGGGGCCTCATGTCCACTACGAGATCTGGAAGAACGGACGCCACGTGAATCCGATGGCCTATCTTGCGAGGAAATGACCATGTTCGGGAAAAAAACCCAAAAGCTCGAGACGATCATCGGGGACGGATCGGTAGTCAAGGGGGAGCTGAACGGAAAGGGGACGGTGCGAATCGACGGTGTCGTGGAGGGCAACGTCTGCGCCGACTGGGTGATCGTCGGGGAAAGCGGAAAGATCAAAGGCAATGTCAAAACGAGGGGAATGGTCGTGGCCGGCAAGGTGGAAGGAAACATCGAGGCGGACGAGATCGTGGAGTTGAAGCCGAAGGCGCACGTCTCCGGAGAGGTCCGGACGGGGAGGCTTGCCGTGTCGGAAGGAGCGGTATTCGACGGTCAATCCCGCATGAAGACGAACACCGGGACCGAGAAGGGATCGGAGGCACGGATCCTTTCGCTGAAGCCCCCCTCGACTCCTTCCTGAACCGGCATCCGTCGTAGTTCGCCAGTCGTTCCTTATCCCGCGAATTTTCCGTTATAATTTGCATCTAACACGCTGTCATCACGACTTTTTCGCTGCGGAACCCGCGGGGAGGCCATGAAAATCGCGGTGGTAAGGGAGATCCGGGAGGGGGAGAAGCGGGTCGCCCTCGTACCCGAATCGTGTAAAAAGCTGGTGCAGGCGGAGGTCCGGGTGGCGGTGGAGAGCGGTGCCGGGGAAGCGGCGTTCTTCTCCGACGATTCCTACCGCGAGGCCGGTGGGGGGATCGAGACCGACGTCACCGGACTGCTGGGGAGCGCCGACCTCGTCCTCAAGGTGCAGCCTCCCGGTCTCCATCCGACGCTCGGCCGGCACGAGGCGGACATGATGCGGGAAGGGGCGATGCTCCTCGGCACGCTGGTCCCGGCGCGCTATCCCGACGTGGTCGAGAAACTTGCGGCGCGGAAGATCAGCGCGTTCTCCACCGACCGGATTCCCCGCATTTCACGGGCGCAGTCCATGGACACGCTTTCCTCCATGGCGAACATCGCAGGGTACAAGGCCGTGCTGATCGCGGCCAACGCGCTACCGAAATACTTCCCGATGCTCATGACCGCGGCCGGTACGGTCTTTCCCGCAAAGGTCTTTGTGATCGGCGCGGGCGTGGCGGGACTCCAGGCGATTGCCACCGCGCGGCGCCTGGGCGCCTCCGTGGAGGCGACCGACACGCGCCCGGCGGTCAAGGAACAGGTGGAGAGCCTGGGCGCGCGCTTTGTCGGCGTCGAGACCACGGAGAGCGCCCAGGACGTCTCCGGCTACGCAAAGGAGCTCTCCCCGGAGTTCTACCGCAAGCAGGCGGAGCTCATCGCCTCGCGCTGCGCCGCCGCCGACGCCGTCATCACGACGGCGCTGATCGGAGGCGTTACGGCGCCGAGGCTCATCACCGCGGAGATGGTGCGGGCGATGCGGCCGGGCTCGGTGATCGTGGACCTGGCCGCCGAGGCCGGCGGCAACTGCGAGCTGACCCTGCCCGGCCGGACCGTCGTGGAGCGCGGGGTGACGATCTGCGGGCCGCTCAACCTGCCGTCGGAGCTGCCGTGGCACGCGAGCACCCTGTACTCCCGGAACCTGACCTCGTTCGTGCTGGCGTTCTGGAAAGACGGACGGTTCGACTTCAACCTCGACGACGAGATCCTCCGCGGCGCACTGGTGACGCATCAAGGCGAAGTGCGTCGCGCCTGAAAGGGAAGGAGACGCATCCGGATGAGCACGGATCTCGAGCTGGGCTTGTACGTCTTCGTCCTGGCGACGTTCCTCGGTTTCCAGGTCATCCGCAGGGTGTCGCCGCTTTTGCATACTCCGCTGATGTCGCTGACCAACGCCATCTCGGCCATCGCGGTCGTCGGCTCCATCCTGGTGGCCGGCGAGCAGAAGACCACCCTCTCCACCGTCCTCGGGACCCTGGCGGTGACCTGCTCGATGATCAACATCGTCGGCGGCTATCTCATCACCTACCGGATGCTGCGGATGTTCAGGAAGAGCGGGAAGGGCAAGTCATGATCGACTCGTTCATCCCCCTGATCTACCTTGCCGCCGCGATTTCGTTCATCCTCGCCCTGATGTGGCTCTCCGCGGTGGCCACGGCGCGCCGCGGAGTGATCATCGGCGTCGCGGGGATGGCGCTGGCGGTGTGCGGGACGCTGCTCAAGCCCGAGATCGTGAGCTACCGCTGGATCGCGATCGCGTTCGTGGCGGGCACCGCCATCGGCGTTCCCATGGCGATGATGCCGATGACCGCCGTGCCGCAGCGGACCGCGCTTTCCCACGCCTTCGGGGCGCTGGCGGCGGGACTGGTGGGCACCGCCGAGTACTACCTGCGGACGCCCAACCTCGACCGTTTCACCATGGGCGCCCTGTCCCTCGAGGTGCTGCTGGGTTTTCTCACCTTCACGGCGTCGCTGATGGCGTTCGGAAAGCTGCAGGAGATCCTTCCCACGAGGCCGATCACCTACCGCCACCAGAACGTCCTCAACCTGTCGCTGCTCGGACTCGCCGCAGGCGCGGGGGCGTACCTGACGGCGCGGCCGGAGGCCACCTGGCTGTTCCCCGTTTTCGGCGCTCTGGCGCTGGTGTTCGGGGTGTTGCTCATCGTCCCCATCGGCGGGGCGGACATGCCCACGGTGATCTCGCTGCTGAACTCCTACGCGGGGCTGGCGGCCGCGGCCATGGGGTTCGTCCTCAACAACAAGCTGCTGATCATCGCCGGCGCGCTGGACGGCTCCTCCGGCTTCATCCTTTCGGTGATCATGTGCCGGGCGATGAACCGCTCGTTCACGAACGTGCTGTTCGGGGCGTTCGGGCAGGTGCAGGCGGGGGCTGCAGCCGGGGAAGAGCAGCGCACGGTCCGCAGCGCGACGCCCGACGAGGCCGCCGGCATTCTCCAGGCGGCGAGCCTGGTGATCGTGGTGCCCGGCTACGGGATGGCGGTCGCCCAGGCGCAGCACAAGGTCCGCGAGATGTACGACGTCCTGACGAAGGCCGGCGTCGAGGTGAAATTCGCCATCCACCCGGTGGCGGGCCGCATGCCAGGGCACATGAACGTTCTCCTGGCCGAGGCCGACATCCCGTACGACAAACTGATGGAAATGGACGACGTCAACTCCGAATTCCCGCAGGCCGACGTGGCGCTGGTCATCGGCGCCAACGACGTCACCAACCCCGCTGCGCGCCACGACCGGGGAAGCCCGATCTACGGGATGCCCATTCTCGACGTGGACAAGGCGCGCACGGTGATGGTGATCAAGCGCAGCATGAACCCGGGGTTCGCCGGGATCGACAACGAGTTGTATTACATGGACAGGACGCTCATGGTCTTCGGCGACGCCAAGGGGGTCGTGGGGAACATCGTCAAGGAACTTGGTGGAAGACCGTGATCTCCAGGCCGGCTGGTTTCCTCATGGCGGCGGGAGCGCTCCTCCTGGTCGCCGGATGCGCCGGGCCCCGCACGGTGTACAAGCCGGGAGGGGACCTGCCGTACCCGTTGAAGGATCCGCCGAAGGCGGAAGAGATCCATCACCTCCCCACCGGGCTCGAGCTTTCGTTCGAAAGGGCGATGGACATGATTTCCGGGGCGCGGCTGGTCTGCGTCGGCGAAACGCACGACAACCTGCACGCCCACCGCGTGGAGCTCCTGATCCTCCGGGAGCTTTACCGGCGGGATCCCGGGAAAGTCGCCGTCGGGATGGAGATGTTCCGGGAGCCGGACCAGGAGATCCTGGACCGCTGGACGAAGGGGGAGCTTTCGGAGCTCGAGTTCCTGAAGGCGACGAAATGGTACGAGAACTGGGGCTCCGATTTCGGCTACTACCGGGACATCCTCAACTTCGCGAGGGAGAGCCGGATCGACGTCGTTGCCCTCAACCCGTCGAGGGAGCTCCAGCAGGAGGTAAGGAATTCCGTCCCGGATAACGTGCCTGAAAGCCTGAAGGTGAAGCTCCCCGAGGTTGGGGAGCCCGACCCGTATCAACGCGTGGCCATGAAAGCGGTCTACGGCGCCCACCTGCCGTCCGAAGGGATGTTCGAAGCGTTCTTCCGGGTTCAGCTCCTCTGGGAGGAGACGATGGCGGTGCGCGTCGTCGACTACCTCCGGAGCCCGCGGGGGGAGGGGAAGAAGATGGTGACGATCACCGGCGGGTGGCACGTCCGGTACGGGTTCGGGATCCCGAAGAAAGTGATCCGCAGGATGCCGATGCCCTACGCCATCGTTCTGCCCGAGGAGATCAGCATCCCCGAAGAGAAGAAGGACCAGATGATGAGCGTCGACCTTCCTCAGATCCCGCTGCTCCCGGCCGACTTCGTCTGGTGGGTTCCGTACGAAGGGCTGGAAGGGAAGCAGGTGGTGATGGGCGTCCGTCTTTCCGGGAAGGACAACGAGGTTCTCGTGGAAGGCGTGACGCCGGGCTCCCCCGCGGAAAAGGCGGGAATCCTTCCGGGCGACCGGATCTTCTCCTTCGGCGGGCAGAAGGTGAGGGATGTCACGGACGTGTTCCTGTGCGTGCGGGAGAAGAAGGCGGGGGATGAGGCAATGGTGGCCGTGCGCCGGGACGGCGTCGAGAAATCGCTCCGGGTGAAGTTCTTCCCGATCCCCGGCAAGAAGCCGCACCAGGAGCGGCCGCGATAATGATATTTTTCCCCGTGGGAGCTAAAATGGGTTTTCATTTCGCTCCAAGGAGGACCGATGAGCCCGGCTCCCGTTAACGGGCGGCGTGCGCGATGGATCCCCTGACGCCGCTGGAATCCTTCTATGAAATGGACCGTGGAGAGGTTTTTCCTCTGCCCCCGGAGCTTGCGGCGCTCTACGGTTCCCTCCGATTCCCGGCGCACGAAGGCCGGCCGTACGTCATCGGAAACTTCGTCACCACGCTGGACGGCGTTGCTTCCCTTTCCGCACCCGGCATGGCGGAAGGGGGAGCCATCAGCGGCTTCAACCCGTACGACCGGATGGTCATGGGACTGCTGCGGTCGGTCGCCGACGCGGTGATCGTCGGCGCCGGGACGCTTCGCTCCGAACCACGGCACCTCTGGACCGCGGGGCACATCTGCCCGGCGCTTTCGGACTCGTACCGGCGGTTACGGGCCGCGTTGGGGATGAGCGATCCCCCGCTGAACGTCATCGTCACCGCGCGCGGCGAGATCGACATGGGTCTTCCCGTTTTCCGGTCCGGGGCAGTGAAAGCGCTGGTCGTTACGACCCCGGAGGGCGCCGACCGGATCCGCAAAGGCGAACTTCCCCCCTCCGTCGTCATCGGGGAAGCGAAGAAGGAGGGCGCGATCAGCGCCCGGGCGATTCTTTCCGCGGTCGGCCTGGTTCGCCCGGGAAAAATCTACCTCGTCGAGGGCGGACCGCAATTGATGGGAGATTTCTTCGAGGGGAAATGCCTGGACGAGCTTTTTTTGACGCTCGCTCCGCAGGTTGCCGGGCGGGATGGGTCCGTCGAGCGTCCCGGATTCGTTGCGGGGAAGCGTTTTGGGCCGGAGCATCCCCTGTGGGGATCGCTTGCCGGGGTGAAACGTGCCGGCAGCCACCTGTTTTTGAGGTATGCGTTCGTGACGGAGGCATCCGCATAACGTTTCACAAACGGCTTTTTTGCACGGTATACTTGAATCCATGCCGTTCATCGTTCGAATGGGCGCCAACGCGATCGCCATCCTGCTGATCGCCTACCTTCTTCCGTCGGTGATGTCGGCCGACGGCCCGTTGGCGGCGCTCGCCGCGGCGTTCGTGCTGGGGATGGTCAACGCCGTCATCCGGCCGTTGTTCGTCCTGCTGACGCTCCCCGTCACGGTAGTGACGCTGGGGCTGTTCCTCCTCGTGATCAACGGACTGCTCCTGTGGCTCGTCTCCGCCATCGTCCCCGGCCTCCACGTCAACGGGTTCCCGGGGGCAGTGGCCGGCTCCCTGCTCATCAGCGTGATCTCCTGGGTCCTCACGAGGGTCGTTCCGTGAGCATCGTCGTCACCTTTCTCGGCGCGGCGAGGGAGGTAACCGGCTCGTGCATCCTGGTCCAGACGTCCGGGGTGCGGTTCCTCGTCGACTGCGGGATGTTCCAGGGCGGAGCCGAGAGCGAAACGAAGAACTCCCGGCCCTTTCCCGTCCCGTTGACCTCGATCGATTTCGTCCTCTCCACGCACGCCCACCTGGACCATTCGGGTCTTTTGCCCAGGATCGTCCGGGACGGGTTCCGCGGACCGATCTACGCCACCTCCGCAACGGCCGACCTGCTGGGGGTGATGCTTCCCGACTCCGGCCACATCCAGGAAAGGGAGGCGGAGTGGCGGACCCGGAAAGCCTTGCGCGCGGGCAGGCGCGACGGCCAGCCGCTTTACACCGAGGTGGATGCCCTGGCGGTCCTCCCTCGGCTGAAGGCCGTTTCCTACGGGCAGGCCATTACGCCCGCCCCGGGGGTCACCGCCCGGTTCCTGGACGCCGGCCACATTCTCGGATCGGCGATCGTGTGCGTCACGGTCCGGGACGCCGGCAAGGACGAGGAGTTCGTCTTCACCGGAGACCTGGGGCACCAGGGCCTTCCCATCGTGCGGGACCCGGCGCCCGTGGAACGGGCCGACGTCCTGGTCATGGAGTCCACCTACGGAAACCGGGTGCACAAGGGGATGGAGGCAACGATCGAGGAGTTCCTCCATGCCGTGACGGACACGCTCCGGCGGAAAGGCGGCAACGTGATCATCCCCGCCTTCGCCGTGGGCCGAGCCCAGGACATCCTGTACCTTCTGGCCGACCTCACCCGCCAGGGAAGGATTTCCGGAGTCACCCTCTACATCGACTCGCCGCTTGCGGCGAAGGCCACGCAGATCACCATGCGGCACCCGGAATGCTTCGACGAGCAAGCGCGGCAGGTCCTGGCGTGGAGGGATGCGCACCCCGACGCTTTCCGCGTGGTGGTCACCGCGAGCACCGAGGAGTCGATGGCGCTCAATTCCATCCGGGGCGGCGCGATCATCCTGGCGGGAAGCGGGATGTGCGAAGCGGGGAGGATCAAGCATCACTTCAAGCACAACCTGTGGCGCAAGGAGTGCAGCATCGTCATCGTCGGCTTCCAGGCGGCGGGGACGCTCGGCCGCAAGATCGTCGACGGCGCCAAATGGGTCAGGGTCCTGGGCGAGGACATTGCCGTGGCCGCCGACGTCTACACGATCGGGGGGCTGTCGGCTCACGCCGACCGGGACGACCTGCTCTCCTGGGCGGGGAATTTCCGCACCCCGCCGGGGCGGGTCTTCGTGGCCCACGGCGAGGAGTCGGTTTCCCTGGGGTTCGCGCAGGAGCTGCGGAACCGCTTCCGGTGGAATGCCGAGGTCCCCGACCCCGGGCACCCGTTCGAGGTCTGAAGCCTGAGGCGCATCCCCCGGAACCTCGGGGAATTCCTTTCATCTACAAGTGGGAGAACAGCGGAAAGGAGAACCGGGACGCATGGTGAATTGCAAGGCGCCTGGCGGCGAGGGGCGGGTGGCAGGAAAATCGTTCATCGTTTTCCTGATTCTGGCCGCCTTCGTCCTGGCATTCGGGCCGGTACGCTGGGCGCAGGGCCACGTCCGGGAGACTCCGGATGAAATCCTGAAGCAGATCGGTGTGGACGAGAAGCTCGGGGA